>Ga0222711_1000066_pt1 | contig 32690 bp, 59 predicted proteins | sample AntAcemetage1699_FD_179814 | JGI IMG/M metagenome (GOLD analysis project Ga0222711, IMG submission 179814) | Saline water microbial communities from Ace Lake, Antarctica - #1699 | ecosystem: Environmental > Aquatic > Non-marine Saline and Alkaline > Saline | place: Antarctica: Ace Lake...
AGTATTAAAAGACAATAGCGGACTTCATCGTTTTGTTGAGTTCAACGATACGATAGGTTGGTTTCCTTTAAATTACTGCTAACGCCCGAATATGCACCCCGTACACCTCAAGTGTATGGTGTATATTGGATGTTAAAAATATAAATTATGAAACAAGTAACTGGACTATCTATTCTTGATGATTTGCAGCCGCCTAAATTAGGCGAGCCACTAAAGACCGTATGCCCTGTGTATTTAAGAGGTACTTATGTTTATGAGTGGATAGATTATGAGTGGGTATGGACTGACTTTATAGCGTGGGACTAATTACCACCTAGCCTTATTACCTCGTATGTCGTAGTGCGTAAATGTATTATAGCTACCTAGTCCACCTTGCAGTATTTCTTTGCCCATAAAGCTATCTAGTAGACCGTATGTTTCATTTGGATTGTATTGTGACACAACTATATCTGATGCTGTACCTAGTAGATGCTGTGACCTGCTAGCACCTCCTACCGCTTTATTATGAGACGGGCATCTGTAGCCGCTATTAATCTTTATAGGCTGAAATATAATATCTCTTACTTTCTGTAGTTGCTGAGCTACTTTCTTTACATTTTCAAATACATTGTCTGGCATTTCACATCCACACTTGCAATCAAACTCGTATTTACTGAAATTATTTGTCATCGTTTTTTACGTCTATCTTAAACACTGCATTTATGAAACTGCGGAATATGTTATTGCTATTCGTAAGTAAGTAGGTCACTAGACTATCACCTAGCAGTGCAGCTATACAAGTCGCTATCCCACTCCATTGAACCCACCCGTTAATAAGCATAATCTGATTGACTATCACCCCCGCAAACACGGCAAATACAAATGTAATTATCACAACCTTCTTGCTGATGTCTTTACTTCTGGATGCATAGGCTAATTTTACTCCACCGCCTATAAAGATGTAGAATGCTGTCTCTCCCCACTGGGTTGCAATAGATATGAGTTCTTGTTTTGTCATATTTTTATACATAAATCAAACATTTATTAAAATTCTTGTATGTTCATATTCCTGCGAATGTATGGTCTGGAGTACTTGGTGTTACTTCTTGCTTATATTTTGGTGGTTCTATATTCCAAAGGATGTCTGCTAAATAACCCGTTATAATCGTGCTTACTTCCGTCTCTTCGTTGTAAGAAGATTTGAAGCCAAGCTCTACTATAGCTCCATCTTTGAAGGACTTGTTACCTTCTTCATCCGTGGCGTAGTGCTTAGATAATGTTTTGAGCATTGCAGCTCTCGTTTTAAATTCGTATCTTAGGTGTGTCATAGTGTTGTGAGTTCTGCTAGTTCTGTCGGTGTGAGTGCGTTATTTATTATTGCAAGTTCTTTTATTTTGCCGTTAAAATCACCTAATCCCGAACCACCTAAATGAAATACGCTTAACGGTGCGGTAAATGCAAATACGCTTGTACTACTCGCAACAAGAATACCGTTTATATAAACACGAGACACTCCGCTTTTATACGAAATAGCAACTTTTATAAATGCTTGAGCATCCGTAAGGGTTAATGTAGAAAATAATTTATTCCCACTCTGTCTTATTAATACTTTAAATTGATTTGTGGCATTCGAGTACCACATAGCTATTTGGTTGGATATTGTCCCGTCTCCTATCGATATTATATCAGCAACATTGTTAATAGTTCCTAGTGCTGCTATTTTTGCATATAACACACCTTCTGTACTATTAATCAAAGAAGATATTCCCGTTAATGCTGGAGATATATCTGCCGTTCTTGTGACTGCACTTCCTGCTGTTGGTATGTAGGATGTAGGGTATGAGCCTACTTCTGCTTGTGCACTTGTACAACTTCCGCTTATGCTAGTAGTTAGCGTTCCTGATGTTGCTGTAAAAGTTAAACTAACTCTATTACTCGCCCCCGTGCCTACTAAGCTACCTGCATAAGTCCCTGAGAATGTAACGGTGCCCGTACCTTCAAAAGAAACTGTATACTTATTAGCAGAAGTAGTTATGTTTTGGGTTGCTAATGTATCGCTATTTAAATAAAGATTAGTCCTCTGTGGCTCAAATAAATATTTACCACAACCGCCACCCGTGAAGTCTAAACGTGGAGTATTAATAGCTACTGTTTCAATTAGTCCATCAGCATTTACTCTAGTAGCCGTTGTGCTGCGTGAGAATGATAAATCACCCGTGCCGTTAGTCGGCTTTTGACTAAATAGTTTACTAACCTTGTAGCTACTTGCTATCTGAACTAAACCTGCATCGTCATATACGTTTATATCATTTAATCTATTTAATGATGCAACTAAACACGGTCCATTTTCATAAGTGCCGCCATCATCTTCTACACGTGTTTGATAAGCTGCGGCTAATGTTTCGCCTACACTACCCCCGCTAATCTTGCCATATTGAAACCCGAAGCCGTACATTAACCTTTTATCGCAAAGCCTGACCCACTTGTAAACGTCGCATCCGTTATGAATTGCCCATTTGGTGCTGCTACTATCATCCCTTTTGTAACCGTTTTACCAGTAATACCTATAGATGTAATTAGGTTTGTGCCTGCTGAGCTTACAAGTGTAGCCAATACGGCATCCTCGTTAATTACAATGTAAATGTAGTTGTCTGTAATTGTTGCACTTGCTATAGCTGAGGAAGAGTCGGCAAACTTCTGCCCGTTTCTTGCGATTAATAAATCTGTTGTAGTACCCATTTTTTTTTATGTTGTGGGAACTACGCATCGTGCGTAGCTGTATCCCGTTGTTAAATTTAAATTCATTTGTATCCCACTATATAAGCTATCAAATCTTTGCTCGAATGGTTGCATTCCCCAGTTCTTTTCTAGCTCTACTATTATATTTTTATCCGTCCAACTTACTGCGTTGTAATTCTGCCACACTGCTAATAAATCAAGCCCTATAAACATAGATTCATTTTGTGCGTATAAGCTGTTTGAATCGTTGTTTATCTCTGTAACATTCTCGCATATCAAAACATCTACTGCGTAAGTTATACCGCTATCTCCTGCTGGATTAATTCCAACTATATCATACACCAAGTAAACCCCGGAAGGGTTCTTAGTTCTATCCACATCAAGAAAGTCGCCCCTTAGAACCGAGTTTATCTGCTTGTGATCCGTTGCGAACTTTTCCATTATCGTCTTTATATTTGTTAGTGTTAAATTTTTCACAATACTTTTTTAACAATGCCTCTTTGTTTCTAATATAAATTGACTTCTCCATAATGTTTCTCGTTCGGGATGTATAACGTCTATTCCGTTTGGGGGTGTTTTGTAAAGTGGGTATCTGTTTTCATTTGCTCGTAAGTACTTTGATAAGCTGGCTCTATAGAAGTCCGCTTGGTCTTTAAATATGTTCTTTGCTGCGAATAGTTCGCCCTCAGCTAATGGCGTAAAACCGTCACCACTCTTTGTGCCTGCTCCTTTATTTCTTAATTGATAAGTCCCAGTTCTTACATATTGACTGCACACCTCCCACTTTAAAACAGGTCTAATGTACTCCTTAATAAGTGTTTCATTTAAAGATGTAACCGTACCCGATTGCACTTGTGCGGTTATCTCATTGAATAAAGCACTACCAATGATAGGGATTATTTTAGTATTTTGCACACTAGAAATTAAAGGCTTGATATAGCCATCGTCTACGTTATAATGTAGTACCGTGTTTTCTTTTATGTATGCTGGACTCGCTAATAAAATCATTTTCTTCTCACTATTTGTTGTTTCCAAATATGCCTACAAAATGGAACTGCTGCTGCTTGACTGTTAGGCTTTTTGTACCACCCTCCACGACTTAACCATACATCTGTTGAATCACTGTAGCCATCGTTTTTCATTTTGTTTCTTAAAAAGTCAATGTCCTCACGTGAATAAAACTTATCCATTCTCATTAAATCACTACAAAACTTTCTAGATTTGCCACCTGCTTTTAAAGGTATAATAGGTGTTCTAAGTTCATAGGAATACATAATCGTAGCGTCTGGTACTTCCTCTTCTTCTGCTGCTCTTTTTCCTTTAGGTGTCAACTCTAATGTACTACCATCTATCTCTAGTAAATCCTCAGATTGTAATATTCCCAACTCTTCGCCTATTATGTCTATGCTCACTTTAAATAGGTCAGATAGTGCAAGGGCTGTTATTAGTGGGTTGCCAAATATGCTCGCTAAGATGAACCCTCCTAGCTCGCTTATTCCTATTGCAAACTCTATAGGTGTACCGTCACTATCAAATTGAATATCATTAGTCTTTACTATTTCAAACTTGCTTTTGCTTTCGCCTATCTTCTCAAATAGGTGCGAGATGTCGTCATCACTAAATTCCTTTGATTGTAGTGTTTTACTTTCTAATAGTCCACGTGCTGCAATCTCTGAAAGTCTTAGGAATTCCATCAAGAAAGATATACCTTGCTCGTTCGTTAATACCCCGTTTTGTACTTGGCTAACAATTTCAAGAGCGGAGCTAATTTGAGCCCCATTATAAGAGGCGTCTTTTTGTTCAGTGTCTTCTGTTACTACTGCTACCTCTTCACCTTCTGCTGTGGGTGCTGCTGTAGGAGTTGCAGCATTTTGTATCTCTAAGCCTGTCTTTTCGCTTATAAGGTCTCTTATCTCGTTTTTACTTAGATTAGCTATGATAACGTCACTTGTTAATTCAAATGCATCTACCGGCTTAAGTGGCTCTATTTCTATGCCCTTACGACCAGTGTCAATAAAGCAAAGTTTGTTTATTGTACTTAGTAAAGTATTGCGTCTTTCTTGTATGTAAGTATTTGTAAAAATCTCATAGGCTAAATCTAGCTCAGACCTTCCGCCTAATTGACCCGCTTCCTTCACTCCAAAAAGTATTGGGTTGGTTACTCGATGCCCTATGAAGATGCTTTCTTTTACTCTCTTAGACATCTCACCGTATCGCTCGTGTAAGTCGTTACCGTTCAGGTTTACTACCTCTGAGGCATTCTCTCCACTTGGTGCAAATATGTGAGCTATTGTTTGCCCTTTAGCTCCTGCAAATTTATCACTAAACGAATCCTCAAAGTCTGTTTTTTCTTCTGCTGTTTCTGGTACACCGTTCTTGTGTATTACTAACGTACCACCTACAAATCCATTTTCTACTTGGTTTAACCAGTAGTCTCCTATGTTTACATCTGTTTTAATTTCAGCTAATGAGCCTACATACACTGGCAAAGGGTAGTATTTGAAATTTGGACGGTAGTCTGTGTGGTATATTACTGACCGTTTCTGCTCTTCGTCCGTTGGATTATATCTTGGCAGGTCTTTTATTGTTGGCTTATGGTTTTTGACGCCCTTATCATTAATCCAATCAGTAGCATATTTAATAGTCCCGTCTAATCCTACTCTACAATTAGCAAAGTCTATGTGGTTATAAACTTTCCCTGCACTTGTCCTTACAACTTCTATGGCATAACCGTTAAAAAGTTCGTAATCAAGACTAATTCTCTTCAGTATATTAGTCCAATCTTCGTCTAGATTAGCAGTATCAAGCCATTTTTGTGATATTGCGTCCTCAGTAATCATCCCATTCCCAACTGTATAGCCTACTTTACCATTAATGATAGCGTTGTGTGTACTACTATCGTTGTATAAATCTATAAGTTCGTAAGGATATAGATTATTAACCCCAAAGAATACAATATTTTTGTTTACTTGCTCTATAAATAGAGGCACTTCTGCACTTGCAAAGGTTGTAATTATAGATTTGTACTTATTATTACTCATAAACTATTGTGGTATCTGCTGCGTCGTACGAATATACAACTTCAGCAGGTTGTTTAAGTCTTATTATCCCACGGAATACTACGTTTCCTGTGGTACTTCCTTCCGTGTCTGTATTAATTATTGAATATGGATAGTCTCCGTTATTCGGTAGGGTATAATCTGACCCCTCAGTGAGTGTAAATGTCACACTTCTTAGGTTTGGATTGCTTGGTGGTGTCAATATAAATGAAGTCTCATACTCTGGACTTTCTATGAACATCGTATAATAGGTAAAGTCAATCTCATTACTAAGATTGACTAAAAACCCATCGTCACCTCCTTTGGTTACTATGTTCACTTACTTATGATATAAGTGCTTCTATTACAGAAGCCGTCACTTCAGTTATTGGCTCTGCTTCTTGTCCTTGAAATGATAAGCTATACCCGTTACGGTCTGCAATCGCAGTACCTGTCCCAGCCTCTCCACTTACTAATCTAATCCCGTTCTTTTGACCAAGCAACCAATAAGTGCCGTTATTGTCTTTTACCACAACTGAGAGCTTAGCTCTTGATAGCATTTTGATTTCATTCCGCTTTGTCTGTTCCATTTTGTTAAGAACAAATGTAGCGGTCTGGTCAAAGAAACTTGTTCCGTTCTGTGCGTTTACAGTAGGATTGTCGTTGAATGAGCTGGCTGCTCCTTGTGCCTTGGTACATTCGTACTTGTAATACCCAAGACCCGTTCCTGTCATTGCACTTACTTCTCCTGTAGTTTCCTGAGTAACTGCAAAGTCTGCTGGCATATTGGCGAAGAGAAACTCCGCCACACCGCCAACACTTTCCAAACATCCGACTGTAAAGCCTGTTGTTAAATCACACATAGGCTTATGATTCTAATGTAAATTGTACAATTTCCGAAGGATATGCAATCTGCAAACCTCTCTTGTATTTTACTCGATAAAAGATTGCGTCATCTTTCTTTTCGTAAAACATATCGAATACTTCTTCGTCGTTCAACAAGTCAAATCCTAAAAAGAAATTATCGCTTGTTCCTGCAAAAAGTCTGTTAGTCCCGTCAAGTCCATTTACCCCTACTAGGTCAATGTTCTTACTCGGTACTCTCATTTTGTAATCTGCATATCCTGTTGTATTTACGTGAAACAGATTTTTAGCAGCAAGCGTATCTGTGTAAGAATCAAAGAAGTCTGTACCGCAAAATATAACTTGGTTAGATGCAGTCTTTACTGCTGCTGGTCTAGCGTTCAATACATTCGCTACTATGGTGTCTGCGTTTCCACTCGCTCCACTTGTAACTGCTGTAATACCTGCGTTAGCTGCGTCTACTGTACCTGATGCTGCGTCAATAGTTTTAATTAACCCATCGTATCTATCTAACAATGCACTACCACTATCAGTATCACCTTGCCAATCACCTACCTCTTGTATCTCCATTATGCGAGACATAATCATTTCAGCAATTTGACTCTCAAAAGTCATATCTTCTGTTTCTGCGTTTCCTGCTCTAAGAAGAATTTGCGTCCATTTAGCATTCAGGTCTTTCATACAAAAAGATGCAAAGTACTCAATAGGAGCTACTGTGATGTTTCTTGCTGTGAAAGTAATACTGCCACTTGGAGTAACTGAACACGTGCTACCGTCTTGAGGAGTAGCTATAACTGATAGAAGATGCAACGCCTCTGTTTTTTTAACTCCAGCTTGTGGCGTGAAGTACTGCGAAGACCTACTTTCAAAGTATAACCTTGATATTAATTCTTCTTTTTGTTCGTTGACGTAATCCGTCAATCCTGATACTACGAATCCCATTTTATTTTTTAATTGATTTTTGTGCTTTAATTATTGCAGCCATTCTGGATGCTTTTTGTTCTCTTGTCATTTTTGCAAATGCTGAGGGCTTTTGTGCAGTCGGCTCTTCTGTCTTAGCTAGCTCCTCTAATTGAGAACCTATACCTTGAAGTGTTTTGTTAAAGTCTGCTTTTAAAGTCTCCTCTACCTTAGCGAATGATGCTACTTGTGTTTTAAGCTCCTCATTCTCTTTAGTGATAGCCGCAAACTTTTCATCTAGCTTAAGCTCCTTAGCCCAAAGACCAAGTGCCTTACCGATAGCAGCCTGCAAGTTCTCTTCTGTGAACTCTGTGTCCACCTCTTCAGTAGCTACTATCTCAGTAACTAGACCGCCCGCTGTGGTTATGATTGCTCCACTTGTTAGCTCGTGCGTTCCGTCTGGTGCTGATACTTCGCCCTCTTCGGTTACGATTACAATGGCTGTACCTTCTGCTAGCTCTCCGTCGTACATTACTACTGTACCGTCCACTAGAGTATCCTCCATCATTTTTTTCTCTTCCTCCTCTGAATCTAATCCAAAAGATTTAAATAGGTTAATTACCTGTTCTAATTTATTCATTTTATTAAATTTGTATGGTTGTATATCGAAAAATCCTTCTACACTGAAGCCTTTAAGCAGTCCGTCTTTCTTTACTTTAGCCCAAGCCTCGTCGTTATCTACTTTAGCAGCGATAAACCAAGTGCCTTCTGCTACATTTTCAAAGCCTTTAGGGGGTAATATGCCTAGTTCCTTGTCTGTAATAAAGGATTGATACACGTAAACATCTTCTAGCTTCAGAAGAGGGTCGTGCATTTCGTTAAACTCGGTGGTCTTTTGCTCCTTAAAGTACTTTTGTACCAGCTGATTGATGGTATCCTTCTTAAATATAGCATAGTACTCACCCCTTTCATCTCTTCTGTAGATAGGTAAGTCTGGTATCATAGCCGCACCTACGACTATTCTCTTCTCTTCATTAAGAACCTCGAACTTTTGTGGTGCAAATGCTTGATAGTTTACACCTGTGGCAGGTGCTTCAACTAATGCAATGGCACTAAGTCCCTCTACATCGTCTGTAAGTCTATATTCAAAGAATGGTAGCATCTATACTTAGATATACTTAAATAGGGTATTATGTCTGAAATGCTATTTATAATCATTCCACGCAGTTAAAGGCTTATCTTTGTGGTATTAACGTGTTGTATATGGTTAGTTGGCTTTTTTGCCAATTAATTATATACAGTGTTACCCATAGTTATTTTTGTGCGGTGGCAAAATTAATTTGAAAAATTAAAATATTTATAAAGATGATAAAATTATTACAAGGAGATTGCTTAATTGAAAGCGATAAAATAGAAAGTGGTAGTGTTGATTTAATATTAACAGATTTGCCTTATGGAACTACTAACAGAAATAAATGGGATGTTATTATACCCTTTGATAAAATGTGGTCCTTTGTAAATAGAGTTAAAAAGAAAAATACGGCAATACTTTTTTTTAGTGATGAGCCGTTTACAAGTGAATTAATATTAAGTAATAGAAAAAATTTTAAGCAAAGATTAACTTGGGATAGAGATAGGGGTAGTGGGTTTTTAAATGCAAAGAAAATGTTATTAAAACAAACTGAAGATATTTGTTTGTTCTACGAAAAACCACCAACATACAACCCACAAATGATGGATGCGGACCCAGATAGGATAAGACCATTTAAGAAAGATAGGCCATCAAGTAATGAAAGCACCAATTATGGAAGCACTAAGAATTTAAACTACAGTAAGGATTATGACAACACTAAAAGATATCCAACAAACTTAATTAAGTTTTCTAGTATGACTAAAGAGTGTAACCCTAAACACAGAATGCACCCGACACAAAAGCCTATTGAGATGCTTGAATGGTTAATTAAAACTTATACCGATAAGGGAATGACCGTGTTAGATTTTACTATGGGTAGTGGCTCTACTGGTGTAGCGTGTAAGAAAACAGGCCGTAACTTTATAGGAATAGAGAAAGACCCACAATATTATGCCGTTGCAGTATCACGTGTAGATGGCTAAAAAATTATTATGGGTAACGCCCGAATATGTGCCTTGTAATCCCTCAAGGATTATTACATATATTGGATGTTAAAACTTACTGCACTACTACCGCTCTCTGATATATCCCGTCCACTCCCTTAACAGTATTAGTTATATCCGTCTCCGTTACGATTACCCTAGTAGGCTCTCTATTGATGTCTACATTTGGATTGGTAAAGGCTGTAGGCTGCATTCCATTCATACCGCCCCCGCCCATAACATTGGGCTGCGTTATGTTGTTGGCTCCTCCAGCAAACTCGGTTTTGCGTATAGTTTGTATTTGTGCTAGACCAACTGCACCTGCCGATGCCGCTTTTATAAATCGCTCCCCGGGGAATAAAGATGTCTCGCCTAATGCACCTGTAACTGCTGATGCTGTCTGCATAATTGCCTGCCCTATGTTTAATGCTTTACTAATCTTAAATGCTCTTCTCTGACTAGCCTCGTCTCCTTGTGCAAACGCTTGTGCTAATTGTGAAAGTGCGTTAAACATCCCAGAGGCTGCTTGTAGCTTTGCTTGTAGTATAGACCTGCTTTGTTCTTCGCTTTTCTTATCGTCATCATCTATTTTATCCTTAGCTTCCTTGTTTAGCTTAACGCTTGTATCTAGTATTTCTTTTTGTAGCTCTATGTCTTTTTGTCGGCTTGTCTCTCTGAACTCATATAATGCAGTAAGTGCATCCGCTTCTGCTTGCGTCCCTGCTGTAGTCATTTCAACTTTAGTCTCAAGCCTAAGCATTTCTTTCTGCTGCTCTTCTTCTGCAAGTCTTTGTAGTTCTTGTAGAGATTTTAGTTTATCGGATATTTGTTCAGCAGCAAATACTTTTCTATCGTATGCGAGTTTGGCTTCTGAATCGCTGACGGTCTTTGTCATAGCGATACCTTCCTTATCAAGCTGTAACCCGCCTGTCTTTTGCTCAGACCTAAAACCTTCTATCTGTGCAAGTACTGCTTTTTCATTTGCTAGTGCTGATACTGCTGCCGCCTCGTCTTCAACTTGCCCACTTATTTTGAACTGTAATTCTGCTGCTTTTGTTTGGGCTCTTGCTACTCCTAGCATCGCCTTTTCTTGATCGTCTAATACTTTACCTAGTTCTTCGTTAGCTGCTTTTCTATCTGCTATACTATTACGATCGTCGTCTCTTATTTGTCTTTGTTTCTCTGCTGCTATATCCGCCTCTTCTAATAGTAACTGCTGATTAGCTACCGCAAGTATGGCTGCTTTCTTAGCCTCTACGTTTGCATCTGATAAAGCCTTTGCCCCTTTGATACTTATTTTTGATATACCTTCGACTACCCCACCTACTACACCGCCTATCTCTCCTGCTGCTTTACCTAAGTTATTTATTATGTCCTTGCCTGCATCTACTGCATCAGTTGCAGTTTCTTTTATGGCTATGGCAGTGTCTTTAATACCTAGCTGCAACTCCTTTATTTTCTCTTCGTCCCCTCCTCCAAAAAATGATTTTTCCCAAGCTAACTGTGCTACTTGTAAAGCTAGTTTAATGTCATAGAATGCTATTTTAATAGGTGTGATTGCTAGAGTAAGCAGACCCATTACCACTTTCTTAAGCCCATCAAATCCGCTTGATGCTTTGTATACCTGCTCGACTGCATTAATAATAGCAGTAACAACTTCACCCATCACTATACTTATAGTGCCTGTGACTTTTTCGAATGCATCTACTACTTTCTGGTTACTCTTTAACGCATCGAAGAAGAACTTTAGAGCACCAACAACAACGCCAATTCCCATCGCCTTAAATGCAAGCCCTACACCCTTTAACCCCGTCTTTAGAATCTTACTCCCTTTAGATGCTTCCTTCTGTGCTTTCCCTGTATTTTTTAATGACTCGTTTGTTTTCTTAGTCTCACCATTGAAACCACTCATACTTTCAGCAGTAGAGTCCATATTGGTTTCAGCTTCTTTAATGGCATCGTTTAGCTTTTCAAAATCTTCGCTACCATCGTCACCAAGTTCAGCCATCGACCTCTTGGCGTCCTTAATAGACTTATCTAAATCTTCAAGGCTTATATCTGGGGAGCTAATCTTAACGACTAAGTCTAAGGCTAATTTTTTTAAACTCATATTTTTATTATTCTATAAACTAATTGTATATTTAAAGTAGTCGTGCCGCTAAGGAACTCCATATTTGTATCAGAGATAAGATTAGCACCTTCGCCAAATGGCAGCGTAGAGGGTTCGGTTGAGCTAATATTCATAAGCCCCGTTTTATTATTTGTATTAAAAAAAGTGCTAGGTATGTCTGCAAACGAATAACCAAGAGTATCAGATACTATATCCACCTTATAGCCAACAGTCGCAGCCAAGCCATTTAGTCTTACATACCCTCTAGTTATCTCATAGAATTGATTAGAGGCAAGCTCTGGGAGTATAGGCAAAGTGCTTGCAAGCCCTACGAGTACAGAAGTAGGCAGAGTTATATTAAGCAAATTTTCTACATACAAATCATTCACATACGCTTCTCCAGTAAATACATCTTTTATAGGCGTGTTTATAAAAGATGTAGGGTTTATCACTCCAGAGTTCCCTTGATATCTTGGGAGTAGGTCGCCATTATCAAACGTCCCTATGCCACCCTCAGCAGGACTTACCGTTCCTGCGAATAATGTCTGAGGCTCTGACTTTAAAAATAGGCATTTTGTACTATCTTTTCTAGTAACATCGTAATCTTCTATCTTTAGCAGTCGCCAATAAGCACCGTCAATGTAGTATTTTTTTCTGAAAGTAAAATTATGATAGTCAAATGGTCTTAATGAGATGTAACAATCTAGCAGTTTAGAGTCCTTGTCTGTTATTTCTTTGATATTATTACTCCAAAACAAGTTAAAGCAGTTGTTGTTTGGGTAATCAATCACATTTCCACCTGTATAACTAAAGTCATAATAAAGATTTTTAGGCACACCCCAGTTTAAATCAAATGTAGGAGCATAAGGATTGTCTAAATGCCCTGCATAAGGATAGTCGCTGTATGTAAATGTGGCAGCAGTCGGGCTTTGTGCGTATAGTTTCCAAGGCTTAACAGTTGGAAGCAGCCCGCCAACATATAAAATTCTAGGTTTTCCAGCCGTTTCACTCCTAAACCCGTCATTGCCTACAAATTTAATTGAAGTAATTACTCTGTCATTAAATTGGTATTGGCTTTCTAGTGGACTAGCAGCTATTACCGAAGAGATAGTTTTGGTAGAGGTGTTAAAATCATTATCTACATCAAAAGTGTAGCTGCTGTAAGACTCTTGGAAGGTATCTTGATACAGAGTGTTTAAGCTATCTTTGTCTTCTAGGTCGGTAAAGATATACTCTCTAGCTGTTAATGCTCCCAAAGGCTTTACAGTGTACTCCTTAGACCTGTCTACCATCTCAGTAACATCTACACTTTCATCTGTAAAATAATCGTCTCTGGGCTCTATTATTACCTCATCGTTTTCTGTGTATTCGATGTAAAGATTAAAGCGTTTCACCATCGCATTAAGCAACTCTGATTGCTTCATCTTTGGCAGTGCCTTTGAGATGTCTAAAGTCTCACCCTCTCGTAAATTTGTAGACAATAGTGTAGAAGATGTCTCACTTGACACATTCAAATCTAGACTAAAACTACTAGTGGCTATTGACCCATAACTTAAGCCACCATAACGTAAATATATGTTACCAGCAGAAATCATATACTCAGCCCCTGATACAGAATTAAACTGACCAAAAGAAAATGTCTTGCTAATGTTATTAATAGACTGTGTGCCTGCCGCTACGTTCCACTGTGCCAAAAACTCATCGGTAAAGTTTATTTCGCTAAAGGCTATTTTTGTATAAACACCAGCATTTTTTTCTACTAGCCAAAGTTGCACAGTAAGCTCAGAAGTGCTAGGGTAATTAGTGTAAGCGTCATTAAGCTGATTTGTTATTAGTGCAAAGTTATTAGTATAGTTCAAATCAAAGTTCACCGAACCTTGCATCTTATAAGTCTCTACATTGTCAGCAGTAAAATATCCGTTTGTTGTACTGTACTCTCCAGTAGATGTGTTATAAAAGGGTGCAGGAGACGATGAGTTAAATATTAACCTAGAATAGTCAGCCAAAAAGCCAGCTCCATAACTTATGTTTCGACATTGTATAGCGTTCTGCGAAGTCGTCAATCTTCTTACGTTATACTGCCTTTCTTTTATTGCAGCGTTACCCCTTGTCAATGTATTGTCCAATGACAATAAAGCAAGAGACCTAAACAGTGTAGTGTCAAAAAAAGAAGATAGCAGAGTAAAACCTGCGTTATCGAATATCTTTGTTATTAACTCACGTATGTAAACAACGGGTTGGAAGTCTTTTACCTCCCAGTCGTCATACTGTGCTGTCGTTCTGCCTCCTCTATCTATCATAGGATAGAAATAGCCATTGCCAGTTCCTGCCACCCAACTATTTGTAATAGAAACGTAGTTGTAAGTATGGTCAAATCCACCCAAAAACACGTCCGAAATATACTTGTCTTTGATTATCTCGTAAATGTTACCTACTGCTCCCGTGGCTTGTATCTTATAAACTACTTTGCCGTCAGTCTCTACTACGTCCACAAGTCTACAGTAGCCATCCATCACCATTACACCGTCTTGGACTATTTGATAGCTTGTTTTCTTATTCGGGTCGAAAGTCTGAAAGGCTACGTTTACATCAAAGGCGTGCTCAAAGATTTGATTAGTTACTTTATTCTCTGGTATGGTGATAGTCTTAGAGAAGTCGCTTGTTCTGCGTTGTGGGTTCTCTACATCGTAGGACTCTTTTGTCAAAGGGATAGCACCCTCATTGTGTGGGATGCTATTGCCTGCTATTATGTGTTCAATTACCATTGCCTTTCGTCGCTGTTGTCTACTGTCATTGTAAGTTCTACGCTGTACACTTGTCCATCTTCTGACTTCATACGTTCGTACGTTTTCATTTCTGTATTTACATTTATGAACCCGTCTGGACTTAGCCAATATACTTCAGGGCTTGTGTATAGGTCTTGCATCCCTACCATCTCAAAGTCTTTAAGTAGTCGACTGTTAATCTTGTACTGTGTTTTTACGCCTGTGTGAAATGCTCGTGTTCTTTGCTTGCTTGTCTTGTACTCTAAAGATGTACCATTTATGTCGCTGTTGGCGTACTTAGCAAATGACTTGGTTATATCTGTAGTCTCAGTAGACTTACCATCAAAGACCATACTATCGTATCCGCCTTTTCGATTAAGCCAGTGTAATTCGTAAGGTGTGTAATTAGTTGTGCAGCTATCAACCTCAAAAAGTATGGACTTCATTTCTTTGTCTTGGTCTTGAGTCTCAAAGATAGTCAGTGCATAGTATTTAACGTTTGTCATCACTACTGTATCCTCCCACGTGTGAGATGCTAGCTGTGCTGCTCCTACATCTAAGGCATAAGAACCTATACCAACAATCTCATCATTAATATTAGTGCTTACTATTGAACCAAACGAAGAGTCAAAGGTTTCTAGCTTTACCTCAACTGTGGAACTTGCTTTTATTATCCACCCTATTTGAAACTTCTGTGTAGGAGTTAATTTAAGCCAAGGATCATTTTGGTCGAATGAAGAGAATTTATATACTTGGTTATTGTAGCCATTGATAAACTCCTTGCCTACAGCATCATAAGCTGACATCTGCCAACCGTGCCAACTGTTAGCAGCGAACTCTACATAAGTAGGTGAGGCATACCACGAGCTGAATGTATTAGATGTAACGGCACTGCCTTTAAGTTCTCCATCATAGAACTCCTGAAAGGTTACTCTAAAGCTATTTAGTGGTGTAGTAATTACATCGACCGTATCTCCATCTATCACACTGTACACACTAGAAACGTAGCTCTTTATTACGTCCTGCACCTTAAACACTGCTTGCGTCTTGTTAGGTATAAGGTAGACTTGTTGTGTGCTTATGAGTGTGTTGTCTCCTGCTGGGTCTAGGTACACTTTGCACACTATTTTAAAGCCTACTTGTGGCTGTGTGGTGTTAGTGCTTATTAAAAAATCAATGGGGGAAAACGCAGGTCTTACTAATGTAGTTGTCGGTTGGTCTTGTATTTCTATTGCCATCTATTATAATATACTTTTTATGTCCTTAAAATTTAGGGTACTAAAAAAGGGACTACCGGAAAGAGTCCCTTTAAGATTATAACAATATGTAATACATACCCCACAAAGAAAATGATAATAATATGTATTAAACACTGCGAATATACACTTTTACTTGTTAATTGATAGTACCTTTATAATATAATCTCCGTAGTATTCTATTAGGTTAGTGCCAAAGTCTGCTATGCGTTGGTCGTTTACTACATCCGAATAGAAATTAGTTTTCTTTGTGCCGTTCTTCCAAATGTTATATGATATGGCAAAAGCTAAATTCATCCTAGCATCTTCTGCACTTTGGCGTTTTGATGCTTTTGTTTTGCTGTTTTTTGCCTTCCTTACATTTGTAGGAACTATGCTCCTGTTACGCATAAACCTCCTTATAGCCATTACGTTTGGGATACCCTTTTGCCCTCTACCTCCTGCACCTTTGCCTTTGTCTTTGTAGCTGAACTGCGAACGGTTCTTATTATTTACAGCACCACTCACCCCTTCATCTAAGAAAGCATAGTACTCTGGCATATAAAGCTGAACTTCAATAGTACCTGTTTTTACCGTAAATATATCCACTGGCTCATTCTTACCCTTGCCCCCTATTAACGCAGCAGTAACACCACTAACGTATCTATCTTTCTCCTTAAGGCTTTTGATTAGGTCATCCACTATGCCCTGCCAATACTTGTCTAGTTTGCTATAAAGTTCTTTTTGCATCTCTTATCTGTTGCTCTTCGTCGTCTCTCTTCTCCTTCATATAAGCCCACCAATTCAAGAACTCCAAACCTCCTAGCTTAAACACCTCATTGATTGATATGTTATGCAAGTCTGCCATTGCCTCTATTATTGTGAATAGTCCCCACCTGCTTCCAAAATCTCTTTGCTCACTTCCAGCATCGCCTCCATCCGTTGATGTAAAAAGACCTCGGTATTTGGATAGTAGAGATTCCAACGATTGAAAAAAAAAACGTGTGTAGTGTACAGGAGGTAAAGTGGTATTTTTCTTACTAATGTTGCTCTTTCTGCTAGTGTCTGGTGTTCTATTTTATCACACTTCATTATACTAGCAATCCTTTGATCCATTATCTTGATAGGTTGCCCGCTGTTATCTTTGAGTAGATTAATGTTATCTAGTAATTGCCCTGCGTTTATCTTTCGGGGGTCTGCTTGTATCTTATAAATGTCATTGCCTATCTTTATCTTATCAAGTATCTTGTGACTATTCCATTTGCGAAAGTCTACTTTAGCGTATGCGTCTGCCATAGTGTCTAGCTCCTTACGTGGCATCTTAAGAGTATCGTCGTATGTGACACCCTTAAGGATTGACACGCAGTAAACCACCTTCTCAAATGATGACAACTCTTGATCTATTGCTTGAATGTCTTGAAACATCCCTACTGTTATTTCTTTATATAAACTCATTATACTACTATGTATTTCCCGTATCCTTTCTTTGCAAACTTATGATAAACTAAATACCTAAGTGCATCTATAGCGTGGTTATCTTTATCAACTGGTACATTCAATGTGTTACCGTCTCTGTCCACCTTCCACTTGTAGCTACTTAGTTCTTTAATTAGGTTCTTACTATCAGCGTGTACATTAATAGAGTAACCCTTTAACAAAGATAAGCCAAAATTAACAGAGTCCTTCTCTTTCTTTACGCCGTCTACCGTCCACCTCATTCGTCTAAGCTCCTCTATTGACTTAGGCTCTGCACTGTCAGCTACTATCAAAGATGACCTGCTAACCTTTAGCCTGTCCATCTCGTTACTTATGTCTGGATTAGTTAGCCCCGTCTCATAGATAACCTCTCTTACCCATAGCTCACCATCCTGAGTTCTTACTTCTATTAGTGAAGTGGGATCGTTTGTGAAACCAAAGTCAAGCCCATAGCCTAGCAGCTTCTTATCCTCGAATGATTCTTTTGTTATGTACCACTTTTTTAATACTAAGCCCTCTACTCTTCCAGTCCTTCCTCTAGCGTAAACCTTCCACAAGTCAAGGTCTTTATCCTTTAACCCCTCAATCTTCTCTCTTATCTTAGCGGTAAGGAATGGGTTGTGTCTATGGTCTGATATGATTAGCTGAGTGGTTGCTTGTGGTATGACTTTCTCGTGTACCCAAAAGGATGTATCTGGATTATAGTCTATGTACGTACGCAGTCTAGTCCTAAGATGTAGCTGCTCAAATACAATATAAGGGATACCATTAGCCTCATTAATAAATAGATAATCACGCTTACCACTCTTAGCATCTTGGTCATTGTCATAGCTATTAAATTCAATAGTGCTGCCATTAAAGAACGTGAAGATACGCTCGCTCCTATTGTAGGCTTTTAGCTCCTGCCTAAAAAGCTCTGTGTTGTTATGGATGTCTATGGCATCACGTAACGCCCCTACTTTAAGATTAGGTATGTCTTGACCACACACAGTGATAGTACACTTAGACTGTACCGCTAAAGTAAACAGCACTTGAAGTATAGCATATGTCTTACCGCTTGACGTCCCGCCTTGGTTTACTACTACGTCTTGGGTACTGTTGTAGTTAGCTCGAAATAGACTACCTGTTTTCAAGCCCCTTGGATTCTTTTAAGTCTTTCTTTGTGGTCTTTCTTTAATTTAACTAAAGTTTGATTATAGTTCTCAATAGCGTTTTCCTTAACGTATTTCTTAGCATCCTCTTCGCTTGTAAAATATATAGAATCCCCATATACTTTAGTATTGTTTATTTGCTGAACCTCAAATTTAGTCTCTGTTATTAGCAAGTGCATTGATTGAATCAGTATTGGCTTCATACCAAACTCTACACTTTTATCTAATAAAAAGATTGTGTCGCCAATCTCTGCGTTTCTTAATATATCTTCTGTTTGTTTTGTCATATTGTTTTATTCTTTTATATCCTTTTCTGCTCCTGCAAGTGGTACGTGTGTGTCTACTATCTCTATGGTCAAGTCTCTTATGGTTGTCTCCTGCTTGACCTCTTGCTTATCGCTTAGACCGTTTAGCCTAGCAACTAAGTGAGGAGCTTTGTATTGACCCGTTAAACTTCCGCTTATTTGATCTGTCTCCCATTCCATTCTCGCACACGTAACGACTCCCAAATAGTCTTCATAAGCGTTATTGTGATTGTCTATGTATTGATGTATATGGTGACCCAACTCTCTGTATGCCCACGACTCAAAACCTTGTCTTAAATATGGTTTTTTTCTGCTGATAGTTTTGATGTCCCCTTTGTTACTTAGTACCGAGTCATTGTAAGGGTCTTCGTCTACATACCCCTTGTAATCATCCCATAGCTTTAAAAAGTCTTTAGGTGTTTTAATATATTTTGTTAGTCCTTTTTTAGTTCCCATCTTGTTTGACTGCTTGGTTATGTAAGTCTATCATTATATCTGCACATTGTTTATTATTAAAAGAATACCATTCTCTTCTTACCCTATGTTTTATAAATGCAGTTTTTAAATTAGACTCTATGTCATAAACATTATTCATAAAATGAATTGAAAGTATTTCCAAATTAAACGGAACGTAAGAATCTATGTCTGTAATTCTTCTCTTTGGATTACGGCTTACCCCAATTTTACAGAAGTTAGTACCTTCACATCTTATAAAATAAATATACCCATTTGGATTTTTATTTTTGTTTACGCTATCAATACCGCTGTAATCCCTTTTTTTAGGTACTATTATATAATTACCGTCTTCATTCTTTTTGTAAGGCAACTGCCACATCTTCTCTGGTGTCTCTATGTATTTCTTCTTAGCCATAGCTTACCATTGAAAACCTCTACAATATTCCTTCCCATTAATAGGGGTGTTCATAGTAACAAACCAAGGAGCGTTCGTACAGTTGTTTGTAATCTTGTATCTCCACGTTAGCTGTCTGCCGTCTGTTGTCCAGCTACCTCCCCACCCTTCTACTTGACCGCAATAGCAGTCTACTGTCTCTTCTTGTGCTGGTAGAGATGGCTCTTCTTTACATCCTATTGCAAGAATGGCTATTAGTATTATTATGTATTTCATTCCTCTGTAGGTTCTTCTGTTGGTGTTACTTTCTTTTTACGTGTTCTCTTCTTAGGCTCTTCCTTTGGTTGAAAGTCTTTGAGTATCTTCTTGACATACTTCATCACACACGAACCGCAGCCCATATCTGGGGAGTTCCTGTAATGCTCTCTACATAGCCATATAAATTCGCTCCTAATGTCTGGAGTAGCTTTATTTACCTCAAAGTTGCCTGACTGGTCTAGGTTGATTTGGGTAAGTCGGTTGTATAATTCTGGTGTTATGTTCATAATAATTGAAGTCTTAATCTGTTTTCTTTATCTGAATTGTATTTTGTTTCTACATCTTCTTTGAGTTTCATACCTAAGTCTACCTGTAAATTATGCTCCCCTTTAATTCTTTTAATAGCCTTTGCCCAATCATTGTTTAATACTTTGATTGAGTTCTTACCTGTGGCTAAGTTGGTGTAAGGTTCTACGTTGGAAAGTATCACAGGCTTACAAAAGTGTCCGGACTCTATCATTTTAAGCTCAGACTTTAAAGAATTAAATAGTGTATCCCTTAATGGTATGATTGAGATACCGCTAGTATGATAGTCATTCGCATAGTTGTGTATGTCTGATAGTGCTAAGGCGTGACAGTCTAAATGCTTAGGGATGTTAGGCGTCTTAACAAATAGTTCCTCTTCATCAAATGATTTGCCTATAAGTTTAAGGTCTTTTAAATGAGTCTTACCTCCACTATAGAAGAAGGTATCAAACTTTAAAGATAGGTCTGTAGGATTGAACTGTTTAGCGTCCTTCCATATAGCACTCTTTACTACGTGTACATTTTTGTTATACTGTTTTATCTTGTTTGCTAGTTGTGGCGTGGTAGTCCATACGCTGTCTGCTAGTTGTATGTTACGAACTTGGCACTTGTCATAGTTACTAGCCTTAAATGCTGCTCTGTTCGTGTGTCCTTTAGGAAGTACCCAATATTCATCTACGTCACATATCACTTTAATGCCCATAAGTTTCAAAGCCCCTATTACTATTTCAGGCTGCATCTTTTGGCTTATGTTTCTACTGTACACTACGTGCGTTACTTCTTCAAGTCTGTGTATAAAGCTGTCGTCTGCGTTGTAATGTATCTGCACATCTATACCGTAGTCCTGTTTTAGTTTACTGAATGGCGTGTTAAGACGGTGGTATGTTACTGCACTATCTGAGCTGACTATTAATGCTATTTTTGTTTTTTTATGCAAAATCTTAAATTCTTTTTTCGCCTTAGCGTAATCTTCTTTAAGTGTCCCGTATGGTATGCCACTCCCTTTGTGTATCTCTGTCAGCTTCTCCCCTTTGTAAATCGCAGTCAGTATATCTGAGTAATAATGATACATCCTATCAAGTGTTGACTCTATGTCATCGCTCTCCGTGTCTGCTATGCGTGGTATAGTATCGTTTGTATTACACTTCTTGTACCATTGGTTACGCATTACTACTGCAAAGTATCCCTTTATGTTTAATCTAATAGGCTTACTGCTGCAAATCTCAAATGCAATAGACACTAAGTCATCAGCATCAAACTCGTTACCTGTCAGCTTACGTGCGTAATCTCTAATTGACTTATCAAAGTATACCTCTTGCAGATTCAATGTTACAAATATAAACTATTATTAATATGTGTCTTCGCCCTGTGGCAAACTAAGACTTTGCCCCGTCTACCATTGACTTCTCTAATCCGTCCTTGTAACCTATATCATACCCTAGCTCATAGGCTTTTACCTGTTCCTCTGCTATTAGTATATCATTACAATCAATATAGAACTCTACTATCTTCTTATCCTTAGCGTATGCCTCGCCAAAGATAAGCCCTACTAATTCTTTTGCTTTATCTAATGTCATACCTTCTTCAACTCTTCTATTGCGGTGTCTATTGCTATACCTAACTCTGTAGGGTTAGGCATTCTGTATATTGATGGTACTTCTTGATCTCTTCTCCACTTATTAGCGTGAGTTAATATCTCTATTGTTTCTTTGATTGTCATACTTTCTTTAGTATCCTTGGTTCTAATCCTTGTTTAATTAACCACCTGTCTACATAGATTGCAGCATCTTTCTCTGTTGCAAACATAAGCCTTCCTGTATTAGGTAGCTTAGCTGCCCATACCTTTGCATTGCTGCTGTTACGTCTGCACTCTCTCACGTACTTATAGATACTTGTTTTCATATTAACTTATTAATGATTGTCTTACTTGTAACTCTAATTGTTCTCTTACCTCCCACTGATTACACCATAGCCACACCATAGCCTCTAGCTCCTCAGTCTCTTTAACCTCTCCGTACTTAGGTACGTGTAGAGCTTGTGCAAATCCTAGGTGAATTATTAGTTTATCGTTGCCCTCGCATAGGTTAAGCGTCATCATATCTAAGCGTGTGTGAAACTCTTCTAAGCTGTTAAAGTTACCTATATGCTGGTGGTCTTCTGTTAGTCCTACTGTCTTATCTGTGTAGGTCTTGGTCTGTTTGTTTATGTGGTAGCTTTTCATTGGTTTAATGCTTTGTTAATTGCGTCTCTTGCTTTGTTATCTGCTTTAACTACTGCGTTTACATTTAATTTTTCTACGTCTAACAACTCTTGCAGTGCTGCTAGTAGGTCTGGTGCTGCTGCTATAAGGTGAGCGTTGGCTATTGCCATAATTTGACTAGATGGATAAAAATTAACCTCAATCATTTTATTATGTGTATTGGCATTCACATAAATATGACCGCCTTTAAATTCTTTTTTTGAGTGCTTAGTCTTACCCACACTCCAATCTCCTTCAGTTCCTTTCCAATTTTTCATATTACTTCGTACTCATCTGTTTTTAAAAATTGCAGCCAGTCGTTATCTGTGTTCATCTCGTTAGACTCAAACTCTTCTTGACTCATTTGTAGCGTTCTATACTTAGCGTACATCTTACCATTAGTATATTTTCTAATGGTGAACAACCTTCTCTTTTGGTTCGCTGTTACTCTTATGGTTTCTATTAGTTTCATTTCCTTATTTCGTTAGCACAAAGATAAGAGCCTATCCCTTACTTGCAATAGTAGTAGCTTGTTTGTAATCATTCAAAATAAACTATCCTTTACAAAAACAGTCGAAGTCTTCATCTATATTCATATCTCTTGCCCTACTCCGTTAATTATTATTAGTGGGTCATTGTTCAAGGTGTCTAAGACCATCAGCAAATTTACCATCTGCATCTTCTCTCTACTTGTTAGCTCTTCGCTGGTTGTTATCTTTATTGTAGTCATTAATTTCTCTTTGTATTTCTTTAACGCAAATGTATCCCTCCTTTTTGTGCTTGCTTTCTGCTCTATTATACTCGTCTAAGGTAAGCCCCGTCTTAAAGTTTACCTCTCTCGCCTTGCTATATTTTAACGTGTATATCATATTTGTTTATTACCTAGATATAAATTGTCGTGTTTTTGATGACATAGACGACCTCTAGGAGTAATATTAGATATGCTCCACGCTAATTCAAGGGGTATGTTTGGATTGCTTTGACACGCAGAAACGCTTATATCGTGTGACATATCTACGGGCTTGCAGCTATTACGCTCACAGTCCTCACAAAAGTTATATCCGTGTTCATCTATCTGCATCTGCATACGTTCCCTCTTCGCATCGTTCACCATTCTATCTATTGCTTTCTTGGTAAACTTGCGTCCTCTGATGTCTGTGAAAATACCCATTATTTATTTCTATTGTCCATTATACCTGTCCAAATAAAAACCTAACAAAGCCAAGTAAATAACTATCGCTAACCTCCAATCAAACCAGTAAGCTGCTAATGATACTGAGACTACAATTATAAACGAGCCTGTGTAATTTATTATTTTTTTATTATCCATAATATCCTAATTTCTTTTTTAATCGTTTGTTTTCCCTTATCACCCCACCTAAGTAAATAAATGGTATTATAGTTCCTGTAAGTGTACCTATGCTTAAAACGTACCAGTGACTGGCAGGCATAGATAGTACTTGATTGATTAGCTCTGTCATCCTATTTGTTTTAAAACTTGCTCGTGTACAAACTCATCTTTTAAATCATCCAGCTCAGCATCTGTCATAGGCTTACCATTATAGTCTGCACTTGATATAAAGGCATCGCAGAAATCTGGCATATCCCATTTAAAGATGTCTTCAATAACTACGTTTGTGATTAATTTATAATTCATTTGCTGTGTCTTTTATTAAACTTATACTCCGTTAGTTTCTTGCTTGCTTTCTTGTAGGTGCGTATTAACTCGCTGTAGTGACTATCTTCATCAAACAAGTATTGGTCATCAGGTTCGCACTTTAGTAGCTTAAAACACGCTCTTACGTCTTTAGGTAGTTGGCTGAACTCTTCCTCCCCTATCTGTAAAAATAGTTTACTGCTCATTATACCTCAGCTTGTAGTTTAGTCTTTAATACTTTACTCATACAATACTTTTTGCCGTCTCTTACTGTTGTACTATCGTAGTAATCTAATGCCTGCTTTACTTTGCCGTCTTGTATAGCTTTTTCTGCTTGTGTTTCTGTTAGCCATACTACTGGGATATTATCTTTTGGCTTTGCTTGGCTTGCACTATTCCCGTCATCGTCCTCAGCTTGTAGACCTAGTAGAGACTGTAGCGTATATCTTCTGTAGTACGTTATCATACTGCCCATCTTCTGTGGATCGGTTAGCTCCTGCATATTCATACTGCTTTCTATTTTGTCACCCGTTTCTATATGGATTATCTCAGAGTACACATTCCCTTCGTGAATAGGCTGCAATAGCAGAAGACCATTCTTTTCTAATAGTGGCTCTACGTGCTTTAAAAGCCCATTGATGTCAAAGTACTTTGATTTGAAGAAAGGGTTTGTTTCTTCCTTAGAGATAGCACCTACCTCGCTCTTAACTTTTCCTAATGCTTTGTATAATTCTTTCATTTCTAGTTCAAAGATAGTGGTTATATGATAGTGGAATGATTCTAAATAACATCCAATATGTGTAATAATCCTTACGGATTACAAGGCACATATTCGGGCGTTAGGCACAATTAAAAAAGGGTTCGTTGCTTTCTATAAGGTTCGAGCCTTTTGTTTGCCTTATCAAAATACTGCTTATCAATTTCACAAGCGGTTAAATCAAAACCCAAGTCATCACAAGCAATCGCAATGCTTCCACTTCCTAAATGCGAATCAAATATTTTGTTGCCCTTTTCTGCATATTCATTTAGTAGGTATCTGTAAAGTTCTACAGGTTTTTGTGTTGGGTGTATGCTACCACCTTTTTGTGCTATTAAACCTCTGTTAAATGTGAAAATACGTGTTGCCTTATTAAAACTACTATATGCTAATTCGCAATCACTCATAGTTAAACCGTGTTGTCCTTTATCCCACACAATCCAACCTTTAGTTCCTTTTTGTAAATGGGCAACAAAATAATTCGCACCCCAAACAATTTGATTTTTACTTATACGTTCAAGTTCATCAAAGTAGGCTTGTGTCGGTATTGCATTATCCCAGTCTTTAAATTCGTGTTTTTTCCTATTGTGTTTAGGGTTTTTACATTTACTTTCTTTCTGTCCATCAATACCTAATCCGTAAGGTGGGTCAACTATTGCTAAATCAAATTGATTGTCCTTGCATTGCTTCATAAACGGCAAACAGTCAAGGTTATGTAATTCTATTTTACTTCTGTGCATAGTTCATTTTTTTAAAAGTGCCTAACAATGTGTAAAACGGCATTAAAACGACCGCTTACAATCAGCGTAAAAGCATATGAAAATAAGTAAAAAAGAAGAAACGCCAAAGCCGATACCTAAAGCAGAGCCTAAACCAACGAAATCCGAAAAAGATAATAGACCTATCAAAACTTTAGATACATTTAGAGATTTGAAAGGCAAAAAAGAGACCAGATAAAACCGTAGATGCTATTAGGAAATTAAGAAAACATTTAAACGCTGTTTTATAACCGTCTACAACATCACTTAGCACTATCCCGTTTTGTACTATACACCTATCGTAGTACAATGTTATGTCTGTGATTTTATCCCCGTCGTAAAAAATATCTAATGTCATACCGTCTAATGCAATAGCAGAAGGGAATAATGACGATTTGCACTTTTTATAAAAAAATACAGAAAATGGGATGGACATAAAAAACATTAGCGATTTTAAGCTAATATAATCATAGGTGAAAATGTCTGTTATTAAGAACGCTTGCATAGCAAAAAAAACACCTAGCAACTGCCACACCTTATCTTTGCTTTTACTTATTGCCTGTATTATCTCAGCCATCATACTTTTAACCTCTTTGTATTTTAACTCTTCTATATTCATTTTATTATTTTACTTTGTTCAAATTTAAGAAATACGGTTTATAACAACAGTATATAATGACCATAGGCTATGCCTACATCACATATACCAACGTTAGAAATAATTACTTGATACTATCTAGGTAATTATCTACACATTCATCTATTGCCGTACTTGTTTTGTCATTTTCTGAGTATTCAGCGAAATTAAGTAAAAGTTCCCTTCGGTTGCTAAGATTAAATAATTTTACTAACTCGTCCGCTAACCCGTTAAGGTCATTCCACTTTATACCGTGTATTGATTCTCCTTCTTTAATAAATTCGTAAGTATCATACCTATCAAATATCTCAAATAATTCATTTTTTTTCATCTTATTAGTTTTTATTTATTCGTAAAATTAAATGCCATACCCTTATTCGTTATCTATCTTCTAACTTGTCTTTATAATGTTCAATTATCCTGTCCATTTCACGTGCGTAGAAATCTTTAAAGTCCTTTCCTTCCTGCTGGCAGTAAACATAAAGAACAGATCGTAGACGTTGTGATTTGCTCTTCCCCTCCACCTCTATCTCTACCTTATCTATCTCATCAGTTTCCTGCTTGGTGAGCGTACCTTTCTCTGAGTAATATAATATACCGATACTGTTAACCAGCTTATCTACCTCCATAAAGTCTTCTGTAGACTCTTCTAAGCTCGTTACAAATGATATGCTTATACTCTTATCAGACTTTCTATTGGCTCGCTGTAGTGTTACTTGTCGTATGACCCCCATAATCTAGTTCTTAAAAATTTGTTTTCCTCTATTAGTATCTCATTACGTGCCACTATCTTTCTAAATGCCCTTAGTGCTAACTTGTTATCTTTCCTAATTTTTAGGCTCTGGCGTTCCTTCATTACTGCGTCCATAGCTACTAGGTGAGACTCTACTCTGTCTTTGTCTTTCATTCTGCTATCTCTTTAAATAGGTCTATCGCTCCTTGTAACTTAGCTGCTACCTTGTGAGCGTTCATTAACTGGCATTCAGCTAAGTGCATCCCTGTAGTGTCTTTGTTATCGCTGCAAAGTTCTACTTGACTATGTAAGTAGATTCTTAATTCGTTTATTTCTTTCATAATGTTTTTTCGTTACTTCAAAGATACGCTAGTTGTCTAGTGGAATGATTCTAAATAGTGGCTATCTTACTTGTGATCTTACTTTCTATTTCTGCTAATAGCTTTATTTTAATGCGTAGCTCTTTTACATCGTCTCCTTTAAAATTTACAATCATATCCTTGCCTATGTCGCTTATTATCTTTTGTATTTCTTTAAAATGGTATGTCATCTTCTGGGTTATATGGTTTTATATCTTGGTCGTTGTTTTCTATTAGTTCTATCTGAGTAGGCTCATTACTTTCTAACCAGCTACTACTATCACTTTCTTTATATTGACTTCTGTATCTGTTATTCATTACATCATAATCAAAATCGAATGCCCCTGTTTCTCCTAATGTCTTTAGCTTTACTTTGTGTACTACTACTGTACCGTTACTTAATAGCTTTCTATTTTCTATGTCATACTCACGTCCTAATGCTATGCCATAGTCGCATTTATTCCAGAAGTCAGCACTACCGCTTATGTCATACATTGAAGGGATAGGTATTACACCTTCCTTATTTCGCTCCATCTTCTTAGGATGTGCCACTAGCTGCAGCAGTACATCAAATTTCTTTGCAAACCTAGTCAGCTTATTAAGTAAGTCTTTTATAAACTTTCGCTCGTTAGGTTCGTCCGTAGATATATTAGTAAACGGGTCTATACAAACTATTTTAACCCCGTGTGCTTTTACCATAAATTCAAACTTTGCAAGTATCGGATCTGTTTCATAAACGTTATCGGGGTTAATCCAAAAGAAGTTTTTCCTAATGTGGTTCTTAGCGTTTATGTGCTCGCTTGGTTTGATGTACTTCGCATCATACGTCTTACCTACTAATATGCTCTCTATGCTTGCTAAATGGCTCTCGTATGGTGCAGACTCAGGCGACCAATACCCCACCTTCCAACCGTATAAAACATTTAGCCTGCAATTAATGAAGTCTACAAAGTTTGATTTACCACTTGATGGCACGCCTGTTACTACCATTACTCTACTCGTTTCAAATCTTATGTGATCGTCTAGCTTATTTATTCCCAGACCTAAACCTTTCACTAGTCCGTTAGATAAAAGATAATCTGCATCCTTTTCAAAATCTTCTAAGGTTATTACATCTTCTACCTTTGGATGCTTAGCGTTGTCTAATACATCTTTTAAAGAGCCGTGACCATTGTTTACATAGTATTCGTTAGCATCCTTGTACTCTTTGAATGTACACACCTTGCAGCGTTCAGCACCTAACCTTCTAACAAATTCATTTCTTAACTGTAAACCTTTGCTATCATTGTCTACTGCTAAATAAAACTTTTCTACGTGCTTTAGTTCTTCGATGTTTAGATAGTCCATTGATCCTACACTTGCACCATTAGGCACGCTAATAACGTTATCAAATCCATCATTAATAAATGTTAGTGCATCTATCTCACCCTCTGTTATGATTACTTCATTTGATTTTATTGCATCATAGTTATACCAGATAACCTCAGCACCTTTAGATAGTTTAAAATTCTTTTTGCCGTCTCTAAATTTAACATTTACTAACTTACTATTTCTGTAGAATGGAAACGCTATGCAATTCATTTCTTTGCCTGTCTGTGGCATAAACTCAGAGCAACTACTAACGTTCATTTTGCTTAGTGTGGTTTGACCTATTAGCCTTTTATCTAAGAACCACTTCACAGCCTTATCACTTAGCTCTGTGCGGTTATCAAATGCTGGTACAAAGTAATCCTGTTTTTTTTCAAACTCTTTATACTTTACAAATCTCTCCTCGCAGTGGTTGCAATGCCCTATTTCTTTCTCATAGTTGTATCCTAAACACTTATCAGTTTTCTTTTTTCTTGAATGGCTGCACTCAGGACAAACAATAGCGTTTTCATTTTGTCCCCTAAGTTGTACTGTGTGTACCTTCTGGCTACCTATGCAATATATTATTTCGCTTATCATTAGTTTATTGGGATTCTTCTGCGTATGTCTGATATATCTTTTATGTCTTGTTTCTTTGCCCAGTTTCCAAAGTGCCTCCTTACATCATTAAAGGAAAGTTTGTCTGCACTATCTTGGTAGTTATCTAGCCAAAACTCTTCCGCCTCTTTTTTAATAGTGGCTACTGATACTTTCAATATTCTAGCTTTGTCTGTAAAGTATTGTTCAGAGCAATTAAGAAATTCAATTTTAACTAATTCGTTATTACTTTTTTCTTGTTCTTTGTTCTCTTGTTCTTTGTTCTCTTGTTTATCTATACTACTAATGCTTTCACGTTGCTTTACTACTTGCTTTGTATCGTGCTTTATAAATGCTTTGTCTAGTGCTCTACTGCTTGCTTTGTCAAAATTTGATAGGGCAATTATATTAGCTGAGTATTGATTGGTAGACTTTTCTATTAAATCTACAAACCCAAAACTTATTAAATCGTTAAATGTATCTATGTAAGTATTATAAGAGCGTATACCAATAGCTTCTTTTGCCATAGTAGTAGGCAACCCAAATTTACGTTTCCATCCAAGACGGTTACAATGCTCTATCATAAAGAAGTATAGAGCTGTGTGATTAGGTTTTATTTTCTCTGGATTATCAAACGCAAAGTCAAACCAGTTGCGAGATAGAGAATATGAATTAAGTTCTTTTGTCATTATGTATCACGTTTTTAAAGTAAGCTCTAAGGGTGGGCGTGATACATTTATTAGATGAACCACCCATAGGCTTAATGTTTTTACTAGAATTATACTCTATTTTTAAATGTATCACGCTGCGAATATACGCTTTTAATTGATAGTATCTGGTATTTCTTTTTCCATTTTTGTTTTAATTAATTTGTTTTCGTTATTAAATTCGTGTGTGTATGGTGCTTCTACAAATATATCATAGATAGCCCCTTTTTTTCTTGCCTCTTTTTTGCTTAGCCTAGTAAAATTAATTTTACTCATTACAACTTATCTTCTATTAGTTGGTACTCTCTACCGAATGCCTTATCTGTTTTGATTAGATTATCTATTGCAGTAATCGAGTGCACTATCGTGCTGTGATCCCTGCCACCCATAAAAAAACCTATTTCTTTTAGTTTCATTAGCGTGTACTTCTTTATGAAGTGACATACTATGTGTCTAGGTAGCACAAAGTTCCTCTTGCGGCTTGCACTGGCTACCTGGTACTTAGTTACATTAAAGTGTCTGCATACTATATCTAGGATGTAGTCCTCACTCTTTAATCCGTAATCCCCTTCTACCAATCCTGCGAAAACATACGGGCTTATCTTTGGTCTTTTGCTTGTGTATATCATAATTCTATACTGTCTAATAATCTAAAGTATTCTTCTGTTAAATTGTCAATCCCTTCTCCTACCTCATCGCTGTGCGTTTCAAAGGCTCTAGTATGGTCATCTACCATTCTGTTAATTGTTACCATTGTGTTTTTTAATCGCTGGTCTTTAAATTCTATCTTATACATCAAGTGCTGTACTCTTCTGATTAGGATGGTCAGCTCTATTACTGGTGTGGCTTTACTCAAAATATTGTTAGTTGTTTTATGTGGTTCTTGTATCTTGTTACTCCGTCATTATAGTAGTCCGTGTCTAGCTCGCATACGTCTAGCGTTAAGTCCATCTTATCTATATGGTTCACGTTGTGGACTGCGAGAGCAATAGAGAGACTTCCTCCGTGTGTGTCTAGTATCTTATCGCCTTGCTTGGCATAGTTCTTTAGAAGCCACTCGTATAGCTTGACGGGTTTTTGTGTTAAATGTATTCTGTTAAAATCGTTATTATTAATTTTTATTAATTTTGGAAGTCTGTCCTCGCTTACAAAAGCTTGTTCAATTTGGCTCATTGTTGGTATGTAAACCATCTTATCCCAAATTATAAAGCCCCTATTTGGTGGTAAATCAAAATAATTGCCGCCCCAAATAATTTGATTTTTAGATACTCTAAATAATTCTTCAAAGTATTCTTTGGTAGGCACTGAATTATCCCAATTCTTTTTTTTAAAATCCTCGGAGAATTTAGACTGTGCATTTTTCCCATTACCTGCGTGAGCTAATTTATCTCCTAAACCATACGGCGGGTCTACTATTGCTAAGTCAAAATGATTGTCAGGATAGCGTGCCATAAGCAGCATATTGTCTTCGTTGGTTATGTTTATCATTTCCTTTTAAACTGAACTCTAAAACCTCCTTTGCCATCGTCTACAATTTTACCAGCAGTATATCCTTCGTAATCTAAAGGCTTATCTTTATCGTGTGGTAACTTACCATACCCTAGCAATTCCTTTACCCTCTCCTGCTCCGCCTTGTTTACCCTGCTCTGGTAGTTCTTACCTCGTAGCTCTGGATTAGTTTGCTGTAGCCTACACGATGCTCTTACTATACTTGCAGCCTTGGTGAAGTTGTTGGCTACTATTATAGATTCCTCTTCTGTCAATCCGTAAATACAAAGCATTTTATCTATTAAATACTCTCTGTTATCTCTCAGGTGTGGATGCTCCTTTAGTAGTTCTTTTACTTTATCTATTGTTTTCATTTGCTATTATTTCAAATATGATGTTTCTACTTGTTAAATTCTCGCCCCTTTTTATTAGGTTATCTTCTGTTTGTGGCAGGTTGCACAAGTCCTTTTGCCTTTCAGCAAGTGCTTCTAGTATTTTATCTATTTTTTTCATAATTATATTGACTGTCTGTCATCTTCTAGTTGATCTAAATCTCTACCCTCTTGGATGTAGTCCGCCATTAATGGATTCCACTCGATAGGCTTGGCATAGTCTCCTATCTCGTCGTCTCTGTGGATTAGCCACAGCTCGAATAGCTCTTCTGTGTCCATTTCTTGGAGCTCTTCTTTGAATAGGTTACACCCTGTTTTAATTCGTAGGTAGCCATAGTCACCTTCTTTTGCTGCGAGTTGTACAGTAGAGTGATACTCGTCTGTCATAAATTTTGTTGTGCTTATTATCATAATTATTTATTTTATTAGTTTTTAATACACCATTTTGTTGACATCAACAAAATGGTATTTGTTTAGTATTGATAATCTTCGAAATCTCCATTCATTTTCATTTCTATTAATTCTCTTGCAACCTCGTTTTTATACGATTGGTCAGCATCTTTAGGGCATCTAATTTCAACAACCCATCCATCAATTTCTACAGTTTCTTTTATCATTTTCTTATTTTGTTAGTTGCGTTTATACTTTGTAGTAATCACCATATCTCATAAACGTTTCCCAGTCACTGTCTGTGTTATCTTGACATTCGTCAAATTCCTGATGGGTCATCTGACAAGTTCTGTACTTTAATCCGTTTCTTGTGATTGTGAATGTGCGGGCTGATTGATTTGCTGATACGTTTAATGTGTGTGTCATAATTTCTATTTCTTTTTTCGTTACTGCAAATATAGTTCAGTTATCCACATTTAGAACTACTTTTATAGGATAGAATGATTACAAATAACAAAGCCACCGAATGACCAGTGGC
>Ga0222711_1000072_pt1 | contig 31905 bp, 52 predicted proteins | sample AntAcemetage1699_FD_179814 | JGI IMG/M metagenome (GOLD analysis project Ga0222711, IMG submission 179814) | Saline water microbial communities from Ace Lake, Antarctica - #1699 | ecosystem: Environmental > Aquatic > Non-marine Saline and Alkaline > Saline | place: Antarctica: Ace Lake...
GACGACCCACCCCGGCACCTGTTGGTCCCAGTCTTTCGAACTGCGTCTCTTTCTCTTTCTTGGGTTTCAATCTTTTGATCTTGACGGGTGTTCTGTCTTCACACTGGTGTTTGATGTGCTGTTCGTTGAATCCAAACATATACACGGGCTCGCGGGATCCTTTGAACCAGACGTGATAGTCATAGGGAGGTGTCTCCGCCATCTATCTGCTCTTGGCCAAGGTGGTCCAGAACCGGTCCAATCCATAATACCACACACCGTTGATGCAGGGCTCTATGATGGCATCCGCGGCCGCCAACTCCCAGCTGGCCCCTGTGATGATGGTGTTGCAGGTCATCGCGATGAAGATGTGACCTATCGTGTAGATCACCGCCCGAGCGGCACTGGAAGTTGTCACCAGTTCTCGGAGTGTTTCAAAGATGCCCTGTTTGAGTTCTTTCATAGTAGTAGTTAGTGATCAGCGAGGCTGAGGTGTAAAATATATGATTACTCCTCGCCGATCCATTCCTCGCGGAATTCTTTAATTCAAAATGCCCACGGCCCAGAAGGCCACAAATAGCCAAACCATTATACGTCGTCGCCCTCCATCACATAGAATGTGGATGACTTGCCCGTGCTGTCCTCTTCCAGGTATTGATGCTCCCCGTCGTAGGTGAAGCCGCTGAAGACTCGAAATCTGTCACAGTCCTCGTAGTCGATGGACATCTTTTTAAAATCAAATCCCTCTGGACCCGTCTTTATGAGCTCTGGTGCGTACCAACCTCCCTTGTTGAAGTATTGCCCAAAGAAGTAATATTTGTCTGTACAGCTCTTGGAGCCTGAGTTGTGCTCTGCCTCACACTTGATCTTGACCCCTCTCCTCTTGAAGGTCTCCATGTCTATCTGTTGGTCCTCCACAAAGTTGCCATCGTCGTCTTTGAGATACTCTCCGTCCTTGTCTGTTTCGACCAGTGTCATGTACTGACCGTCCGCGAACTCCGGTCCCGAGGTGTGACAGATGTCATCGTACTCGTAGAAAGGTTTCGTGAATCTCGCTTCTTCTGGAATGTCTTTTATGGTCTGTTCGTCTGGTGCCCAATCTATCTCGTTCATGTGTTGACCAAACTCCTCGTCCTTGCCTTCCCAGTGGTTGAACTGTGCCTCTGTTATCTCTCCCATGACCACCTCGCCACCGTACCTGCCGAATTCTGGTTTGAAGAATCTCTCCGGGGTCTTTATGGTCCGTATCAGTTTCTTCTGCTCTGCTATCTTCTTCTTGCTCTTTTTCAGTGGTTGCTTCTTCAACTGCTTCTTGATCGTCTTCTTCTTCGTCGCTGTTTTTTTACTCATCTTCTTTCTCCTCTGTCTGTGGTTTCCAATCTTCTATGTAGACCTTGTTGTATTCTGTTCGGTCCATGACGTCATACCTGACCGGTCCGTTGATGATCAACTGCTCATCTTCCACCTGCCATGTCATCTGATAGTCGTACAGCCAGCCCATGCCCGACCTGCCATCATCATCCTCTGGATCTCCATTGTACCACTTGTCTTCAAAATCCTCTTTTTGTTCGTCCGTCCATGCCCCGTCGTAGTCAAATGTCACCGAACATAGGTCATCCAGTTCAGCACCGTGTCCCACGGTGTCATCACAGTGGTGTTGGTCGGTGTTCCAAGTGGGCCAATTCATGTCATCGCCCTCCCTGTATCCATAGCCCCAACGATAGGTCTCGTTCACTTCCACGAACCTGTGTTCGGGTCTGTCAACGGGCACATTGTAGAGTTGGATTGATTGGCTGATGCTCTTCTTGTCCAGGGGTGTGATCCTCACCACAACCTGTTCGGGTGTGAATCCATGTTTCAGGTAATCGAATGTCTTCTGCTTATCTGTCATCATCTTTTTCTTTTTCCTCTGTTTCTGATTCGTGTGCTCTGATTATGCCCCACATCACAAACGGATAGAGACAGATGCCGATGGCTCCCAACAACACAAGATATTCCACATGAATCCCCATCAGTCATTCACAATGTTGGGGGTTAGGGCGTCCACTGTGTTCACTATGGTCCGGCCGGTATAAACCAAGGTTGATCCTGTGACATCCAACACCGCCACCGTCGTGGTGCAGGCTGTGGATAAAGATAAGATCAGTAATAACATCATCTTTTTGATCATTCTATATTGTAACATGGTTTTAAACACCGTCAATCACCTTACACTCGATCACATCACTTTCCGTGATGCTCAACTGTTCCAACACCTGCATTCTGGTGAGTGCTGTCATGGTTCGCTGGACGATGCTGTCGTCTTTCCAATATTTTATTCTAAAATTAAACGGTTTCACTATGTCATCCTCCATTTGGTTTCTAATCCTTTTACTTTCAGCCCTGCTTCTAACAGAGCATTTGTTATCGCCACTCTGCGACCCACTGCTGTGCGACCTGCCGGTGGAGTGTATCTGTAACTCCAGTCTGCGGAACCATCTCCGTTGGTGTGACCTCTGGGATATATGGTATCATTGATGCTCACTCTGTAACCTTTCACCTGGGTGGGGTGGATCAAATCATCCATATCCTCAGATGTGTACTCGTCTTCAGTCCACTCGGTAGATATCTTGAGAGGCAACCCACAGTCTGCAATCAGTTTGATCATTTATCCTCTGATACCACTCTCACTTAAAAATCTGCCAAAATGATCATCTTCTCTGAATCCTCTGCCAGGCTTGTGACCCAAATAATTGTGGCCGTCTTGGACCACTCGAGTCACACCATTGCTGGTGTTGATCACCCATCCTGCAGGACCATACATTATAGCTCGGCCTGAATGAGTTTGATCCTGCGGAGTTTTATACCACACTCGATCACCTTTTCTTATTTCATCATAACATTCGTCTGTCCACATTATACCATCTCCTTTTCTATTAGTTTAATCATAACTCTTGTCTTCGTCCCCAGCCTTCCGGCCTATCGCAGGATCATCATTGTAGATACTCCAAGGTAATTCTTGATCTTCCAACAGTCTGAACCACTTGTCTTCTGAGTCTGTCCATTCTGCCCACAGTTCTCCTGCTGAAAATTTGTGATAGCCTCTGAAGCCCGTTTCTAGGAGGCCAGCCAACACGGTGTAATCGTTGTCCTCTGTGATGGACTGCTGTATTCTATAGGCTTCCACCTGCATCAATCGTTCTGCCAGAGCTGAGTGAGTGAGCTCGTTGCCCTGCCGGTCCTTGCCTACAATATGATCTTCTGTCATTATGCCGCCTGCCTTTCTTTTTTCATTTCTAGATATCTTTTCAAAGAATCAATATGATCTTGGATTGCCGCCTCTTCCAACGGTTTGAAGTCTGATATGGACTCCTTGTATCCGCTGTTGGCACCTGGTAGATCCACATAAGTTGACGCAGAGTAGTACCAAGTGCCTATCTCTGTGTCGCTGTAGAATTCTTTCTCACCTTCCTGCTTCATAAGGTAGATGAACTCCTCGCCTGAGTTGAAACCCTTCTTCAAATATTCGGCCTCGTTCTTGAAAGTTCTAGGACCTTGATCCTTTTCACCTCTGTCTCTCTGATAGTAGACATTTTGGATGTCGTGCATTGGATTGTCCCTGTCATCAAAGTCTGTTTTATCTCCTATGATCATACCCCACTTGGAAGCATTGCCTAATTGGATTGCTTCTAATACTTTTTTTGGGTTGGTCCAATGCTCACATAGGTTGTAGCCTGTGCCCGCCAAATAATTATCCCAATGGGAATATGCGGTAATGATAGTACCGTCTTTCTGTTTAATGCCTATTCTGCCTCTTGTTGCCATTTTTACACCTCCGTGTTGTTTGTTTATAATATTAGTATAGCACAATTACCATATGCGTCAACCACCAGAAAATCTAATAGAATCAATGACTTATTTCAGACCAACGATAAATATGAGTATATTATAAACGGTTATCGCGATGTAGAAGCATCCATAACCTCTAACACTGAAAAGGAGTGCCAGCAATGAATTATAACAAATTATACTCAAGATTCATAGAGTCAATACCTCTACGATCAAAAAAAACAGAACCAGGCTATGAAGTACATCATATATTACCAGTCAGTCTGGGTGGTTCCAAATACAAAAAGGCCAACCTGATCAAACTGACCTGTCGAGAACATTTCATTGCCCACAGGATATTGGCCAAGATGTATCGCGGCAATAAAAAATACAAGATGATCTATGCCCTAAAACGAATGATGGATCCTGGTAGATTTAAGATCACAGCCAGGACCTATCAGCATATCAGAGAACAGTTGGTTAAAACGATGAAAAAACAATGGAAAGATCCCAACGGTGCCAGAAGGAAAGGCATCATCAAGATGGGTAGAACAATAAAAGAAGGTTGGAAGGATAAAGACTATCGAGACCACCAAAGTCGAGTCCATAAAGAATATGCTCAGAACAATCAAGAACAATACTCTAATGAAATGAAAAGGCGTTGGCAGGATCCAGAGTTCAGAGCAAAGGTATTGGCCAAGAGACGAAAGATCTATGCGGATCCTGAATGGAAGAAAAGAACTTCTTTGAAGAGATTGGCCAAATGGCAAGACCCCGAATACAGATCCAAGATGCATTCTGCTAGATGGGGTGTTTAGTTTAGAGCAATTCTAACAATATACCCTTGTCCAGTTCGGACTCTTTCTGTTCCAGGTATATTATCAATAGGTGCTCTCAATTTGGTATTTGCTGTCAATTGTCTTTGCCTATTGAAATAAGGATTGTTGACTTTGATTGCTGTAAATGGTTTGCCTCTATTGATTCTATAATTTATATAGATATCTGGGTCATTAAAGAACTCTTCCAATATCTTTTTAACTTTATAGATCTTGTCTAGATGACTAGATTTGTTAATAAAATCTGGATAGGCTCTTATAGCCTCAGCATTTTTATCTTTAGCATCTAACCAAGCACCTAATCTATTAAACGATGCTCTTATATTCATTTGTTTTTCTGGTAAGATTTGTGCCATTATGCTGTCTCCTTCATTAGTTCTTCAAAAGAAATTTTGTTTTCAGGAAACCCAGCATCTCGCTCAATTCCTAATCCCATAAATCCTTTGAAATTGTTAAGCTCATCTATACTGATACAACCTAATTCTTTTTCTTGAATGTCGGCCAATCCAAAAGCTTCATTTGTTTCGGGATTTAATTCTGACAGATACCAAGTGCCTGCTCCTCCTGGATTAAACAACTTGACTACCACTTTGAAATCTTTGGTTCCGTCCTGGTTAGTAAAGTTCTCCACCAACTTTTTGTACTGAGATTTTTTGAACATTTTTTGTGCCATTATGCTGTCTCCTTCTCAAGTTGAGTTAGGTGAGATCCTGGTACATTCCATCTTTGTCCTCTGTCAGTTGCAACCAGTACATATTTGATCTTGATCTTGCTGACTGTACCTTTCTCGACCATTCCGCCTCTGCCTGTGAATGACACTCTGTCGCCCACTTTCAATGAACGAGCATTTTCAGCATGGAGTTGATTTCTTCTCAACTTGACTGCCTCGATCACCTGATCCAGGCTGTTGGAATCCAGTGAGAATATTTTGTTTATTAGTTCTTTTTGCATTTTTACACCTCCGTGTTGTTTATAATTTTAGTATAGCACGATTACCAAATGCGTCAACCGCAAATGAGCCGCAAGATCATTGACTTGTTTGTCATATTTCTATTCTTTCTTCAAATTCCACAGTGGCAGAGAGGCAGATCACACCCTGTTCTTTCAACTCATCAAACAGAGTCTGTTGGGCTTGATAGAGGGCCTGTTCACGATCAGATCCCACGATGTAATAGGAGTTCTCTGTACCGCCAGCCCTCAATCGGAAATGCCAGTTGGTCATAATTCTTTCATAAAATTATAGTCAACCTCAATAGTTTGTATATTATGACCTTCTAAAGACTGGACTAAAACTTCTATCATTGTAACCTGAGTTTTTTGTGGAATTTTATATTTTTTATCAAACATTTCATACCAATACATATTCTCAACTTCACTTGGATCTTTAAAAATATGCTCTAATTTAGAAATTTCAATTATTCTTTTTTTGATATCACCCTCGTCACTCCACGATAAAGCATCTTCATTTGCTTCAATTGCTTTTTCTAGTTTTTTGCTTATTTGTTTAATAGCTTTTTCAATATTCATAAACTTCTAATTGGTCATTTAATTCAACGACTCTCTTTCTTTCTGAAGTTCATGAGCGGACACATCTTCGAACCACACACCGTTGGTCAGCTTGTCGAGTGTGTCCTTGGTCTCATACAGATCATCTTCCAATTTACCAATCTTGGTCTGATTGGATTCAAACTGTATCTGATCTTCCAGTGAGATCTTCTGTCTCATCAGCTCTCTGATCTGTCTCTTCTTTTCCTGTGACATCAATTCCATCCTATGCTTCTCCTCTGAACATAACAGACTTGGCATTTGGAAATCTTGATTCCACGATCCTCTGTGCCTCCGCAGGATTTCTTCCTGATTCAACAGTCACGAGTTGACCGCCTTCGTTTACCGGCATTGATACCAAGAACTCATATCTTTTTAGTTCCATTGTGTTTTCTCCTTTTGTTGTTGTTAATAATATTATGCTTCTTCTCCGATGTTCACAGCTTGACCATTTACAAACCGGGTTACATCTTCGTTTTGAGCCTGATCTGCTTCTTGATCTGCTATGGACTCTACCAGACAAAAATTCTCATCCAACAGTTGGCCATCTTCGTCATCAGTCCAAAATTTAGATGAAGAATCATACTTGCTGGGTTCGTAGTATCTGTCATCACCGTTGTCCCATACTCCCATAAAGTCACAACCACCTTCGTAATAGGTTGCGAACAGTGACGCATCTGGATTCTCTGATAAGAAATTGTGATATGCTCCTGTGGGTGGAGACCAGGCTGTGTCAAAACCAAACTCTATGCTCTCCCCATTGTTGGACACAGACACGGTGTCGTAGCATTCATTGACGTTCCACTTGGTTCCCCAATGTTCCACTCTCCAATCGTACCAGTTGTCAAAACCGTATTTTTCGATCAGTTGCTCTGATTGCTTCTTTTGGAACTCTGGCTTGGCATTTTCAGAACCATTCACTGTGTCCTTCAACCCCGCGGGCATTGGATACAGCACATCTAAAAATCCTGCATCATCGTTTTCGCTGTTCAGAGACTGCTCTATTCTTTTGATAGTGGCTTTGTCTGCTGTTATCTGTATTGTATTATTGACCCAATTTGGCATTTGTTTTTTACACCTCCGTATAAGTTTGTTATTCTTTTATTATAGCATCCTTTGGTAAAGCGTCAACCTGGTAAAATCCTGTTAATTTATTGGTTCTAGATCGTCCTGCAATCTTTCAGATTCTGTTTGTTCTTTCGCTGTTCGTTCTTTAGCTTTCCGCTCATCCCGTTGTCTAAATGCTTCTCTCATAGACTGATCTAGCTCTTTTTGTTCTTTTATACAGGCTTCTAGAAAGTCTTTAGTCTCCTTCATATACCCCTGTCTCCTCTTTTTTGTTATTTTTGTTTCCATACTCTTCCATGGCCTTGGATTCTGCCGCAAAAGAATTAGGTGCTGTCACCCACACAATGCCTTTGGTTTCTGGTATGCCATAGTCTGAGGGCATCGCTGATGGATACCCCTGCTTTATATCGTCTATGAATAGGAAATATTTAGGCATCCTAGTCTGCTCTGCTCTCCATAGAGGCCTTGATACCATATTTCTCCAGAGCCGCACAAAAAGCATCACAGCCTAATTCTTTGATGTCCATGGATTGGGTGCTTCTGTACCTGTGTTCCAACGGCATGATATCGTAGTAGGACACTCTCCAACCACCATTCCAACCATTGCCACCAATCTTCTGCTCTTTCAAAAACTTAACGAAAGCCCCTCGAGCAGGTCTTATCGAAATGTTGGCAAAGCCACAGTACATGGGTTCTTCTTTTCCCTCCATGTATTCATCCACAGCCTTCACTGCCTCTGCCTTTGCAGAATTCCAGATGTCCATGGGCTCGTATCCTGCTCCTGTGAACTTCAATAGTTCAAATGTTTCTTGAGTTATTGTCATTGTTGTTCTCCTCCTTGCTGGTCCATTAACTGTTTAAAATTTCTACCATCTTTGGATCGTAGAAACTTCTTGGCATCTGTTTTTATGCCACTCAAAAGATTGTCCAAGAACTCTAATTCTTTGTTAGACAGTTTGTTCAATCTCTGGGTGTTGATCATTTGTTTTCCAAATAAATTAGGCATGTGCCGCCTCCACTGTTAAAAAGCCGTTGAGTATTAAACTCTGTTTCGCTGACCTCACACAACTTCTGGTGTCTGATGACCCCCAACCTTCATCTGCTGGAAAGTCTTCGGTGTGGAAAATCACATCCTCATACACGATGTCCAGAGCATCTGCATCTGTGATGTTCAAATCTTCAATCACTCTCAGCATCATGGATTGGGTTAGATGGTCTTCACCTCCATACACCCTGTCTAATTTTGTGTGTATGTCTTCCTGTGACTTCACTGTGTTAAGTTGTACTGTTTCTATTTGCATTTTTACACCTCCGTTTAAAATGTTTATACTTCATTATAGCACGGCCTGGAAATACGTCAACCTGCAGATGAGTCGCATGATCATTGACTTATTTGCTGTTTGTTTCCGTGCATTACCAATATATCCTCTGTGTGTTACCAATATAATGTAAAGTAGAGGGCAGGTTGACGCACATGATAACGGTGCTATAATGAAGTATGAGCTATACAATAGAAACAAAGGAAGAAACAGCAAAGGAGATCTACCACAACGGATTCTATGCTGATTATTTCCAAGACCTATACACCACCTGGCAGGCGTTCATGCTGTCAGAAGACTTTGACAACGAGTGTGACAGACTGATGAGCAAGTTCTCAGGCATATGAGCATCGAAGGAATAATCATAGGAGCAATGATGTTGATAGCCAATCCCGCCGACGGCATCAAGAAAGTGTACAACGGCATCCAGCTGGTCAACAAGGTGCACGAGAAGACCGAGGCCGGCACCTGGGGCAAGAGTGCCCACGAGGAATCCCACCAGATCATCAAGGACACGATAAGACGATTAGGTCAGTAAGGAAATTAGGTTATCTTGGTCGGGCGATCTTATTGTACTTGGCCAATGGTCGGGCCTTCAGTCTTTTTGCCTTTGACAAGGATGGTCTGTCCAGTTTGGTGCCGGTTTTAATCTGAGCTCTTTTCAGCCTTCTAGAACCACCACCAGATCTTTTCGTGATTCCCATTTTTTTACCAGCGGTACGGGCTTTGATCTGTCTCTTCTTGGCGATCTTGGCACCCTTGGCAGAATCTCTCTTCATGAAACAGGTGGATGGTTTGGCCACGATACGACCTTTGCGTGATCCGGATGTGCATCTGAATCCAGTTTTCAATCCTTTGCCTTTGACCCTACGGAGTATCTGGCTGACTCCTTCTGCTATGGCCGACACACACTCTTCTGATACTAGATCTTGTGGCGCTACATCTTGTGTCACTGAATTGGGTGCGGCACTAGACGGTCTGGAGTGTATGATTTCTGTGATTCTCATTGTGACAGTATTTATAGCTATCTTATCCTTAACCTTATAACCTTACAACCTTAACCTTATAACCTTAACCTCAAACCCGAGCTTATACACCCTTATAATGATCCTATTATCAAGTTGATCTTACCTAATGTTACAATTGGAACAAGATCAACTTTACACACTCCAGCAAGATCAGTTAAATATGTGCATGAGAATCACTGAAGTTGTACAGCCCAGCACAGAGAACATAGGACCAGCACCACGTGGTGTCTGTTCTAAGCCGGCCTCCTCACTGCCAGCATCGTGGTTGGCATCCTGCAAGTCACAGGGCAAAAAGAAAAGAACCGGAGCTCGTAAACAGAAGATAGGCAACAAGACTGTGCGGGTGGCCGGCAAGCGTATCAAGGGCAAGGCCTATGGCGGACCTCTACCAGACTACTCAGCATAACACCTAAAATCCAAAGACCCAATAGCGAGCCAATAGCGAGCCAATAGTGATATTAATTCATCAAAGGTAGTAAGTATAAATATATTAGATATGTTTATACACAACAAATATTATAAGATCTATTTCAAGTTAGTTGAAAAGGCTAAACAAAAAATCTATAATGGATACACCGAAAGGCATCACATCGTTCCTATATCCTTAAACGGATCAAATGATAAGGAAAATTTAATTAGATTATCTGCTAGGGAACATTTCATTGCTCATAGACTGTTGGTAAAAATAACCAAAGGTATGAGTAAAAGAAAAATGACTAATGCTGTTTGGGGAATGATGAACAGAAGAAATAAAGATATTAAAAGACATGTACCTAATAGTAGAACGTATAATCTAATAAGAACTGAAGTGTCTAAAGCAAATAAAATATTTAGAAAAGAACAAGTTAGAAGGCAAGGAACCACAATGAGTAAAGAAGCGAGACTTAAATTAAGTAAAGCCGCAAAAGGTAGAACGTTAAGTGATTTACACAAAAAAAGAATTTCGCAATCACATTTAGGAAAAAAGAAATCCAAAACCCACAGAGAAAATCTAGGAAAAGCAAGTTTAGGAAGAACCCACTCAGATAAGACTAAACAATTATTAAGTAGATTGGCAAGTAAAAGTCCAAAACCTTTGATAACGTGTAATCATTGTGGTAAGATTGGCGGAGTACCAACAATGAAAAGATGGCACCTCGAAAATTGTAACACCCAATAGCGAGCCAACAGTATATACAAGAGCTAATAGCGAGCCATACAGGCATCATAAACTTTGTCAGCCCACTGTTGGTTTTGTTCTACGGTCATGTGATTGATATCTCCCTTGCCCCTAGCATCTTTTCCTCCACTGAAGGCAAACATGCTCTCATCAATGAATGTTCCAGTGCTTAACTCGATGCCTGCGTCTTTGCCCGCAGTTTCAAATGGTCTGAAACTCCACGTCTGTATGACCTCGGATCGTACCTGGGACAGTATGTTTTGATCATAGTGTTGAAGGGCATACTCATAGGCCATCTCGTCCTTGTCGTAAGAGTGTAGGTGTCGCCAATATTCGTCCAGGGTTTCATACACCGCTGGATCCACCCCCTCCAGCGGTTCAGTGTTGGCACTCAACACCAGTTCAGGGTGATACAGTCGATACGGCTCAGTCCAGCAGAAGACGGAGATGTCTGGCACTCGATTCTCCCGGATCAGCTCATTGAACTTGAAGAACACTGACCATATACTTCGACCCGGTTCCCCAAAATGTCGTATGCGATCACAGCCCAGTCGTTCTTGCAGGATGTTGCACCAGCTCTCTGGTTGATCGATGGCACAGAAACTATCTCCAAAAAATCCTATGGTCTTCATATGTAGATAATTATGCTTGTACATCATGCGAATAGGATTTAAATCCCAATAGGATTTATTGGATTAGGTATAAATATAGATGAATACTATGTGTCAACCATATACCTATTTAATTGGCTGGAAAAAACAAAAAAAATATTATTATGGCGTACGATATGCAAAAAAGTGTTCTCCTGACGATCTTTGGAAGAAATATTTTACCTCATCTAATTCTGTTTTTGATATGCGTTCAATATATGGAGAACCAGATATTATAAAAATTAGGAAAAAATTTGCAAATAAAGAAGAAGCAATTAATTGGGAAACCAGAGTATTAAAAAAAATGAAAGTAGTTGCTCGTGAGGATTTTCTTAATAAAAATGATATGCCAGCACCACCAATTAACAATCGAATTATGTCTACTAATACCAAAACAAAAATTTCATCCGCTCTTAAAGGAAAACCAAAATCAGAAGAACATAAACAAAAAATTAGAGAGGCAAGAGCAAAACAAATTAATTTTAGACAAGGTGTTCCTCAATCTAAAGAAACAAAACAAAAAATTAGACAGGCTAATTTAGGAAAAACGTTATCTAATGAAATAAGACAAAAAATGTCAGATAGTAGACGAGGTAAAAAACATTGGAACTATGGAAAAATAAGGTCTCAAGAAACAAAACAAAAACTGAGACAGGCTAATTTAGGAAAAACTTTATCTAATGAAACAAGACAAAAAATGAGTGAGTCAAAATTAAGGAAAAATAAATGAAGATTGGTTTTGTTGGGCTGGGCAAATTAGGAATGCCCTGTGCAGAAGAGATGACTCGACAGCACGAGGTGATAGGCTACGATGTGGAACACCGAGTCTCATCACACGTCACCGTCACACAAAATATACAAGATGTTTTCAAAAGCACCGAACTCATATTCATTGCTGTGCCCACACCACATCATCCTGACTACGATGGTTCTAAACCCACCACACATCTGCCTGTCAGAGATTTTGATTACTCCTTGGTAATCGATGTGCTGAAGCAGTGTGAACGATACGCCAACAAGGATCAGATAGTGGCCCTGATCAGCACAGTGTTGCCCGGCACCACTAGAAGGGAGCTTGCCCAATACACAAAAAATTTCCAATTCGTCTACAATCCCTATCTGATTGCTATGGGGTCTGAGGCCTACGACATGACTCACCCGGACATGGTGATCATTGGCACGGAACATGGTTCGGAGACCCCGGCATCACAGGTGCTGTCGGAATTCTACAAGAAGTTGATACTCAACAGTGCTAAACACATGACCGGCACCTGGGAAGAAGCAGAAGCGTTCAAGATATTCTACAACACCATGATATCAGCAAGACTTGCACTGGTCAACATGATACAGGACGTGTCACAGAGAATTGGTCACATGGACGTGGACAGGGTAACAGATGCATTCAAACAGGCCAACATCAGGATCACAGGCAAGGGCTATTACAAAGCAGGCATGGGCGATGGTGGAGCCTGCCACCCCAGGGACAACATAGCACTCAGTTGGTTGGCCAAGGAACTGGATCTGGGCTATGATCTGTTTGCCGCCATCTCCCATTCCAGAGAACAGCAGACCCGTAACATGGCCCAGTTCATTGCTGATGTGTGTCGCACAGAGAACAAACCCTGTGTGATCAACGGTCGGGCCTACAAACCCTCAGTGCCCTACACAGTGGGATCACCTTCTGTGCTGTTGGCGGGTTATCTGTCAGAGATGGGCATCGCAGTGAGCTATGCTGATCCAGAGACTGGCGATGTGCCGGAGGGCGAACAGGACTGTGTGTGTGTGATGACCCACGATCCACAGACCACATACGATCACACAGGCAAGACCTATCAGCAACGGATATACTTCGATCTACGAGCAGGCTGTACTGTGATTGATCCGTGGAGATGTTTTAAAGACGAGAGATATAGAGTGATTTATTATGGCAACACTGCCCAGTAAAGAAATAATGTGTAAGAATGGGATCTACAATAAGATCAGTAAGATCTATAGACCACAGGATACCAGTGTTACTTTTAAAACAGCAGATGAGGCCAAGAATTATTTTTGGACTGGAGAAGCACAGCATCTATTCCGTTATTGTTGTAAAGAAGAGTACCGTTTAACTGATGACAGCAACGGCCTACACTGGACTGTTGGTTTTAGAGAGCCAGACAATCAAACACCAGGCCAGATAAAATGGGGTGGTCAGTGGAGAGATGGCAAACAGGAATTACACGATACCAATAAATGGTTTAATAATTCAGCAGTTATAGAACACAATGCTCCAGAGCTGTTTTAACAGCCATAAAAAAAGGGCGATATTGCTACCGCCCCTTTGATATTAACCTAAATCTAATTAGATATAATTATGCAGAAAAGTTAATTACTTTTCTTCCAGACTTTCTTAAAAGAGAAATGATGTTTGATTTCATTTCCAATGCAGATGATTGAGGTGCAGTACCTAATACATTTACATTAAAGTCTAAACCTTTAGACAACAACTTGTTAGTAGCTGTTTTTCTTGCAGTGTTTTTAACTGCTAGGTTCTTGAATTTAATTTTACCACCGTGAACTGATCCGTTCACTGTGTATGCTTTTGCTGGTTCAGCGAATACACCGATTTGTTTAGCTCTTGTTTTGAACTCTCTAGTGTATACAACGTATTGTGTGCTTTTAGCCATGTTTGTTTCTTCCTTTGTAGTTTTAGAAGAAGATTCTGCTTTTGATCCAAATAGATTAAAAAACATATTGTCCTCTTTCTGTAGTTGTTTGTGTTAAGATTATTCCTAACAACATATTAAAATATATTTTACACTAAGAGCGTGTATAAGTCAACCGTTATAAAATGCCGTAGAATATGGTTTAATTGTCTTTGAGTCGAGGCACGTGGAATAGATCTATGCCATCTTCGAGCAGTTTGTCAGTTTCTTCTTTGGAGGGTGTGCCATAGAACTGATCATCTCTCTCGCCTTCCTCACAGCGAACAGCTTCTTGATAGAAACGATCTCCCACATTCTCAAAGTTTTTGGTAACATATTTGCTGATCTTTTTAAGCACATTTTTGGCCTGCGATGCTGGCATCATTTGATCAGCAGACAGAGTTTCTGCTCTGGTTTGAGCCAATCGACGAGCATTAGCACTCTTAGCACTCTTACTGATACCTGGAGCCATCACGGCTTTGTCCACATTTCGGCTGTCACAGATGGGACATATTAATTGTCCCTGCTTCTTCTGTCGGGTGAACTCGCGACTGTTGGGGAACCATCCATCCACTTCGTGCTCATTGTCACAGATGAGTCTGTACTTGATCATGATAATACTTATTATAAAGTAAGTGTTGACACAAAGTCAAAGAGTTATTATTATTACAGTATGATAGACTTAAAACGATTAGAAGCAATCACATTGACCAATGAGGAGTTGCAGGCAGAGGTGACCAAACTCACAGCCGAGATAGGCAATCTACAAGTACAGATAGCAGAGTACCGTCAGATAGTGGCAGAGCTGTCTCAGAGATCTAGAGGCTAACAAATACCCTATAAATATTGGTATGCAAAAGCACGTGCCTTACTACCTGCAACATCAATATAATTTGTATGATAGAACTAAAAAGTCTGGAATACGTTTTTCCTGTAATTACCCTGAAAAAGTTCTTTCCGTAGACAACCAAGGCAACTGTTTCCTTTGCGAGTGCGACGGATGGTTACCGGTATCGGTAGGACACATAACTGATTTTAACTGCATAGAAGAAATATGGCAATCACCTATAGCCAAAGCATTACACAAAGACATTGTGATAGATAAAAATTTTACCTGGTGTTCTGTGGACTATTGTGGTGTAAGAGATCAAAACAAACACACAGAAAGGTATTTTATTAATATCAATATTGATGAGAGCTGTAATTTACAATGTCCTACCTGTCGGAGTGAATATATGAACTTTACCAAAGGTCCACTTTATGATAAAAAGCTAAAATGGGCCAATCACATAGCGGAGTTATTAAAAACATTTGACGAAGATTGTCTAATTACTATGAGCGGTAATGGCGATCCTTTCGCCAGTCTGATATACAGACCCATGTTGATGAATACCGTTGCCAATCCCAGGCATCAATACAGAGTCATGACCAACGGATTACTTTTAAAAAAATTGTTAAAAAAAAGCTCTATCTATAAAAATATTAAAGATTACAGCATATCCATAGATGCCGGAGATGCCGGAACCTACGAACGAGTTAGACTTGGAGGAAAATGGAATGTGCTAGTAAAAAATTTAGACTTTTTAAAACAAGAACTAATAAAAGACAGTAAAACTTCGGTAGTTTTAAATTTTTGTCTGCATAAAGAAAATATAAAAAGCCTTAAAAATTTTGTAGAGTTGGTGGAGCATTATGGATGGAAGGGACGTATACAAACCTTAGAACACTGGGGAGCATATAACCAACAACAATTTACTGAACAAAATGTACTAGATCAAAAAAACGAGATGTATCAGAGTGCTATAGATACATTAAAAATCATATCAAAAAATAAAAATATAATACTCACATCGAACGTACTTAATAAACTCAAAGATTCAGCAGACAAAAAGTAACAGCATCCTTGCGTCTCCGGAACGTGACATGATATTGTTCCGCGAACACATTCCCAGGTCCGCCGTATCTTTTCAAGAATTGATCAGGGTCGTAGTTCATGTGAAATATGATGCCATCGGGTATTTCGATCCTAACTCCCCACACTAGAGGCCACCAATGCAAAGGATTACGTCCATACTTTACACGCACGACAAACAACAACAGCACAGGCACAATGGTGAATGGCTCTGCCCACCATACCACAACATCGACAGTTGCCCAATCTATGAGATGCACAATACCCCACCAACCTCCCAACATCAATGCAATCAATCCCAACACGATTGGCGTGGTCAGCTCATCATCCGGATCATGGTAATATAAACGACTCATAACTTGCAAGTATATATTATCTCGTGTATAACTACTTACATATCTTGTTGTAACGCTCCAGCGGAAGTTCACAACAATAACTCCAAACTTATTATTATGGAACTTGTCATACTGATGGCGGGTATCGTTTATGGCTTGATCATTGGCCTGATACCTGCCGCGGGAGCCACAACAGGATTGATAACACTATTTGGATTCATGCCCTATTTTGTGAGTGATCCTTATCTGGGTGTGATCTTCTGTGTTGCTGTTGTTGCTTCATCCACAACCGGTGATTCTTTTTCAGGTGTGCTACTGGGCATACCAGGCGCCAACTCTGCGGCCGCGACCATGGTGGATGGATTTCCCATGGCCAAGAACGGAGAAGCCTCCAGGGCCCTGTCAGCGGCCATAACATCTTCCACACTCAACGGACTGCTGTTTGGTTCTCTCACATTTTTATTCCTGCCCTACTACACCAAGATCGTCATGTACATGGGCATACCAGAACTGTGGTCACTGGTCGTCCTGGCGTTCGTCACTGTGGGATTTGTATCCACCCGGCGATATGTTCGCAGTGTCACGGCCATTGCCGCGGGTGTCTTCATAGGCCTGATCGGCGTGGACGTGAACAACGTGCCTCGTTTCACCGGTGGCTGGGTTCCGTCAACTTTGGCTCCCGAGACAAGATCACAGCAGAGGTAGCCAAGTGTGTCACCATGCTGGCAGACGGAGGCACCATGTTCTTCCGAGTGAATCCAGGTCTGAGTCATCCTAAACCGGAATCACGGTGGATAGAGTTCTATGCGTGGAATGTGCCGTTCATAATTGAACTAGCAGAACAGTTTGGTCTAAAGGTACTGGATATCAGGGACGATTCTAACCAACGCAAATATTTCGTGTATAGAAAACTCTAAATATTATCACACTTGAAGCTGACATTTTAACTTAAATACATAGACAAATAGAAAATTTGTGTTATTATTAACTTAAATACCTTTATGCAAAAGAGAACACGCAGTATCCTGGAAGAATTGAGCTCCGCAAGGCTCAACAAAGAAGATCCTGAACATTTCGTTGAGAGCCGAGCCGAACACATCATTGATTCTGCCATCAATCTGGTGCAGTACATCAGAGAACACTTCGATGATCAGACTGCGTATCAGTTAGAAAAGAAATTGAACTCAGCCATAAAGAATCTAGACAGCGGTCGCTTCTCTCGAGGTGTTACCAAAGTCCGAGAACTCAAAGACGTTAAAAGTTCTTTAAAGATCACCGAAGGTGAATTGCAAGACGAGGACGAATAATGTTGGTTGAAGAAATACTACACGAATTTAAACGCACACATCTAGAGCACATTGAAGATATAATCCTCACAGACGGACACGCAGGTGGAGAAGCAGTGATTGGCTATTTCACAGACCTTTACAATATGTTGAAAGGTTCCAGTTCATCGGCCATGCAACTGTCTGTAAAATGGGACGGTGCTCCTGCAGTGGTGTGTGGCATAAATCCCGCCAACGGTAAATTCTTTGTTGGAACAAAATCAGTGTTTGCACAGTCTGCTAAAATCAATTACACCAAACAGGACATCGCCACCAACCACGGCACAGGTGATCTCGGTGACAAACTGTTGAAGTGTCTGGTACATCTATCCAAATTGAATATCACAGGAGTGGTACAAGGCGACATGATGTTCACCGATAACGATCTGGTTCGACAAGACATCAACAATGGCAAGTTCATTACATTTAAACCCAATGAAATTGTGTATGCAGTGCCAGAAGATTCGGACATAGGCCAACAGATTGCATCTGCTAAGGTGGGAATAATATTCCACACCACATATGTGGGAGAAAGTTTAGCAGAGATGAATGCAGAAGCAGGAGCAGATGTTGCCGCATTCACAAAGACTCCAGATGTGTGGTACGACAATGCCACATACAAAAACGTATCAGGGTCAGCCACATTCACAGCCGGTGAGTCTGCTGAGTTTGCAACAGGCATCCAAACTTTAAAAACTCTATTGTCCCGAGTGCCGCAGAATCTATCTGCAATGCTTTCCGCCAACAAAGATTTTGTGCCTATGTTCCAGATGTTTATCAATGCAGAAATTAAACAGGGCAGGATCCCCACAGAAGTGACGGCTTTCCTAAAAGGATTTCAAGAGTTCTACCTTGCAAGAATGAACAAACAAATGACAGGGCTAAAAGCACAGAAAGCTATTCAATTGAGACAGCAGAAGATGGCAGAGATGCCTAAATTCCTAAACACAGTTCGCAAACCGTTGCAGGCCATGTTGATATTCTACAAACAGGTACAAGCACTCAAAGCAGAGGCCATGCAAAAAATGAATCAAGCCATGCAGGTGGGCACATTTGCACAGACTGAAAATGGGTTAGAAGTCACAGACCCCGAAGGTTTTGTGGCAGTGGGCACAGATGGTGGTGCTGTTAAACTGGTAGATAGATTAACGTTCTCAAGAAGAAATTTGACTGCTATCAAAAAATTTGAAAAAATCTAATATAGTCTGATTTATTGATTTTGATAATTCTTTTTTATTCCAAAAAAGATCCTTATTGTGTTTTCTTATATCAACAGTATCTGTATAAAAATTTTTAAATTTCTTTGATTTAATATCATAAAGTAAATTCACAATTCTTCTACGTCTAAGATAAGGATCCGGTTCTTCGTCGTATTTTTCAGAAAAAATATTTTCAAAAGTTTTGAATCCCATTTCATTTAATTTTTTTAAGTATTTGTAATTTCCATGCACTATAAAAATCTGTTCGGCTATAATCGCCTTCCATATTTTTTCTGTCATGAATATTTCTAAATTAGAATCAGATGTTTCGGAAACAATACTGATGTAAGAATGATTGTATGGTTTTTCATAAATGTCTTGATCGCTGTGTTTAAGTGGATAATTTTCTCTGTCAACCCACGGTAATTCGTACTCTGGAATTAGTTTCATAACACTCACTGGATTATCAGTTAAAAAACTGTAAAGACTATTTTCTAATAATTTTTTCTTATTAAGCATCGTGTATAATTCTATTCTGTGATTTCTTGCTAATTTATTAAGATAAAGAAAGTCGTATTTTTTATCTGAATGATCAAAATTAAACTGTTTGTTGTGGTTTTTTTCAAACATATAAAACCAAAACCAATTGATCCCGCCGTACCAAACATGGTCAGTGATTGATGATAAAAAATCAATGTGCTGATTACCAATAGATGTTTCTTTAGATTCCCATGGAATTACTACAATAAATTTAAAATTTTTGTCTTTTAACATCCTAACACGTCTAAGCAAATCTTCTTTGTATTCGGTGTTTTCTAACAAATAATCATTCATTGCACAGATGAACGCTATCCTACGGTCAAACTTATCTAATTCAATATCATTCAATCTATAATAGTCATCGCATATTTCAATGGTTTGATCTGATATACTGTTATATCTTAAGAACTGTGCATACCACCAATGATGTCCGGTCTTCATTATGTCGGTTAATATAAAATTCTTTGTCATGCTACGCTTTATAGAGATCAGCAATAGTGGGAAATGTTCCCCTCCAATCGGTGCCTCTCCGGCGGTCCAACTCATCTAAATATATTGCAAGTCTTTGTTGACTTTTTAAATCTGGAACAGTTGACGCACATTCATTCGCTATGCCTTTCAGGTTGCGAAGATATATCTCTTTTATGTTATCTTTTTGAGTATCAAATAGTTTAATAGATTCATTGATGCCTAGATCTAAAATATCTTTTCCAAATATAGTAGGGTTAAGATACGGCCTGCCTGCATCTCCAGCCTTCATCATACTCCAGTAAACTGTTCTCTTTTTACTCCACTGGTTTATCTGTCTCACAAGATCGGGCATACTTGGAATAGTTAAAGCAGTCATGGCACTGTTGATGTTTAATATAATATCAGTTTCATTCAGCATAAACTCAAAGTTCTCTTGGAATTTCTTTAGATCCAATCCGTTTCTGACGTATTCTGCCTCGGGTCCCCAACAGTCCAAACTGCCCACCACTTGTAATGAATTAATATGTCCATTTATTTTTAATTGCCACATCCTCGCGAGCCATTTCTTTACACGTGCAGGATCCACTGTGAGGTTGCTAAAGATCGACAACATCAAGTTTGGACAAGGCTTACGTTCTAGGAATTCTACCAATCGTTCTGTTTCTTTCTGGAGGAATGGCTCACCTCCCAGGATAAAAATCTTATTGAGATCTTGTATATGGTCTTCCAGCCAAACAAAAAGTTTATCACCCATCACCTCCATGTTTGATGACACTTCTGTTTTTCCAGGAAGATATACATTTTCACCCGGCTTACTCGTATCCCCAGATGTGAATTCTCCATGTCTTGCATTTTCAGCATCAATAGTGGAACTGAATTTTGAATTACAATAGACACATTTGAGATTGCAGGTATTGCTGAAATATATTTCTAACTGTGTGGGAGTAACATTGACTTCGTCAGGATTTTGATCCAGCTCTTTTGGGTATAACAGACCCGGGAAATCTATGTTGGTCATACGCTCACTCTCGCCTCCGGCATCTTCTATGGTTTTACAATGCTCACAGCCGCGACCCGGCCACTCACCATTGAGCATCTTCTTTCTCGCTTCCAATTTGTTAGGTATGTTATGGAAGTTTATTTTACCATTCTCGATCAGTATAGGATCGTGTGTGACTCTGTGACAGCTGGCTGTGGTTCCCATGGTGAGGAACACTGTGGAATGATTCCATTTGAGCTGACAGGGCAGTCCTTTTTTTATGGGAAATTTTTTATTCATTAACAATACTTATTATAAAAAAATACGCACATAAATATCCGTATGCTGATGCCTTTCCTACAATATGTCAATGAAGCTCGCGTGGTGAGACGCCAAAACGACCTTCAACGATACACCTTCCAGGACATACAGGAACGTGTGTATCTGAGTTTCTTGATACTCAGTCTGCTCAAAACCAATCCAGACACAGAGTCCTGGGCTCGATCCTATGCTGATCAGACTCTGACCTACAGTGGCTTTGATGCTGTGAGGAGTTCAGCCAACGATCTCCACAACATGCTGGCAGTGATAGACGGTCGAGAGGACATCGTGAAGAAACTCCGGAATTCCGGTCAAGCAGAAGCACTGCGTCAGCGAAACACCCTGCCCACGCTGGCAGTGAAGAGATATCTACGCAAACTGGAGGATGACTATCGTTTCTTGACACAGTTGGAGAAAAACCTAAAGATCACCAATGCAGAGTATCGACAGCTCCGCAGATCCATCAGCGACTTTGACCGATTGGACAGGAATTCCAAACGCAGGGTGATCAACAAACTGTTGAACCTGGCTCGCAATCTTTTGCCAGGCACAGATCTCACACGCAAACTCAAAGAAATCCTTTAAAACAGCACAAAATCATTATATTACAGCAGAATTTACCATTGTTGGTAATAAATAACTGCAACGTGTCACCTGAGCGGTGATTCGCCATTAACGAAGAGAAAACAAGGAGAAAACACAATGGCATCTTTAACAAGAAGCAAACAGAACGCGGCCACTTATGCAGTGGGCTCGTACGTACAGAACGCCAACGTTGGTGCTTTCTTAGTAACAGTCAAAGGTGGCTCTGACGCGGCCCAGGATCTTAGAAACGAAACTGGCTCGAGAGAAGTTATCGAAATGATTGTAAGAAACACAAACGCAATTGGTTACACAATCGCAAACGCAAACACAGGTGTTATGACTATATTGGTAGACAATTCACAGTGGGACGCGGCCGGCTTACAAGCGACGATCAGAGGCATAGCATCTATATCAGGTGATGACTCTACTTCAATCGCAGTGGAAGACACAACGGTTGTTGCGGCAACTACACTAACAGCGGCGTAATAATAAAATAACAAACAAGAATGATCAACGAGAAATTGATCAAGAAGGAGAAATAAAATGGCAGAAGTAACTTCATATGCAAAAGCAAAAGCAGGCAACGGGATTGGTCCAAAGACTAGAATCATCAACCTTGCAAAAACTAACCTGACACAATCAGAGCTAGATGCGGCAATACAGTATCTAAAAGCAGGTGACGTGGCAGGCACGAACGATGCACACACAGTAGCAGGCATCGGCGTACTTACAGAATCAGGTGTTTTCACTAGTGGAACAACTGACAACGTACAAGTAGCGATCCAAGGCTCAGGCGCATTCACTGCGGCTTCAAACTTTGGTACAGGTTCTACAGGTGTAACATCTTCATTGTTAGCATCCATAGACCAAGCATAATTCTTAATTGAATTAACTACGGGAAGGGTGGACATTCTTTTGTTCACCCTTCCTTCTTTTGTAAATACTCACACACAATAATATGCACACATTTTGTATACAGACACTGGTAGATATTGGGTTTCCCGGAGACACTCGAAGACCGTTTCCTTTCACGTCCAACACAGGTGTGCTGGTGGACAACAAAGACACATTGGATCTGGTGAGAGCTCAGCACAACAACTTCGTTACCACACAACAGCTACTACAGATGCGATCCAACATCACCTGGGAAATAATCCCTGAACGATCATCACAGAAATTGGCAGACCGGTCCTTTGGATCTTTCTACAGAGAAGGCAAACAAAACGTCTGGGTGTTTGCTTGGCATGCAGAACAGACAGATGTGTACAATGTGGATGGAGATCCTGTGGGTGGATTGGTTGCGGACTTTCATCAAGTGCCGGTGAATGCTTTCTGTCAAGAGACTGTGACATTCCCTGCCAACTGTTTTGACACCACAGATCCCAAATTTAAAAACACTGTGTTTATGGACCTGGGTCCTGTGGATAAATAACAGCATACTTAGGCTCACATAGGCAGATCAACTTTCCCACAGGCACACAAGATGCAGACATCCAAGGATGTAAAAAGGAAACTATTATGAGCGATTTAGAAAAAACCAATTTAGAAGCACACGTAGATCTCTGCGCCGAGCGTTATAAAGGACTGCACGATCGTCTGTCGGCTATTGAGGTGACACTGAAAAGAATCAGCGATGACATGCTGGTGGGACACAAGAGTTCCAACAAGACACTGATTATGACTGCAGGCACAGTTGTAGCAGGATTACTGTCCACTATAGTGGTAATCCTCATGAAGATGCCCGGCTAACAACCATTCCAAAAAAATTATGTATATTAGACTGTCTCGATATGTTCGAGTTTATATAACAGAATCCCAGATTGCGTTTATCAAAAAGTATGAACAGAGATTCCCACTGCTACAGACACAATTTGATGTGGAAGACATTGCCACAGCTCAAACACTTGCCGCCAAAGGTGCACTCGTGCGTAAGAAATTAACTGACAACACTCAATATGCTTTAAATAGTAATGTGAGGATTGTTGATGACACAAAAAAATAAAAGAGCAGAACTGGTAAAACAGATTGAGGCGTACAACCTCAAAACCAAACTGGAAGCCCTGGCCCGCAATGACGAACAGTATCGACCGTTCCGTCACCTGCCCAAACAGTTCTCCAAAGGTATTCTCATCGGCAATATTGCCATCGTGCCCAAGAAGCAGGACGAGTCTCGTTTCATATATGTGATTGCGGACATGGTGGAAGCTCGCATACTGTACGAAGACATCAATCTCAAACAATCAGCCATCCTGATAGCACACTATCTAGCAGATGGTAAAGCTGTACCAGACACTGTTAAACGAATGGACTCAGAGTTTGCTTCTCGGCTGTTTGAAATAAAGAACTTTAAACGATTCTATAAAGCCGCTGTCAAAGACAAAGACGACAATAAAGAATTTATATATGAGAACAAATTGATTGAAACACACCGCCATGCGGATGCTATCAAGCATGAAATACAACACAACTTTGACAGCACCTTCAGAACCAATCGTACTAAATAAACACATATGCAAAGCACAGAATTTACAAAACCAGTGACCACAGAGAGTTTATTGTCTGCATTTGAAAGCAGATTTGGACAAACACTTAATTTAGAAGGTCTAGACCCAACACAACTGGAAGATATGGCCAACATGGTGAGAACTAAAATCCACACCATCACAGACAATGCACATTTTGGCAAAGAATTAACAGATGACAACTATCAAAAACATCAAAGTATGTTGGATATTGTTAATCAAGCTGTGAAAGAAGCTCAAGGCATCAACACAAATTTAGCGCCAGCACAACAGGCTGTAGTTAAAAAAATTCAAACAACACCAGGTCTTAAGTCATCAGACAAAGATCAGATTATTGGTGCAATGGTTCAAAAAGAATCAGAAGTTACTGAAGGCATTGAACAGCAATCAGAATTAATCCTTGCCGCAAAAGACATGATGGACAAGGTAACAGGATATCTACAAGACATAGCAGAAATGAAAACTGAAAGCATGTTGGAACTGGCAGACAGAATCAGAGATGAAATGGGTGCTGAAAAAGCAGACGCTTATGTTGCAAAAATTCAACCTGCTCTTGAATCAGCAGAAACAACACTCACTCAAACCAGAGAAGAGTTAGACCAAGGTGTGAGAATATTAACCGGTGAAGAAATTGAATCAGACACTGTCGGTGCTGACGATGCCATGAACACAGACGCAGAAGTAGGACTGGATGATCTAGACACAGACTTGGGTGTGGACGATGAATTTGGAGCGGCAGATGCATCAGCTGGCGGAACTGAACCAGAAGGCAGAGCTCAAAGAGAGAGCAGAGAAGTATTCGAATCTTCTTCAAGAATCTACGCAAAACTCGCTGGGAAGTAATCCCAATGAGATTCCAAGAATTCCAAAACAACAAAGCACAAGAGATCGAATCAGCAGTGATGAACACTCTGACCAATCTGAGAGGCTCAGCGGATGATGCTGACCAAACTGCTGAGATCAGTTTTGGTGCACTGGAACAGATACTGAAGAACACAGGCTACCCACAGTTCAATTATAATCTTTTCAAATCTCTGTACGATAGATCAGAAGCTCTAAAAAATGTGGTGGATGATTTTGATCAAGAGAAGATCATACTGAACACAGAGAAACAGGCAGAGAAAGATCCAGAAATGGACTATGACGACCAAGGCTCTACTGATGTGGTCAAGAAGATGGCTCGTTCTGCCCTTAAAAGAAGAACTTAATTGACAAGAAATCAATAATAGCATACACTTGTATACAATGAAGATTGATAAAGATATTCTAACGAACAAAGGTATCCCTCTGGTTGAACGTCATGCCTACAGCACCATCGAGCGAGAGAGTGTGGACGGCAAAAGACTGTATGCCACACCGGATGGTCGTCGGGTTCCCTCTGTGACCACCATACTGTCACAGACCAAAGACATGACACACCTGCACGCCTGGCGCAAGCGAGTGGGCCAATCAGAAGCACAGCGTATCGCCACGGAGTCAGCCAACATCGGCACAGTGATGCACAAGAGTCTAGAGCGTCACGTGTTGGGACAGGATAGAACTCCTGGCTCCAATCTCATACAGCAGAAAGCACACGAGATGGCCAATGTGATCATTGAGCACGGACTGAAAGGGGTGACGGAAGTATGGGGAGCAGAGATCAATCTATACTATCCAGAACTGTATGCAGGCACCACAGACCTTGTGGGAGTGTACAATGGCGCACCAGCCATAATGGATTTCAAACAGTCACGTCGATTAAAGAAAGCAGAATGGGTGGAGGATTATTATCTACAATTGGTGGCCTATGCAGAAGCACACAATAAACTGTTTGGCACCCGCATACGCACAGGCAGGATGTTCATCTGCACACAGGCCAACGAGTATCAATCCTTTGAAATTGACGACTACGACAAGTGGTCAGATCGTTGGTATCGCAGAGTGGAACAGTATTACAAGAATATACTTTAGGCTATTTTTTTGTAATTTTTTTGTCTTAGTTTTACAAATTGTTCAAAAGTTTCACATTCATACTGCCAGTATTTTTTTAAACCTTTGCCATTCTTTTTGGTTCTTACTACATCTCCTGTGATTGGATCGTGGATGTATTTTATTTTTTTGCTTGACTTGTAATTTTCAATATCAATACCGATCACTTTTATCTTGTTATGGAATATTTCATTAGGTATTCTAAACATATGAGGTTCTTGTGTCATTGTGTTCCAACCAAACACTAGTAAAGGTCCTAATTTTTTTTTAACATTCCGTACCTCATATGAGTGTGTCCATTGTTCCTTACCTGCTATAGTGTTATTTTGTCTACGAGAACTTAAAACAAATTTAGCGTCCTCGTCACTTGGTTTGAAATCACTGCCTTTGCCCCTATACCATTCTAAACTTGGATTCGTGATAGCAATGGCAATTTCTAATAAGTCTTCTACAGGAAATTGATATAATTCTTGTTTGGTCAGAGGTCCTTTTTCCGATAAGATAAATTTTTTGTTATGCCAATATTGTAATATCTTGTCTATAAGCCATAGTCTTGCTTTTGTTATATTTTCTGCGGTGTGTCTAACAACGTCTAAAGGTAATTTCTTCATACCAAATAGTAACATGGATACCATATATGTCAATGCCCATAGTCCATATAAATAAAGTATATGTACTCCATATACAAAACCGTCAATGAAATCACGGGTAAATTCTATGTTGGTAAACAATCATCTAATAGGACTTATTACTTGGGTTCTGGTAAACTATTACAAAGAGCAATAGACAAGCACGGCAAACACAATTTCACGAAAGTCATATTAGAGGATGGATTGACTGCTCAGCAGGCCTCCATCAGAGAACAGTATTGGATCGCCAAAACAGGTGCCATGGGCAATCAGGGTTACAACATGAACTCAGGTGGCACAGGCGGAGATAATAGTAGATATATTGACTATGAGAAAAGAGGAAACCCAAGTGATAATTTCGCTGGTAGACAACGCTGGTGGAAAAATTTAAGCACAGATGAAAAAGCAAAATGGAAAGAGAGCAATAGACTTTCAAAATGTAAAGGCTGGTATGTGAGTAAACTTAACAGCACAAAGGAAAAATTCGTACAAAGCATCGCTCGTTGGTGTGAGGAAAATGATGTTGATAAAAGTATGCCCACAGGTTTAAATAATCCAAAAAGCAGGCTATATCAAAAGCAGACCAAAGGTTGGCGCATAAGGCGTAGTGATATACCTAAATTAAAGCCTTATACTAACAACAGAGGCAATACAAATAAAGACTTCTGTAAAGGCAAAACTTGGCGTTTAAAGGACGGCAAGCGGGTTTGGATTTCTGTATAAATACAGTAAATGTTAACAAAATTTAAAGGAAACTATTAATCGTGCCTGTTGTTCAGATAAGTCGCATTCAAAATAGAAGAGGTATCGCCACAGATCTACCCCAACTTGCCGCGGGTGAGCTAGGATGGGCCATCGACGAACAGAAGTTGTACATCGGTAACGGCACAGTGGCAGATGGTGCTCCAGCAGTGGGCAACACAGAAATACTGACCGGTGCGGCCGGGTTATTTTCAGCTTCCACCAATTATGTGTATCAAGGCTATCTAGGCACTGCCACTCCCGTTGGAACAGGAGACGGTGTAGACATCAGCAGGACTCTACAGGCAAGACTGGACGAAACAGTTTCAGTGAAAGCATTTGGTGCTGTGGGAGATGCCAGCACAGACGACACCGCGGCCATACAGAGAGCACTGGATGAGTTGTACACAGACACAGCGGACAAAGCAGATGTAAGGAGTCGACGAAGATTATTCTTTCCAGCAGGGCAATACAATGTTTCCAGCACAATCACTATACCACCTTATGCAAACATCATAGGAGAAGGTGTGGACGGAACCATAATTTATTATTCAGGATCAGCGGCGCCAGTTGCTGTCACACAGGACAATGCAGGTGCTGTTTATCCCAACATATCAGCTCAAGTACAGAACATAAACATTGAACAGATCACTTTCAAGAACGGAACAGCACACACAGGAGTCTCTGTGGACTGTGCCAACAATGTGAGATTTGTGAGATGCAAGTTTCAAGGCACCTATGCCACCAGTGGTGCAGATGTGGCCAACTCCAAGGGAGTGACAGTACGATCCACCACCGCATTGCCCACTGCCAACATTGTTTTTGATTCTTGTGCATTTACAAAATTTGCTCGATTGGTAGATTTAAGTTATGATGTCACATCAGTGAGAATAGTCAATGGTGATTTCAACACAGCCTACTATGGTGCCTACATTGGAGATACCACAGACGGTTCATCCAATGGTTTGATAACAGGTCCACGAAACGTGAGTTTTATTTCTGGTTCTTGGAGCAACATAGGCAAACACGCTATCTTGGTAGATGCTCAAGGCAGTGTTAAAAATATAGTGAGTACAGGTAACTGGTTCTCCAGCGATGTTGCCAACAGTTTTAACAGCTACAACGACAACACCACAGGAAACATAGTAGCAGTGCTACAATTCAATGCTGACGAATGTACCAGCGACAATGATTTTTTTGAAAGAACTGATCTTCGATCCACTTCAGTAACACCAGCACCAGAAGTGGACGGTGTCAGCATGCACGATGGAGCAGTGAGAACTGTCACGTTGGCCGACAATCAATCATCGGCCGCCAACATGGGATTTAGATGGCGAGCATCTGACGCCACATCCGTGATGATAACATACCAAGCATCCAGAGGCACAGATATCAGAACAGGCACTTTTATTGCTGTGGGCAAGGAAGGCACCACACCAGCTTTTGAAGATGACTCAACCGAAACTGCTGATGTAGGTATATCATTTTCAGTTGCGGCCAGCAACAGTGATTCTTCCGCAGGCAATGAGGAATTTGTATTGCAGTATCAGACCACGTCCACAGGCGCCACGGCTCTTGTGCGTTACCAAGTTACAAATATTTCGTAACCGTCAGTTGTAAAATAATACACACACATATTATTATTTTTGTCATAGACATATCGTGATTTGTCCGTTATACTAGCACTTAAAAACAAACACAAACAACTGTAACAATGCCAAATACAATTACCACCACAGATAAGAAAATTCAGATAAATATTGCCATACAACACAACTCAATTCCCGGATTAGACAATAAGATTATGACGAGCCTGAACCCATCTTCAATCAAGATTACAAAAAGAGATGGCACACAGGAGCTGTTGGACATTAATAAAATTCATTTTGTTGTGGAAGAAGCCTGTGAAGGACTAACAGGCGTAAGCTCATCACAGATTGAAATCAATGCCAACCTACAATTTTATGATGGCATCACTTCCAAAGATATTCAACATGTGCTGGTGCGTTCTGCAAATGATTTGACCACGCTGGAAAATCCCAATTATCAATACGCCGCGGCTCGATTGCTGTCATACGATATAAGAAAAGAAGCTCACGGACAGTATGAGTATATGCCTCTGTTAAAATTAATAATGAGGAACATCAGAACAGGCGTGTACGACAAAGGCATTGTAGACAAATACAATAAAACAGAAATAAAAAAACTCAACACTTGGATACGCAGAGACAGAGATCTTAATTTTGCTTATGCAGGTCTAAGACAGGTAGTGGACAAGTATCTGGTGCAGGATCGAAGCACAGGACAGATATACGAAACTCCTCAAGACATGTATATGATGATTGCCGCGACCCTGTTTGCAGAATATCCAAAAAACAAAAGGATGAGCTATGTTAAAAGATATTATGATGCAATTTCGCAATTTAAAATCAATATTCCCACGCCAGTTATGTCAGGTGTGCGAACACCTATCAGACAGTTTGCGAGCTGTGTGCTCGTGGACAGCGATGACACTCTTTCTTCTATCTTCTCTACTGATATGGCTATTGGTATGTATGTGGCACGGCGTGCGGGCATTGGTATCAACGCTGGTCGGATCAGAGGGATCAATGCAAAAATAAGAGGCGGTGAAGTACAGCACACAGGTGTGGTACCTTTTCTTAAGAAATTTGAAAGCACTGTGAGATGTTGCACACAGAATGGTGTACGAGGCGGATCAGCCACTGTGCATTTTCCCATATGGCATCAAGAGATCGAAGACATCCTGGTTCTAAAGAACAACAAAGGCACAGAAGACAACCGAGTGAGAAAATTAGATTACTCTATACAGTTGAGCAAACTGTTCTATGAGAGATTTATCAATGACGAAAACATCACTCTGTTCTCACCACACGATGTGCCTGGATTGTATGATGCATTTGGCACAGACGAGTTCGATGCTCTGTATGTAAAATATGAAAAAGACAAATCTGTTTCTAAAAAAACTATACCAGCACAAGAATTGTTTTCCGATCTTTTAAAAGAACGAGCAGAAACAGGACGTATCTATATTATGAATTTGGATCACTGTAACACTCATTCTTCTTTCAAAGACAAAGTCACCATGAGTAACCTATGTCAAGAGATCACTCTGCCCACTACTCCCATCAAACACATTGACGATGTGGACGGTGAAATAGCACTGTGTATTCTATCAGCAATAAATGTGGGTGCTCTAAACAACTTAGAAGAGTTGGAAAATTTATGTGAGCTAGCAGTGAGAGCACTGGAAGAGATCATAGACTATCAAGAGTATCCAGTTAAAGCCGCAGAGATTTCCACAAGAAAAAGAAGATCGTTGGGCATAGGTTACATCGGTCTGGCACACTACCTAGCGAAACTGGGATTGAAGTATGAGGACCGAGATGCATGGGACGCTGTGGACAGACTGTCTGAGGCATTCCAATTCAATCTACTGCGAGCCAGCAACAAACTGGCAGAAGAACGAGGCAAGTGTGAAGGATTTGAAAGAACCAAATATGCAGACGGAATCCTACCCATAGACACTTATAAAAAAGATATAGATAAAATTATTCCTCACAAAACTAGATATGCGTGGGAGGCTCTGAGAAAAGACATTCTAAAATACGGACTGAGACATTCCACTCTGTCAGCACAGATGCCGAGTGAAAGTTCGTCTGTGGTATCCAATGAGACCAACGGTATTGAACCACCTAGAGCTCTATTGTCAATTAAAAAATCTAAAAAAGGTCCTCTGAAACAGATAGTGCCAGGCTTTCCTAAACTTAAAAATGCCTACACTCTACTATGGGACATGAAGAGCAATGAAGGTTACATTAATGTTGTGGCCATGATGCAGAAATATTTTGATCAGGCTATATCTGGCAACTGGTCATACAATCCTTTAAATTATGAGAACAATGAAGTGCCTCTATCAGTGATGGCAAACGATCTACTAACATCTTACAAATATGGATGGAAAACATCTTATTACCAAAACACCTATGATTTTAAAGGTGACGAAGAAGAAGATCATCAACCGTCAGGTATCGGTACAACAGCAACAGCAGAAGGCGAAGATGTGGAACTGCCACAGACAGCAGTGGATGACGATGCCGAATGTGATGCGTGTGCAATCTAGTTGACAAAAATACAAGAAATAGTATAATTAAAACATAATGGCAAAAACAGTATTCAATAGAAACGCAGTAGATTGGTCCAAACAACCCATGTTTTTTGGTGAAGATCAAGCTATCCAGCGATACGATGTATTCAAATATCCACAGTTTGACAAGTTAAATCA
>Ga0222711_1000076_pt1 | contig 31349 bp, 43 predicted proteins | sample AntAcemetage1699_FD_179814 | JGI IMG/M metagenome (GOLD analysis project Ga0222711, IMG submission 179814) | Saline water microbial communities from Ace Lake, Antarctica - #1699 | ecosystem: Environmental > Aquatic > Non-marine Saline and Alkaline > Saline | place: Antarctica: Ace Lake...
AACAACTTTGTTTAAGTTACTATCAAAAGTGACTGAAGTATTAGTAGCACTAACACTCGCACTCTCAAAAACTACAGCAGTACCAAAGCTAATTGAAGTACCACTTACAGTACCAACTATAGCTGTCCCAAAGCTAGAGTTACCTACATCGGAGTATGCAATAACAACTTTGTTCAAGTTACTATCAAAGGTAGTTGAGATTTGGACCACAGCTGCACTCTCAAAAACTACTGGTGTACCAAAGCTAATTGAAGTACCACTTACAGTCCCGACGATAGCTGTGCCAAGTTGTTCAGCACCTCCATCCGAATAAGCAATAACAACCTTGTTCAAGTTACTATCAAAGGCAGCTGAAATGTGGCTTGTAATTGCACTTTCAAAAACTACAGCAGTACCAAAGCTAATTGAAGTACCACTTACAGTACCAACAATAGCAGTACCAAACTGACCATTGGGGCTGTCCGTGTAGGCTATAACAACCTTGTTCAAGTTACTATCAAAGGTAGTTGAAGTATTAGATGTAAGTGCACTTTCAAAAACTACTGGTGTACCAAAGCTAATTGAAGTACCACTTACAGTCCCGACGATAGCTGTACCAAAGCTAGAGTTACCTCCATCCCTATAAGCAATAACAACCTTGTTCAAGTTACTATCAAAGGCAGCTGAAATGGAGAGTGTAAGTGCACTTTCAAAAACTACTGGTGTACCAAAGCTAATTGAAGTGCCACTTACAGTCCCGACGATAGCAGTTCCAAAATTAGAGTTACCAACGTCCCTATAAGCAATAACAACTTTGTTTAAGTTACTATCAAAAGTGACTGAAGTATTAGTAGCACTAACACTCGCACTCTCAAAAACCACTGGTGTACCAAAGCTAATTGAAGTACCACTTACAGTACCAACTATAGCTGTACCAAAGCTAGAGTTACCTACATCGGAGTATGCAATAACAACTTTGTTCAAGTTACTATCAAAGGTAGTTGAGATTTGGACCGCAGTCGCACTCTCAAATACAACACCTGAACTAAGTTCTTGGTCCGAACTAATAGTTACCGCACTTACAGTACCATCTGTGTTAATAACAACAGGGGAACCATTTGGCAAGGTACCAGAGGCTACAGCTTCAAGGATTGCACCACCCCCTCCACCAACACTGCCCCATTCAGTTCCATCATAACCCTCAAACGTACTCGCATCAGAGTTAAACCGCAACTGACCAGCAGCAGGGGTAGGTCTCTGGGCTTCAGTACCAACTGGGATTAGGGCAGCACCTGTGTCTCCCGTCTTTGCTACTTTAGTATTTAACTGGGTCTGAATAGCAGAGGTGACACCATCAACAAAATTAAGCTCTGTTGCAGTTGCCGTTACACCATCCAGAATGTTAAGCTCTGCAGTACTTACTGTAGCACCATCAAGAATGTTAAGCTCTGCAGTACTTACTGTAGCACCATCGAGGAGGTTAACTTCAGCAGCAGTAGCTGTGATGTCACTGATATCCGACACCTCCAGCAACCCATCGGCAAAGGGGCTACCATCGGATACAAGGTTAGAAAGGTCACGGGTCTTAGACATTGGGTTGTATCCTTTACGCTATCTTATTGAGGCTTAACGGGCCAGTCGGCCTCTTGCAGGTATGGAAAGTTAACATGGTCCGTGACATCCCGAAGCGCCTGACGATAGGTAGCCCATGCTGTAGCGTTAACAGGAGCATCAGCAATCTGGGTCCAGTCACTGTCAGACAGCAGTTGGTTGCGGGTATTACGGATATCGTTAGCCTGCTGTGCTGCCCGCTGAGATACTTCCTCTGGCGTAGCATCGGTGATGACCCATGTCTGCTGCCATTGACCGTCTACAAGGGCTGGTTGGCCTTCTGTGAGGTTCTGTGTGGCATGGTCGAACGTAGGCGAGTCTACATTGGCGACAGGATACGCATTCCAGCTTGCGAGCAACTCATCAGACGGGCGCTTAGGAAAGCTGGTGTTGGGATTGTCTTTTCTCAGTTCACCGATTGTGTATGGATATTTTTCGGCGGCCTGATTGGGGGCGAGGATATACATCAGTTGATGTCCTTTAAATTAGGTCTGTCAAGAAAAACCCGTGTTAGAAAATGCAATTCCCTGACCACTGCTGGCAGGTAGGATTGCTGGGTTGGCCAACTTGGTAAAAGTATCACCGCTGCGCTTGTAGATTGTGGCAAAAGGTGTGCCGTCATGGCCAACAGCCATGTAAGTTGTGTCGCTTGAAAAATCTACGCTCCGACAAGTCCCCGCGGGCAAAGTTGACGGATTTGCCAGTTTTGTAAATGTGTCACCAGACCTTTTGTAAATAGTTACGAAAGGTGATCCCCCATGCCCAACAGCCATGTAAGTTGTGTCGTTTGAAAACGATACGGCATTACCAGTGCTTGGAGGTAAAGTGGAAGGGTTTGACAGCTTGGTAAAGGTGTCACCACTTCTCTTATAGATAGTCACAAAGGGCGATGTGCCGTGCGTAATAGACAGATAAGTATCGTCAGCACTAAACGAAACCCCAGTTCCTGGGCCTGTTGGCAAGGTTGAAGGGTCGGCCAGCTTCGTAAATGTGTCACCACTGCGCTTGTAAATGATGATATATGGTGAAGCATTGTTAGCAACGGCCATGTAAGTCGCGTCGCTGGAAAAAGATACGCCCTTACTTGCATCACTTGGCAAAGAAGCTGGGTTGGCCAACTTGGTAAAAGTATCACCGCTGCGCTTGTAGATTGTTATAAATGGTGAAAAACCGTGAGCAACAGCAAGATAAGTCGCGTTGACAGAGAACGCCACGCCCTGACCCGCACCAGGCGGTAAGGTTGCGGGGTTTGCCAACTTGGTGAAAGTTTCTTTGTCCCTTTTGTAGATAGTTATGTTTGGCGACGTAGCATGAACCACGACCATGTATGTATCGTCGTCAGAGAAAGAAACACTAAAGCTGCTGTCAGCAGGTAGGGTTGCTGGGTTATCCAGCTTCGTAAAGGTATCGCCTTTTTGGTCGTATATAGTCACAAACGGCGTAGTAAAATGAGCCACAGCCAACAAAGGCACAATGTCACTGTTGGCACCCGAAGAAGCTTGCATCATGATCCGAGCAACACTCACGACATCACCTGTCCTGCTGTGAAGCCATAGAATGCTGTGCCACCATCGTGGGTGTAGAACACGAACACATCCACTTCGCCAGAACCAGCAGAGATAGTCGGGGCCTCACCACCAGCCCAGTCAACCGAGGTAGGCCATGTGATCGTGCGGGCTGTGCTGTCTTGGACAACCTTGAGCGTGAAGCCAAAGGCAGTTCCAGTAGCAGGTGGGTTAGAGAACGTGAAAGTCGTGTTCTCGGTCAGTGCGTGGGTAAAGACATTACCCGTTTCACAGTTGATCGTGGTGGCATTGGCAGTTGATGTAACCGCAGCAAAGGTCTCATTGTAGCTTGTAGCTTGAAACTCTGCAGTTACGGTCTGGTTAGCTGTGAATGTCTGAGCTACATCAAGCTTGGCTGTGTCTACATCATAGGCTTGTACCGTAGAGCCAATGTCAGTGTCCACCAAGACATTGCTACCACCATTCTGCAAGGTACCTGTAAAGTTAGCAGTCGTATCGTCGTACTTAGCAGTATTTGCGTCATAACCTTGAACAGTGACACCAATGTCTGCATCTTTAAGGATCGTAGCATCAAAGGCTTCTACGTCCACCCCAATCTCTACACCAAGGTTTTGTCTTGCAGTAGCAGCATTGTCCAAGTCAGACAGGTTGTTTGTAACTCTTAGAAACCGAGCATCAGCCTGAGCTTGAGTAAAGGTGTTGGCAATCTCGAAGGCACCGTAGGCTACGATGTCAACAATGTCACCTGCAGTGGCACCAGAAGTAAGTACAATGTCTGTACCCGAAGTAGCGGTAAAGTCTGTAGAGACAGTAAGCTTAACACCGTTCAGGTATACATCAACAAACCCCACATCGTAGGTAGAAGCAAAGGTAGTTTGTCCACCAGTCGCTGTATAGACGTTACGCTCAGCGGTACCATTGACTGCAGAGCCAGCAGCAACCCAAGTACTCCCTGTGTAGACCCGCATCTGATCTGCTGTGGTATCAAAGTACAAGGCACCTGTAAGAAGTGCATCCCCATCGTTATCTAGTGTTGGAGGGGAAGCTTTGGCACCAAGGTAACGGTCATCAAACTGGTCATAGCTACTTGCAGCAGCATTGGCAGAGTTAAGAGAGTCTGTAGCAGAGCTTGCAGAGGCGTTAGCAGAGTTAAGGGCATTGGTCTCAGAGGTAGCAGCGGCAGCAGCACTGTCAGCAGCAGCAGTTGCACTACCTAGGATATTATCAACATATGCCTTTCTTGTCAAGTCATCATCTGCAGTTGGGGTAGCAGTTGACGTAACTTTATTCGCACCCATAACAAGGTTGCCCGTCATGGTCCCACCAGACAGGTTTAGCTTAAGTGCATCAGCAGTATCTACATAGACCTTTGTGGCAGCATCTTGGTTGGCAGTAGGGTTACCAAGGCCAGTGATCTTGCTCGTACCCATAGCGATAGCACCAGTCATGGTACCACCAGCAAGAGCCAGTCTGGTTGCTACTTGAGTGTCTACATAACCCTTACGGGTCAGCGTATCGTCTGTGGCAGGGGTAGCAGTCGAGGTAGCTTTGTTAGCCCCCAAGACAATGTCACCAGTCATCGTACCGCCAGCAAGGGGTAGCTTAGTAGCAATGCTGTTTGTAATGGTAGTAGAGAAGTTAGGATCGTCACCGAGGGCAGTAGCAAGCTCGTTGAGCGTGTCAAGGGTACCAGGGGCAGAGTCAATCAAACTTGCGACAGAAGTATCTACGTAACCCTTGGTGGCTGCATCAGCAGTGGCTGTAGGCGTACCCAGACCAGTGATCTTGTTGGTACCCATGGCGATAGCACCGGACATGGTGCCACCAGAGAGGTTCAGCTTAAGTGCGTCTGCTGTATCAACGTAAGTCTTTGTAGTAGCGTCTGTTGCGTTGACAGGGGCAGAGAGACCTGTAACAGTCCCTGCAGTACCTGAGTTCAGGTCAAGAGAACCATTGATGGTCACATTGGTGAACGTGCTGGTACCAGAGGATGCAGTGACATTCCCCGTCAGGTTACCAGTGACATTACCAGTTACGTTGCCAGTAACATTGCCCGTCAGGTTACCCGTTACGTTACCTGTCAGCGTACCAAACAAGCCCGTAGTAGCAGTGACGTTAGTACCTGTAATGGCAGCAGGGGTAGTCCCACCAATTACCGTACCGTTAATAGTACCACCACTCACAGTGACGGTAGGTAGGGTAGAAGCACCAGTAACCCCAAGGGTACCAGCGACAGTAGCATTTTCATCAACAGTCAGCGTGTCGATCTTAGCAATACCATCAATGAACAGGTCCTTAAACTCAAGAACGCTTGTACCGAGGTCAATATCATTGTCAGTTACTGGGACAATCACACCATCTTGAATACGGAGTTGCTCAACAGGGGCACCACCAACTTCAACGAAAACACTAATACGATTAGTAGTTGTATCTACAGTAACTTTGTTGTTGCCATCAAGGTCTGCAATCAGTGGGACGTACCCACCTTGACCAGTAGTGTTATCGTGCTTGTGACCTGTGCCAGCTGCAAAGGCATCCCGAAGTGCGTTAAACTCTGCGTTTACAGGTGCAGCCTTGATTACCGAGGTAGCAATGATGTCTGCAACGGACTGTCTAGTGTAACCTGACATTATCTTCTATCTCCAATCCCATACGTAACCACAATGCCTTGAATGCTGTGTGACGCACTTGTATCATTTGTAACATACTTGAAAGACACTGCCCTACCAGAACCTGAGATATTAGTTCTCTGAACTGGAGACGGGTTACCATCGTAGATCGCTGTGCTATCGTACAGAGCTTCGTTGTAGTAGGCAGCAGCACCTGAAGTAGTCAGGGTGTAGTTGTTGGGGCTGAGGGTGTTGAAGTCCTCATAGTCATAGACAGCAGAGAGTACAAGGGTGTTGTCACCCTCAGACCGAAGGTAAGTACTAACTGTGTAAATAATCTTTCTGACTTCAGGGTCTTGCATGTGCAAGTAAGGTGTCTGGTAAACACTGAAGATATCGTTACCGTCAAAGCTGTTACCACGTTCTTGTCTGTAGACCTTACCTGTAGAATCTCCATGAATGACAAACTCATACTGACCTAGGTACCCACTATCTGCAGCGGTAGCCTCAATGCCCAGCAACTGACCGTAGTTAAACTGAAGACCTTGGTCACCCTGCCTAAAAGCACCAATGATACCTTGAGAGTCAGCAGCCTTGAAGAAGATACGGAACTGAGTCTTCTGTCGAATCACTACAGCATTAAGCCCGTCAAGGTCTACATCAAAGACAATGTCAGTAAAGACCGACTGGATGTCCTTAGAGATAGTCTCAAGGTTTACGTCACCGATCTTGTTGGTACCGCTAACAGGACGAAGACCATCCTGAGAGAGGAACAAGAGGTCACCAGCAATCTCGATAACACTGTCAGAAGCAAGGCAACCCAAGTCATCTGTTACGTTCTCGAGTACAAAGTTAGAAATATTGTTACCCGTAAGCTTTCGGATATTATTACTGCCAAAGATGTACAGAGCGTCACGGAAAGGCTTGATGGAAACAATAGGGAACCCTACGTTAACAACACCAGAACCATTCCCAGGGGCATAGTCAAGTTCATTGTATGGGGAGCTAAAGTAAAGGTTTGTTACCTCAGCAGGGTCTCCAGCCAAGAACATATGGTTCTGAAAGACTGCAGAGAACTTAGGTGCTGTAGGGGCATTAGCATGGGTAACCTGAGTGTAGGTTGTGCCATCATAAGAAGCACCACGGTTTACACCATCAGTCAAGAAGACCTTAGGGGTACCCCAGTTAAGTCTTGAGAACCTAATCTTTGTAACCGTAGATACATCTACAGTGTCAGGGGTTGTAACGGTATCCCACTCTTCTGTAGTCTCATTCCAAGAATAAAAATAGTCAGAGTCACTTGTGTTCCAGCGACAAGCTAGGATACCGTCATCAACACCATTGGCGACAACAACACCCAAGACATCCCCAGAGCCAGGGACAGTCCCATAATCGTTTGAGTACCCATTGATCTTCCTGTAGCCACCAGTTACAGCAGGCTCGTAGTTAATCAGGGCAATAGCACTTCCAGGGGCAAGCTCACCTTGGGAAAGTACATCCCTACTGGTGTTTAGACCCCCCGCACAAAAGATTTTGAAGGAGGCTAGGTTATCGGGCATTAGTCATCCCTTGAATAACCGTAGACCTTACAGTCAGTGGCTGATCCATAAGAACTCTACGCATTGTACGAATGCCTGCCTCGTAAGCACCTTGATGCATAGCAGCACTCTGTTCGTTGCTACGGAAGCGCATCATGATCATCATAGCCCCATCAAGGATAACGTAATCAAAGCGGGTAGGGATAATGCTCTCATCCAAGTAGATGTTAAGGTCTGCTGGTACTTTCCAGTACACATACTCTACTTCGTAAGCTTTGTCTGGGACAGGAGTAACACCAAAGCTAGTGCTGAAGTTGTCATAGACATACTCAGGGCTTGTGATCCCTGTACCAGTATCTCCAGTATCATCAAGGCTACGGAAGCTCTGAGTGTAGTGCTGGTAGTTAATGGCAGGGAGAAACTTAGGGGAGTTGTTAGCGGAGATAAGCTTCTTAAGGTAAAAGCTCTCCCAGTCAACGCTAGAATAATCTGTGGGGAATGTGTAGGTTCTTGTACCAACAGTCAGTGTCTGAGTATAAGTGTCTTTGAGGAAAGGCCACTCTTCTCCTGTTTGAAGAATATAACGGATGGAGTCATTGATGGCATTCTTAGCCAACAGCTGCACGTTCCGCACAGTATCAAAACCGTCACCACCAATATCAAGTGGGACTTCATTCAGTCTAACCAGAAGCTTGTTTACGAGTGTGACGTAGTTAGACATCTATAAACCTTTTAAAGAGGTAAGAGGGACCACCGAAGCAGCCCCCCTAGTTAGTCATTAGGCCAGAACGTCACGGACGACTTCAGTACCTTCACGTACCGATTCGTTTACGTCGATAGCAATAACAAACACACGGGCACGGATCGCACCAGGAGCGCCTGTGATTGTGGTCACAACGTCAACAGTATCAGCAGCAGCAACCAGACCAGCAGTAGTACCGATACGGATGGTGCCAGCAGCAGTGTTGTCCAAAGCCACATCATTTGCGAAGACGGTAGTACCATCAGTCACATCAGCGGTGTAGACAGACACGTCAGGAACGGTGTCCAAGAGTTCGACACCAGCAGCCAGTACCAGAGTACCAGCAGGAACAGCAACGCCAACATTAGTACCAGCAGTGGCACCCAAGGTGACGTACTTTTCGATAACAACTGCACGATTGCGCAGCGATTGGGAGATAGCCATATTAATATTCCTTTCCTAGGTTTATGGCAGAGAAGGAGGGCCGTTAAGCCCCCCTAGTGTAACCCACCATCAGGCAAGGTTGTACTTTGCGGTCGTGATTGCTTCACTACGAAGAATCTTACGACCGTAGAGGTGCATACCACGAACGATGTCAGCAAAGCTGTCAGGGTCACGGTAAGTCTCAGTCTTGTTGATCTGTTCCGCAGTAGCAACTGCCGAGTCATGACCAGCAACGATAACACCATAGTCAGTGTTCTGGTTATCAACACCAGTCGTTGCCGAACCACCACCAACTTGTGGCAGGTTGTTGGACACGTAGACGCGGAAGCCATTCCAATTGGAGATGACCAGACCGTTACGCAGACCACCGGAATCACCGAAGTCAGCATTCAGGAAGCGCGAGTCTTCGTCCTGCAGAACTTCCATCATCACTGGGTCGATAATGATCCAGCGACCGGACTTATCAACGTTCTGTTGATCGAGCAAACGACCCATGCGGTTGATCAGCATGACAGGCGAGACGTACTCTGTGGGCAGAGCAGTGGCACCTGGCAGACGAGCAGCAACAGGAATCGAGTGATCACCAGCAGAAGCAGTTGTGATGTTGCCGAACTTACCTTTGTTCAGTTTCATCGAAGTCAGCAGCTCATCGTTACCAGCAGTGACTACAGCCTTGGTGCCATTGACAATGTCGTTAACTTCGTCAGCATTTGCATGGATAGCAGTCTGCTTGTAGCCGGACAGGTAGCCCAGAACTTCTTGGTCGTACTGGTCAGCCAGACGGTAGGCAGCACGGTTGGTTGCGAGGTCCATGAAGTTGACGTGCGAATGCTTCTCTTCGATGTCATCAACTTTAAAAGCAAAGTAGTTTGCCTTGTCGATAACGAGCGAGAAGTCTTCGTCGTCCAGGTCCTGAGCGTTAACCTGAGTACCGCGAGTATATGCGCTTACAGTGATCTCTGGCTCTTTGATGATCTTAACCGAATCACCCTGTGCCGAGATTTCCCCGAAGTAGTCGGAGTTGGTCACGTCACCAGCAATGGTCGATTTACGGAATGCAAGTTGAACTTTCTTGGAATAAATAACCGAAGAAAAGTTACCGTTTGGCAGGTTAGTGTAGCCTGCAGCGGATTGGAAAGCCATGAGTAATCCTCCTATGATTTTGTTTTGGCTTTATTACGAGCTAAACAGTTTTCAAAGAGGCTGTACGTTCTAGGGTGCAACATGTCTCTCAGGTCGGCCAACCTTTGAAACCTTGGGCCTATACTAGCTCAGGTAGTTCTTTATAGTGTTTAAGCTTTGGGGGTTTTAGAGTAACCCCGAGGTAGTACCAGTTGGCAGGCTCGGGGTTATTGTCCTTAGTTATATAGAAAGTAGGTTAGATGTCAAGGCTTATCTTGCTCCACCTGTAACATCGTAAACAAACTTATTCGAACGCTGAGCATTTAAGATTGCATCCAAATTCTTTTCAAACTCTTTATCCGACATCTTACTAACTTGGGATTCGGTAAAGGTCTTAGAACTTTCGTTAGGGTCAACCGCAGAACGGGAACCCCGTGGGGTAGCTGTAGCAGCAGCCTTGGCTTGAACCTTCTTAGCCGAAGGGGTCATACCATTGTCTGCTTTGTAGAGATCAATGACACGAACAACTGAAGCAGGGTCATCAGCATTCTCATAGAGAGCGTCTTGAACCCACTTAGGCTGCTCTTCTACCCAATCATGAAACTCATTTGAATCTCGTAGGGCATCAAAGTCAGAATGAGACTTACGAATAATAGTCTCAGCTTTTACCTTTTCAACTTCTTCTTTAGCTTTGTCGAGTTCCTTAAACCGTTCATCAGCCTTAGAGAACATCTCAGCAGCTTTTTTACTTGCGATAGTCTCTACGATAGCTGCTACGTCAGGGTACTTACTGGACCAAGCTTGTAGGTCCTCATCACTCTTTGGAGGAGCAATCTTTTTACCACTCTCCAAATCAGACAGGCGGTCGTTCCACTCTTTTTCTTTTTGTTGCATGTGGCGACGTAGGTCACCATAGCGCTTCTTAAAGGAACGCTCTTCTGGGGAGGTTGGTTCAGGCTCATTGTCTTCTCCATCTTGAGCCTCGAGTACCTGTGCCTCTTGAGGCTCTTCAGATTCTTCTTCCTCTTCAGGAGTTCCCCCTCGCATCTCAGCTTCAAGGGCCTTGAGTTCTTCTTCCTCTTGATCCATCTTTGCTTGTTTACGAGCGTGATTATACCCACGGTCAACGAAAGTTTTAGTCTCAGCCATTTTGTATCCTTATGTTGGGGTCAGCCTAAGCTGAGTGGCCTTATTGTTTGACTATCATAGAATAGTTGTTACTTCTTTGCAACAGGTTTTTTACTTTTATTCGGGCGCTGTACAAGACCGCCTTTATTATAGTCAGTAATACCAAGGGCATTACCCACCTTACCAAGGGCATCACCTACCGTACCAAAATTACCTTTACCATCCGCACCACCCCCAGTAAATGTTCCACCACTTGAAGAGGTATTACTCGAAGAGCTTGAGGAGTCATTATCTCTATCTGGTCTTGCAACAGGTCGGTAAGAAGAGGTAGGTGCAGCAGATGTTTCAGTTTTAATGGTGTCAGTAGTAGTTACAGTTCCATCATCATTTCTAGATGTTGAAGTGTCGTACTGTACTCCACCGTTACTTGTAGTAGTAGTAGTCGGGGTTGAAGTCCCTGGTGCAGCAACTGGTGTGGGTGATGCGCCCGAAGCAGATGCCACCATTTTATCTTCAGGGCTAAGTAGTTTATCTAATCCCCGTACCAAGAGGTTTGCATTTTTCTCTGCCTTTTTAAGGTCTCTTTCAAGAGCGGCATACTCTGAAGAATCTTGTAGGCCACGGTCACCAGCAACCTTTAAGGCAGATCTAGCCCTAGCAATATTTTGGACTTCGTTATAACCGCCAGCAAAAGCCCCAAGAGCTAGACCAGGCAAACCTGCAACAGCTCCACCAAGAGCGGCACTCCGTCCAGAAGTAAAGAAAGGGTCTTCAGATAGGGAGTCTAAACCAAACTGAAGGGGATTGTCATTAAGTAAGGCACTATCCTCTTCGCTTAGTTTACCAAAACCTTTAAAACCTTCTGTTGTAACCTCGGGTGTCTGGATACCAGCTGATTGATCCCTGTCCCTAGAGCCTTTATCAGATGAACCTTCAGATACAGCATTTTGTGCCTCAAGACTTGCACGGTTCTCTGGAGTATCCTCTACAAAGCCAGCGGGAATCTCTTCCGAAGGTTGACCGTTAATAAAAAGAATACTACGAATCTCTCCAGCAGCATTAACAAAAACTTTAAGTTCTGTCGCAGCAGAGGGTGCAGTTCCTTGGTCTGGAGTGGTAAAAGAAAAGCCAGGGCGGAACATTGTACCTACATTTTCGGGTGTAACAAAGCCACCTTCAGCCATACCCAGAGCGCCTTGCTCTTCAAGCATAAACTCTTCTTCATCAAAGAGAGGCATTTCTTCGTCCATGGGCACAGGGTCACCGCCAATGCGACCATCTCTATCCATTTGCTCAAGACCAGCTTTAGCTTTCTGACGGAGTTTCTCGAAGTAGTTTACCCCGAAGTACCGTACCACATCAGCAGGTACAATGTACTCACCTTCAGATAGCTTAGCGTCCACATCGTCTCGCACTTCTTTAGCGAGAGAACCTGGAGGAACTTCGTTGCCACTGATAGGGTCACGGTTCATGCCATCATCAGCAATGCCGCCCTCCTGAAAGACTTTCATCTGATCATCCATTAACCTTGTCCCTTAGTTTCTGTAGTGATTGAAGAGCCTGAAGCTCACCCTGTGCCCTGTAGATTTCGTAGGGTTCAACCAGTTGACCCAACTTCTTGTGGACTTGTTGCACCCGAACATCAGTCTCTTTAAGGAAAGAGTCCCAAAGCTCTGGGTCATTTACAAACATCTTTAGCTTACTGCTCACTGGGCTGACTCCAAGTATTTGATTTTTTATTGTTTAAGTCTGCAGGAAGTATCTGTAAATTCCAAGGCACGTGGAGACCAGAGATATCTTTGCCGTTTAAGGGTACAATATGATCAACATGGTACTCTTCCCCAGAAACCGCCCTTAAATCTTTAGCCAACCAGTAGAACTCTTGAATCTGTTTCTTTTGCGCTTCAGTTAGCCAAGCAGGTACCCTCTTCTGCCGTTTTATTGCTTTAGTACGGTCCCAAGCCAAAACCTTAACTGGGTTCTTTCTGCTATAATCCCTCTGGTACGCCTTAAACTTCTCTAGGTTATTAGCACGGGATTTTAACACTCTTTGTATAGCTGCTTTAGGGTCTTTACCGTATAGCTCACGGCCTTTATTTCTGCAGTGCTCTAAGTTTTCATCCCTAAACCTTTTTGTCCTAAGCCTGGCACAATCCTTACAGTAAGACTGATAACCCCTTGGCCTACCTCTTTTCTTATAAAAGGAGTTAAGAGACTTAACCTCACCACACTTTAGGCATGGCAACATTAGATAGCCTCGTTAGTGTTTGCACTGAACCCTGGCTCACCAGGCGTAGGAGCCGTCCCTGTGCCTATCTGGCCTCCACCGCTACCCTGGGTATCCTGAACTTGTACACCCGCTGGAGCACCCCCTGGAGCGCCTCCTGGAGCCATAGCACCCGCTGGGGGAGCTGGAGGTGGGTTTACAGCTTGGAACTGTTTCAGAATCTCTGCCTGAACAGCAGCCTTCTGCATGGAGTTGGTAACCTTATCGGGATCAAGGTCCATGCTCTTAGCAATCTCACGGATGATGTAGTCCATTTTGGCGAATGGAGCCAACACTGGGTTCTGTACCACACCCAAGAACTGCATGAGTCTCTGGCTACGTACTTCATTAGCCATCAAGCTTTCTGTACCCTCAGCCTTGACCTCAAGGTCTCCCTTGATCTCTCCATCAAAGTCAAACTGCATGTTGAATGCAAACAAGGCTCTGCCAAGAGGGGCCAAGAGATAGTCATCAATGTTCTTAACCACGGTACGAATAGAGCCGTTAGCTGCGGACATCAGCATAGAGATGCCAGAGGCTGTTCTACCTACACCAGAGACACCTGTCTGACCGTGAGCAAAGGAGGGGAATCCTGTAGACTCATCAGCAAGCACACGGGCCTTATCAAACATCTGCATGTTCTCGTTAGACACGTTAGGGAACTTTGTACCGAAGATAGCTTGGCCTGGAGCACCACCCTGACGACGAAACACCTTACCTGGATAGACGGACATATCCTGGCCTGGGACGAGGTTAGTCTCATCCACTTCGATCAAGAGGCTTCCAGACAGTGCAGCGTTGTCTACAGCCATACGCATGAAGCCGTTCATGAGCAGCTGAGTGTCTGCCATGTTCTCAGCAATACCGATACCAAACATCGAGTAAGGGTTTACTTCGTAAGGGACAACGTAATAAGGGATGACCCGAGGAGTGAAGGGGTTCATAACAAGTCGCAGAACCTGACCGTTACAAATCCAAATATTTACAGACAACTCTTCTTCTTTACGGAGATTCTTAGGGATTGTAATGTCATGCTCTTCCAAGATGGAGACATCTACGTTACCCCAGAACTCAAGGACCTCAAAGCGTTCTGTAGCAACCTCTTGATTGTCATCCTCCATAACCTGCTCCCACCACTCCTTGGTGAAGTTCTCTCCCATGGTGATCGCAGTTTTAATGGCATTCTCACGAAAGAAGGGGCGCTTGTTCAAGGCACGGAGCTGAGACCGAGACATCTTATGGCGCTCAATAATGTACTCAGCTTCTTCCATGTTGTTAGCGTCAGGGTCTGGGTAGAAGTCCCAGAGAGATACAGAGGTGATCTGAGGGACAGTCTTGATCAGGGGTTCGTACTCACCTGACTCATTCCACTTGGGGTATTCTTTGTCTACAGCGAAGGGACCCTTCATAATGCCTGTGCCAAACAAAGCACACTCAAAGGCAGCAGAGCGTAGGTGCTTCTTCCCCTTCGACTCATCAATCTGATCGTGGATTTTCTTTTCCATCTTTTTAGCTGCAATCATGGAAGGCTCAAAGGTGACCTGAGTCGGGCCTGTACCTGGACCTGCCTTGAGCTTCTCACCCACAGGGCTAAGCTCTTTACGCATACCACCAAGACGCTCACGGAGGTCCTGCATGGTCTCTCCTGGGAGAAGCTTAGCACCAAACTGACCTTCAGCCTCTTCAAGCTGCGGGTTGGTCTCGATGTGTACGCTATCCTCAACACCGTCAGGAAGGGTAGTGGGATTTACCGAAAGGGGAAAAGTGTTATTGCCAAAAAGGACTTCTGTAATCTGACCGTAGGCAGCAAGAACTTTTGTCTTGGTGACCTTTACAAAGACCTGAGACTTTTCTGTGTCAGTAAACTTTACATCTGGTCCGTAGATACCACGGTAGTTTCTGTAAGCCTCAAGCCAACGAGCTTCCTCACTGTACCGTGCAGTGTCAGCCTTGTTGTAACGCTCCTCGACATAAGAGACAATCCGACCTGACTTAGGGTCTGAAAAGGCTTCTTCCTTTGCATCTTCAAGAGCTTCCATTTCGAAGCCTTCCTCGTTTGCAAATTCTTCTTCCATATTTTAGTATCCCATTACTTTGTCGGCGGGTTGAAACTTGTTCCTGTGAGCATTCGAGTCATAGTCAAAGATGTTACTTCTAGGTCTACTCATCAGGCCATAGCGAAGAGCATCGTAAAGGTGATCCTCAGACTTTGTGTCTACATCCTCAGGATTATTCTTATCTAGAGGTAGGCTTGGGAGTTGGGAAATAAGATGCCTACAGGTATTGAAGATAACCATTCTTGGCTCTTCTGTGTACTCATCTACCTGAAGTCTTCTGTGGACTTCGTTCTTACCCGCAACCCTAGAACCCTTTGAGCGATCTGCTGGACGCCAACGGCAACCCTTCATGATCATCTGCTCTGCAAGGGATGGGCCAGTATCACCTCTGTTGTGCCAGAGAGAAGAGTCCAAGACCCCGTACCTAATCTTGTCGCCAGTCTCAGCTTCAAGAATCATATCAGCGAGGTCTACTGCAGTCACCTTGTGGGTATACATCTCACGGTATACGATGATCTGCTCTGTGTGAGGTACAACAGTAAACCACAAGACACCTGAGTTAGAGCCATATCCGTAGTCCGCAGACCTGAACTTTGCCCAGTTAGAGGGAATCTCAAAAGTCTCGATTACATGCAGGCTTGAGTTAAACTCTGAGAATGCAGCGCCTTCTGAAACAGACCAATCACCTTCCAGAAGCTGCCTACGCTGATGCTCTGGTAGGGAGAGCAAGTTAGCTTCATACATCCCATCGTCTGCGAGGTGAGGGTTGTCAAAAAGAGTAGCAGGGATGAACCTTCTTCTGAAGAGTGGCTCACCTTCTCGACTGTGACCTTTAGGCCAAGCCAGCGTCTCTCCCGTATCAGGGTCTTTTGCCCAGAAAGAGGTATTGTAGGGGGAAGGGTCAATAAAGGTCTTCTTCACCCAGCTGTGTCCTGCACCACCAGGGTTAGAGGTGGCTCTCTGGTAAAGGTCGAGACCAGAGGCTGTAGTAGTACGTAGACGAGACCTCATGTAGTTCCAAGCGTAAGGGCTAGGCCACTGTGTAAGTTCGTCGAAACCAATCCAATTAAAAGCCTGACCCTGGTAGCGCGTAACGTCATCGTCTCTGTCAAGGTAGGAAAGCCACAGAGTAGCACCAGAGGGGGCAATCCAAGTCTTCTCTCTTTCAAGAAACTTAATGCCAGGGATTGCTTGGGGATAAAGGTGCTTACTAACAGAAATCAGTTCTCTTAGTTCTTCTGTAGACCTACGAACCAGAAGTGCCTTTGAAAGAGGGTTGTTGAAGTAGCGTACGGGGTCTGCAAGCATTGCGTAGCTCTTACCACCACCAGCAGCACCCCCGTACAGAACCTCTTGCTCACTTGCACTTAGGAAGTCTGTCTGAGGACCAGGGTTAGGCTTAAAGATTACTTCTTGAGCTTTAGCAATGTCGATTGGCTCAGGAAGTGGTACCGCCCACGTCTTTGGGGATTCTGACACTTGCTCCACAGATACGTTGCTTTTCGAGCTTTTCGGCTTTCTCGAGGGCTTCTTTGTACCTTTGGGCAAGGAACCGTTGATTTGCAGCTTCTCTCTTACGGTATTCTTCAAGTTTAATCCTACTTCTTAATCCAGAGTAAGAAATGCTCCTACCACTCTCATGACTTAGCCAGTCTGCCACAGCTCTGAGGCTGTATTGCTTAAGGTGTTTCTTGGCCTGCTCTAGGAGTTCTAGTTCTTTTTGAATTGGGAGTAGTATGTCTGGGTCATCTGGGTCCTGCTCGTACCCAAAAGGTACTACCCTGCCTACACGAACAACGGGGTGATACACATACGTGTCCCCTACGAGGTCTGGTTTAGGAAGTACCCAATTCTTTTTCATACCCATTTATAACACAAACTAAAAATGCTGTCAAGCGTCCTTAGACTTTTTCTCTGGGAGGATAAACAGTGGGGAGCTTGAGGACACTTCAACTTTGTCCGAAGCTTTGAACCCTGCACGGTCCAAGAAGTCTTTTGCTACGGCCATCTTTTCTTTGTTCCCAAGGTCTGTAGGGTTCTCCATGATGTCCATCATAGCCCAGACAGCCTTAGGTCCATTCTCAGAAATGAAGTTACGGGTACGAAGAGCAATCTCATCCCTAAGAGGTTCTACGACCTGAGATGTTGCCACCGTTTCGGCATAGCCAGCAATCTGCTTTGCTAACACGTAGTTACCCTTAGCAAGCCCAAAGAGAGCCTCAAGGAACATTGACTGTTTTTCCGTAAGGTTCTTACTCATGACCTATGCCTCTTTGTCTTCTGTGCAATCTTTTTTGGTTGAGAGGAGAATTGCTTACCTTTCTTTGTGTCGGCACGTTTCTTTGCGCTGGTCGCTGCGTACTCTTTGTCGCTAAGGGACTCCCTAGCCTTTTTAGGGAGATAACGCTCCCCTGTAGCTTTTGAACCTTGGGTAGAGGGTTTGCCAGACTTAGTCCCCCATTGCTCCTTGGTCCAGTTCTTAAGGCTTTTCTGAGAGGCCTTCACTTGTAAGCTCCGCCTTTAGCTTTATATTGCTTAGCAAGCATCTGAGCTTTCCTCCCACTCCACTGCCCAGGGCTACCACCCTTACTACCAGCCTTAATAGACTCAAAGAGGGCTTTACGCATTGTAGGTTTTGTGTAGTTACCCGCTTCGTTTACTTTTGACTTTGGTTTTTTCATTTAACCCACCGGAATAAAGGTTTCTTCAACAGTACAAAGAACATCGACATCTACAGTAGCACCTGTACAGGTTAACTCAAGTTTATCTCCAGGCTCTAACACAATGTAGCTGTCAGACAACTGAATAGTTTCCCCCAAAGCTAGGTTCTTCCCCTTTTGAATAAAAAAGTGAGTATCTGCTGCAGCCTTATAGATTTCGAGGGTCATAGAAACAGTGCCGTTAGCGTTAACCATGTAGATCAAAGGTATCTTAGCCCTACAGTTAGGTGGGCAGGTGTAGAAAACCGAGCGTACAGCCGAAGTTGTAACGTTTAGAATGGGTGTACTTGCTCGGGGTTCTTTCACTTCTTAGTACCTTTTTGAGTTGGCTTCATGGAAGCACCGCAGTTAGCTTTAATAATACCGCCTTTAGCATAACCCATCTTAGTCACCATGCCACCCATAGCATAACCAGACTTTTTAACCATACCACCTTCAGCCATACCACGAGCTGTGCTACCACCTGGACGACGACCTCTTGAGCCAGTCGAACTTCCAGTAGTCTCACCCGCAAGCATTTCCCGAGCTGCACCACGGCTGTTTGGGAGACCCATCTCACGTCTCTCTGCAGGGGACATCTTTGCCCAGTCATCAATCGTAACATTAGCCAAGCTTCTTGTTGCAGTACTGGCTCTTTGACCACTTGGCTCCAAAGAAGTTGTAGTTACCTTAGGGGTTTCTACCTTAGTGGCTGTAGGTTCGTTACGAGTTCTCAAATCTGCAGGACGGGCTTGAGGGCGTACACGAGGGGCTTCACCACCCAATCCTGCAGGGCGGGACTTAGGTCGCACAGTGGGTCTGTCTGCAGCTTCTGCACGATCAATAGCTGCACTTGCACGGCTAATTACAGAGTCAGTGTTAGAACCACCGGAAGATTTCTTATCATCAGCACGGTCGGTTGTGTAGCTGTTGCCTTTCCAAGTAAAGGTCTTACCCTTACCCTTTTCCTTGCGGGCTGCAGCGAAAGCCTTCCCGAAGGTCATATCGTCATATTTAGCCATAGTCTTCATCTTCCCACTTTTCAGATACACAGTCCCAAGCTTGGCAAGCTGCCTCACCGCTGCATACGAATTTAAATTTAGTGCAAGCACCCATTGTCGAATCAGCCTTTAGGGCCTTCAGGGTGTACTTACGGTTATCAAAGTACTCACAGTTGGTACACTTCTTGAGTTCAGCCATACCCTTGTCGGTGCCCCAAGCCTTTGCAAGCTCCTCAGGGGTGGCACCGTACATCCAGTACTCTGTAGCACGTTTCTTGTTCTTTGGGTCAACGTCAGGGACAGCCCCAACCATAAGTCCAATTTTCATATTCACCACTTTTCTTTGTCAGCTACTGCTTTGCACATTTCAACAAAGTAGTCTTGAGTGTATTGTTGTTTTGCCATGTTTACATCTTTGTGAAGAAGTTGCACATTTTCTTTCAGGTAACCTTCAGAGGAATCAACTCTGTCGATAGATACGGTGGATGTTAGGCCTTTCTCTGGCCAACCTATGGGCCAACCTGTTAAAGCACAAACACCTTCTTGTTCTTTGTAAAGTTCTACCACAAACTCTGGGGTTAAATCCCACTGGTAGCCCCTGTTTTCCCCACCCTTACGTTTAGTTTCGTACCAAGTAATGGACATAGGACCAACTTTACCTTTAAAACTGTTGATACTATTTGAACAAGACTTACACTTCCAATCCCCACGGACTGCAGAATTGTAATGGTCAACCCTGCCGTAGTGCTGTTCTTTACCACAACCACTACAGTTTTTAGTGTAAGGCTTTGTTCTTTTTACCATTTTTCGCGGTCCGCCCAGTAAGCTGCAGACATCTTACCTTTAGCGATATTTTTACTGTGACGAGCCTTAAAACTGGCACGTTTTTTACGCATACGGTCAGACTCGCCATCTTTAGGCTTGCCTGCAGTACTAGCACCCTGCTCCCCGAAACGGATCGTCTTAACCTTGTCACCCTCTTTAGCCACAACAACATGGGACTTCTTGTGGTGGTCAGGGGTACGCTTTGGCTTGTTGAAACCTGAGACACCTGCACGTGCCAGCCTCGGGTCTTTCTTAGATTCAGCCATTATTTCTTACCCGCTTTTTTATTACGAGGGAAGGAACGATTCTTAGAAGGGGACTTTACACTTAGGTTCTTTTTGGAGTTGTCCTTAGGGTTACCATTCTTGTGGTCAACATCCTTGCCGTCACCTTTAGAAACTTTACCAGACTTTTCAAGTTTACGTCTAGCAGTCTTACGAGCATCATTACGTGCTCTCTGCTCAGGAGTTCCTTGATAAGCGTCGTATTCTTTTCTGTAATTACGTGGCACGAAACCAACCCCTAACAGTTCTTCCTATTTCATTTGGACTTGGCATCAGCCACCCTACGACCAGTAATAGAACAATCCAGGAGGGTACCTCATTAACAACAACGGTCTGAACCTCAGTAGCATTAACCCTTGTAGTCTGCCCCTGAGATGTATTAACTTTTTCCGCCGTTGCTGTCTGGGTTCCAAACTCCTGCACGGTTGACATGCCAACTGTCTGGTTGTTCTGTTGGCCTAACTGGGTGTTCGCTGCTACGTTGGTCCCTCCCCCTGGAAGAAGAGAAAGTGGGGACATTCCGCATCCCGTTAGCGTTAGAGTAGACATCAAGACCAAAGGCAAGACCAGCAAACGAGAAGATAGGCCAGACCAAGACTTCAACCATGCTAACATCACCTGTGAATACAACATAGCTTAATCCTAGCAGCATGACTATCGCAGTCTCTCGTTTCCAAGTCTTAGCTTTAGTTACCATCAGCCATCTTTTCCACTGCAGTTCTAATGGCTTTGATATTTTCATCCAGACGACCTAGGGTCACTGCCTGGGTTTGAACTACAGATTCAATACCGGTAATACGAGTATCCTGTCTCACCAACTCTCTAGAGTTATTCTGCACATTGTTATTAAGGCTGGAAATAAACCAAACCAAAGTAACAGTCTGCATGAAGATGGTAAAGACAAAAGTAATCGGAACAGATTTACTCAGATGCCAAGGTTGATCAGCCATTACAGCCAGTCCTCCGTCTTAACAATAAACCCTGGGCAAAGCTTTGCTGCATACTCATTGTGTCCACTTACCTTCTGAATGTCTGTCAGATCGGACATCTCTCTGATATATTCTTTTACAGCATTAATTTGGTCTGGAGTGTAGTAATCTTCAGGCTTCCCCATTTTGGTAATAGTCTTAATTGGAATAAGACACAGACCAATAGTACCTGCATTATGACCCCGAACATGAGACCCAATGGTCCACAAGCTTCTCCCCAAACAGGTATCACCAAGAGGACCAAAGACCCTATGGTACCCAATATCCTTCCACCCGTTATCGACAACATGCCAACGACGAATCTCTTGGGTCATCTCATCAAGAGTCTTACCCACAGCCCAAGAACCAGGGGTAGCTGCCGTATGCAGAACAACTTCCCTGACAGGATATTTCTTGGTACCTTGAAGGATCATTCCCAATCTCTCTTTCTGTCTGGTTCGAAGACATCAGAAGCCTTAAGGTGACCCTCAAGGTACATCGCTCTCTCAACTCTGTCTAAGGAATATTTAGTCCCAGTGTCTTGAAAGATTGCTTCCCTAACATAGAAAACATCTGATCTGGGGATGTGGATACGACGAAGAGCCTTCTCTTTTCCTGATGCCAAGGCCCTGTAGAACTCGCCAAGAACATCGTCGTCGATATAGTAATTCATAGTGTTGTCCTAGTTATATCTTTACCCTCACCGATGTCAAGGTAAACCTTGTTAAGGGGACGACAAAAAATAAATTTATCCCTCCCTCTTGAAAAATCTGAACCTCCTCCTATATAATACATTATGAGATACATAGAGTACACTCTATGGGACCTTATGGTTAAGCTTTAAGCTTATTACTCTATAAAATAGATAATAATATACTTAAGGCTACCTTAAGGTACCTTAGGGGTTCTTAAAGAACTAACACGATGAAGTACTTCAAGAGATTCATTATGGCCTGACTAACGAAGTTCATCGTTCTATCCCTTCAAGCTAGGGCTACGCCCTAATTTACCACTTATGCCCGCCCCTTGTCAAGCCCTGATGAGGGGTTTTTTATTTTATATAAGATTTATTCCACCTAAACCTGCCACCCAGTGGTTCACATCTCCCTAAACCTACATTATGCCTCTCAGAGGCTCTCAGAGGGCACTCAGAGGGCTTCTATAAGCTTGTGGTAGGCAAGGGTAGCCTGGAGAGCTAACGCCTGTGTAGCCCCCTCTGTAGCCTTTAAAACAGTGAGGTACCATTTAACCCCATTTTAGCCGCCTTAAAGGGACACCACCCTATAAAGGTTCTTATAGAGACCTGTCCCTTTAGTGGACATCATAGACCCCGCCCCCCAAACTGTTTACTACATTGACCCAAAAGTACAAAACACTTGTATTTTCCCCAAATCTGTCATTGGTGGTATATAACGTACGGTACACCCCCCAGTGGTCCATGCCCCCCTATGCTCTTACCCTATAGGTCGTTCATATTACACCGGACAAGGGGCAATACATAGCGTTAACCTATTGATTTACCACGCTGGTTTACAGAATAGGGAATTAGCACCTAGTTAAAATAGGGGGTTTCCAGAAGGGTTGGGGGACTAGGGGGGAATGGGGGAAGGGTTATGCATACCCCATAGCAAAACATTCCCGACTAAATCACTACGGTATCCAGCCTGATTAGGTATAGGTACACACACATACGCGCGCGCGATCTAATACCTAAACAAGACCCGACACATTTCAATTCTGTAATGCAAAAACATTATTGAACAAAAACAATAGCTTAGAAGAGTGAGACTGGTAAGCTGTTGAAAAGAAAGGAAATCTTTTTTGTTGCAATCCTTTTCGGGCAATGCCATAACTGGTCCATCGAAAGCGACAAGGCCAAGCGGCACAAGGTTAAGACCTAGCACACGGCCAGCGACGCCTAGACAAGTCCGGTGAAAAGCCCACGCACAAAATAGGTGTTGACAAGCAATTTGGTTTCGGTCTAACGTTGGTTCAAGTTACAAGTTAACGTGTTTCGGTATAGGTTCGTGAAGGACACATAGGGGCTTTGTTCACCTACGTCTGATCTAACTTGCCACGCTATTTATCATCGTTGTTGTTCTGCATGGATAGGGGAAACCCGATCATTCCCTAGGCGCAGAGTTTGTGGTCCCTAACCAATGGGATGATGGCTCTACCGCTGTGTCCTTAGTGTGAGGATGTGGAACTGTCTGTAGCACTACACCCGCCACCATTGCGTCAATTATACCACACTTGGGTGTCTAAAATAAAAGTTCCCTGAGCCTAGGGGTTCGGACTATGCAGATTGAAATGTCCTAGATGTGTGGATCGTGATGCGCCTACAGCACACTTGGTGTGTGTTGTAATGTTATCACATAAGCAAAGCAAAGGTAAATGCTATGGAAAAGAATGTAGAACGTGATCTTGTGGCTTCTTGGATGTCGTCTGTCCGTGGGTCGGAGTATGGTTTCTTGAAGGCCGTGATCTATGCCTTGGAACAATTTGAGCACAAGAACAACAAGCCGTTGTCCGCGATGGTGGCTATCTGTAATGGTAAGCCGTTCTCCGGATATAAGATCGTGGAAGGTGACCGCCTGCCCTATGCTGCGCCATTGAAGCGTGTTCTTGCCAAGGCATTGTCGGGGTGTGAGCTGCGGTTCGTGGATGGTAAATCCAAGTGGAAGGTCGCTGCCAATGGTGGCTTGAACCGTGAAATCCTGGATGGTCTGCGTGTCATTGTGTCCAGCGATAAGACGTGTTCGGTGCGGTCTGATGCCTTCAAAGAAATGTTTCCGGTCGTCAAGAAAAGTGTGACCAAACCTGCCTTGGAATTAGCAAAAGCCCGTGCTGCCTTGGTCCGCAAGTGGTGTGCAGAGATTGGCTTTGACCGCAAGTTGATGGCTGCGCTGATCGAGAATGAACCAAGCTTCTGAGCAACAGAAGTGTGTAGAGTATGAACCCCGTGTGCAGTGCATGGGGTTTTTCTATGCTCACTTACTATGGACAATGACCGTAGAGAAAAGGGAAAGATTATGTGGATGCAAGTTTATGTGGAACGTGCTGTGTCGGTGTCGTGTATGCCTTGGGATAGCCAAGGACGTGCTGTGGCATGGGATGCTTTGCAAGATGATATCTTGGGTAAGCTGTCCCTAGAAGAATGTGCGATGCTGTATAAGCATTGTGAAGCTGTGCCTTCTGTCGGGTCTCTTTTGATCCGTTCAATTATGCCGTGAAAGGATTTGTGAAATGATTTATAAAGATTTGGATAGCCTAGCTCTTGCGTGTATTGATGTAGACAAAAAGGATGTGAGTGCGACTAGTTATTTGTCATCCCTTTTGCAGGTATACTTTAACGCGTACTATAATCCACCGGAAGGTGTGATCGGTGTGGGTGTAATCTCTTATGCAGAATATGTTCTGCAAGAATATCAAAAGGATAAAGTGTGATGCGGTTTAAGCTAGTAGAGACTGTGGATGGTGGGACATGCCTTAAAAAGGTGACACCGGATGTGAATGATATTGATAACTGGACCCGCAAGGATATTCGTGAGTTCTATGACCTTAATCCCAACTTAACTATCTTGACCCTTGCAGGTATGCTTGGTCTAACTGGTGGTGAGTTGAAAGAAATACTTTGGGAGGATGTGTGATGTCGTATTATGTGGATATGAATGATGGTCGTGGGCCATTGCCAGTCAAGAACAAGTTTCTTGCAGATGCTATCGTGGATAGCCTTGTGAAGCGTTTCAAGTTCCGTTACCGGATGCGTGACGTTAATGTTACTATTATTGAAAAGGTGGTGTGAGATGCTAAAAACATTTGCGCTAATTGCTGTCACGTCTATGAGTGATGGATGGGTGCTTGATTATGATCTGTCGTATGACGATTGTATATTGGCTATAGAAGATTTCAGTCACTCTACTATCTTTGCGTATGGTGTGGTGCTAACATGTGAAGAGGAGTAATTGAGATGGCCTATGTGATCTTTTCTATTGATAACGTGACCGATGTGCATACTCTTGCCAAGTTCTTGCGGCATATGGACACCCAGAAGGCCCTTGGTAAGATGGAGGGTAAGATGAAAACCCTAATCGGTAGCTACCTTGGTGTGATGGAGTATTCTTTCTTGTGCAATGAGGCGGACTTCAACAACCATGTGGCAACCATGGGGTTTACCTCTGGGCAAGAGTCCATCTTGAAACTCACTGACACCTCTAACGGTCGTACCTCTAAGCGGACATTCGCAAGCCTTGTCTATTCTAGTGGTGACATCGCCAAGTTAGGTGAGTTCAAGGTAGTGTCAAAGGATGATGCCTTGAGTAAAGATGGGTGGACCTATGACCCAACAAACAATCAGTACTTTATTGCGGAGTAAGTGTGATGAACGGTAAGACAGCACTTGCACGTAGATACTACCACCATGTGTTGAACGGCGGACACCTTAAACCTGATGATCTATCCTTTATAGTTGAGACTATTGAGGAACTTGACCGAAAGGTTGCATCAGCAGAGTTGATAGTCAAGGCTCTTACTGGTGGTGGAACGATTGAACAAAGGCACTCAAGGGCAATGCATGAAGTGTCTCACTACAGAAACCCCTATGGAAAGGATGAATAAATGTTTGTTATTGTTGCAACAAAGCCACTGAATGATGGCACGAACGGTTTTCGCTTCAACTTCCTTGGTGTGAAGGGTCTGTCCCGTAAGCGTAAGGTTGTTAGTCGTGGGTTCAAGGTCCGTAAGGGTGAGTGTATGATTGCCTATGACATGGGTAAGCGTACCATCTATATCGAGACAGACAAAAACACAATCACCAGCCGTGTGCTGCGTCATTTTGCGGGGTAAGACGATGCTAACTGAATTACAAGAGAAGTGGCTTCAAGCTTTGGAGTCAGGTGGGTATAAGCAGGCAATTGGGGACTTGTGCCATGACGGTAATTACTGCTGCCTTGGCGTGGCCACAGAAGTCTTTAATCCAGAGCATCAGGCTCTAAAGGACAATGGTTGGGATAAATGGGAGGTCGAAGGCACTGTCCAAACCGCACCGCCTGATGTGGTCGAGGCTTTGGGTCTATACAGTGACACTGGCAGATTTGATGGTTTTGTTGGGCTAGATGGTGCCAACTATGACGCTCTTGTAGACCTTAATGACGGTGCTAAGTGGACCTTCAAACAGATCGCAGCTTTTATTCGTGAGAACCCAGAAAAGGTATTCAAGAACCATGTATAACAGAGATTGTATTGAGATTGTAGGACATGCAAGAGCCTCGCCTCAGGGGTTCTATGACGTGTTGGAGTTCACGCTATGCACCATCAACATGCCACTTTCTCGTGTCATACCACAGCGTGAGGACATCAAGGTCAATGGGCTAGAGAGTAAGTGGCTCAGTTCAACCAAGGCAAGTGGTATCTACTATGGACAAACGCAAAAGGATGTCTTGCACGATGTCACATTCAACATCAAGGCTAAGTGTGGCTCAGGTCTTGCGGGTAGCTATCGTGCTGTCAACCACCTAATCCAGATACCATCTATTGGTATGGTCAAGGCTGGGTTCATTGCACAGATGTGTGGCTTTAATGTCGCATGCCTTGATCGTCACAATGTGAGGGAGTTTGGTTTGAATGAACGTGTGCTAAAGCTTTCAAAGTCCCTCAAGCCTGCACTCAAGCTCAAGAAGTGCAAGACCTACACCCAACTGTGTCAGAAGAAAGGTGCCGAGTTCTATTGGGACTACTGGTGCAATTTTGTCGCAGATCGTGGTGGGATGAATAAGACCCTAGACACTGGGGATAAAGTCAGTAGGTATCATGTAGATGCCATAAAGATGTAAGGAGAATGACATGATTAGTAATCAAACACAGCGTGAGGTGGGTGTAAACTCTGCTAGCACATCCGAGTTCAGCATCAAGAACTCTGCCAAGATGTTCAACATGATTATCTCTGGCCTGTATTCTGACAAGCCACAGAGTATCACTCGTGAGATTTGGTCCAATGCCTATGATGCACACTGCATGGTGGGTAAGCCTGACCTCCCCTTCCTAGTGACTATGCCCACACCTATTGTCACCACGTTCACTTGTCGTGACTTTGGTACTGGTATCCACCACAAGGACATGGAGGGCCTCTATACTGTGCTTGGTCACTCCACCAAGGAAGATACTAACGATGCTGTGGGTAAGTGGGGTGTGGGTCGTATGTCCCCCATGAGCTACACAGACAGCTTCACAGTGGTGTCACGCCATGAGGGTATGAAGACCTACTACTCTGTCCAGATCGGCACTGACGGTGCTCCTCGCCTGCACACACTGGTACCACCACAGGCTAGTGATGAACCCTCTGGCCTTGAGATCAGCTTCCCTATTCAGCGTAAGGACATTCACCTGTTCGAGCAGGCTGCTAAGCGTGTAGCTCTAGGCTTCTCTGTTAAGCCTGCTGTTGAGGGTTACGATACCTACCCTTGGGATACCCTAACCCCGTCACTTAGTGGCACTGGGTGGCAGTATGGTTCTAGGCTTCTTGGTGATGGTTACCATGCTAAGATGGGGTGTGTGATCTACCCTATCAAGGGTGTGGATGACCTTCCAAGGCTCTATGGTGGCTCCCTGTTGTTTGAGTTTGATATCGGTGCCCTTGAGGTTACAGCATCCCGTGAGGACCTCTCCTACGGTCGTAATGACCCAACCAAGGATGCTATCCTAAAAGCCTACAAGACCCACCTTGAGGAGGCTGAGAGCCTGTACCTTGATGCCATAAAGACTGCACCTACAATGTGGGATGCGGTTATGGCTACAAACTCTAATCCACGAACACTTAAGCTTAATTATAGCTTCACACCTACGTGGAAGGGTGAAGACGTACACTCATCCAATGTACTGACTGACTCACTGTTTGATCTTGCGTCTTGGACTACTTACTCTAGTTATGAGGTGCGGCACAAGCAAACCAATCTTAGCTTCGCCTCTCTCGAGAGGAAGCCTTCACTGGGTGTCAACTATCATGTCTATGTCTCTGTTGGCACAGGCCAGGATCGTGATGTACGGGCTGGTGTACGTATCTTAGACGACTGGCATACATCTGGTAAGAGTGTCGGTATACTCTGGGCTAAGGTAGAAGATAAGGCAACAGCAGATAAGGTTATGCTGGGTTTGAAGTCTCGTATGGGTAACTCTCATACATACAAGTTTGTATCCGACCTTGCTGATAAGGGGCCACAATCTACAACCCGTACCGCGACTAAGATCAAGATGTGTGTGGGTAACTCCAGTGAGTACTACGACTACACCATGGACGATGCAGAGTTCAAGGTAGGTGGCGTGTATCTGCCTATTGCTAACAATGCCCCACTTGAGGGTGAGCATAACTGGCGATCTGTTAAGACATTCTTGCGGAATGCTGGTGTAATTGGAGATAATCTTGTTGTTGTACCAAAGACACAACTTAAGAAGTTCGAAGATAGCCCTGACTGGACACCCTTGTTCACTAAAGCTAATGATTTCATATCTGTAGACAAAGAGGAGAAGGTTGCATGGGGGCTTGAAGCCCACAAGAGAGAGACCGATGAGGCTGAACGTATCAACTCCCTCAAGGTTTCTTGTGGACTTATCAAGACCTTTCAGGGTATGATTATCAAGGACAAAGAGCAGGTCAAGTGGGGCCTTAACCGTACTTCCATGTACTCCCTGTTCATCTACTTAGGTATGCCTTTGGCGAAAAGTGATGAGAAGTTCTCAGCTACTCAGTCACTTATCTATAAGACTTACCCCTTGCTTCAACACTTCAACTATATCTCTGATGTAGTTATGTACCAAGACTACGTAGATGGAATGGTCCTTCTGCGTGAACTGAACACTCAATCCAAAGCCGCATAGGAGATTAAACATGCGTATTCCTTTCTCTTTCTCTGACGACTCTCTGACACTGTTTATGAACGGTGGTGTCCACACTATCCCCAACACCGATACTGCCTTCGAGCAGGTCAAGGAACACCTCAAGGGTTCAGACCATGACGTGGACTTCCTGACTGATCTTATGGACAAGCCAGCCTTCATCACTAAGACCACCTCTGGTCGTGTTGAGGTCAAGGGTAACAACGTGTTCTTCGAGGGTGAGGTTGTCCACAATGCTATGACCAACAAGCTTCTGTCTATGCTGTCAGAGGGCTTTGATGTTGCACCATGGATTTCCTTCATGGAGAACCTGATGGACAACCCATCGTACAACTCTCGTACATGCCTCTACAACTTCCTTGAGCACTTCAAGACCCCTGTGACCGAGGACGGTTGCTTCATTGCCTTCAAGCGTGTTCGTGGTAACTACAGGGACGTACACACAGGTACTATGGACAATAGCCCAGGTAAGGTAGTCTCGATGCCTCGTTCACAGGTAGACGACAACCCTAACAACACCTGTTCATCTGGTCTCCATGCCTGTGCTGACGAGTACCTCAAGGGCTTCGCTACTGGCTCCACATACCGTACCGTGGCGGTCAAGATCAACCCTCGTGATGTTGTTGCTGTCCCAGCTGACTACAGCTTCTCCAAGATGCGTGTGTGTGAGTACACTGTGCTTGGTGATGTGAGTGATGCGCAGGTGGATAAGATTCGTGAGTCTGACTATGTTGACTTTGACGAATATGGCTGGGATCAGTACGTAGATGACCAAGGCGATGTCTGGTACACCGAGTAATTAACATAAGGCCCATTAGGTAAATCTTAATGGGCCAACCTAATAAAGGGGAATAGAGTGGACTCTTACATAATTAACGTAACGAATATGTACGGAGTAGAGATTAGTGAAGACACAGTTGATAGCCTATCAGAGGTTGTGTTTCTCGCCGAGCAGATCGCCTCACCAACTGACACAGTAACCATCTATGAAGGTACTGTAGATGCATCAGGTTCGCTGTCTAAGTCCTTGATTGTAATGCAGTTTACACAAGATGCACTTAAAAACTATGACAGGGCTTGACACAGAAAGTTGCTTGAGCTACTCTCTCTTACATAATGTAATACATAATGTTTAGCTTAAAGTATATTATTAACTCTATTGGAGTTATATCTTTAAGGAGCATTATGTATTACTTAATGGAGCTTAAATGACAAAAGAAGATGATCCAATAGATGATTGGACAAAAGATTTAGGTAACCTTAATCGTAAGGGTGGTGACAATGAGGTACGTAAAAAAGTTAAAGAGGAAAGACGGGAAGCTGTCTTACCAGTTCAACCCACCGGAGGCAGCGATCAAGGCTGGGGTGGTTAAGTGCCAGACCTTTAGTGACGGTAGGACTGCACGGTATGAAGTCCCAAGGCTGTTGGAGAAGGTTGATGCATGGAAGAGGGGTGACCTGACGGTCAGTAACCTAGGTCCAAGCAGTAGGTTGTTTGATATTTATAATCACTACATCAACACTGAACACTTCAAGCGTCTCTCAGGTAACACCCAGAAGTCTTACTGTCATTCAATACCCAAGCTACTTGCGACAAAGGTTAAACAAGGTAAGACCCTAGGAGATGTTAAGATTAATAATTTGTCGTCCATCTTCTGTGCAGGTCTCTATGAGGCTTGGGTCAAGGATGGTGGTGTAGCTACAGCCAACCGTTGGGCAACACTCCTAAGTGTTATTATAAATTATGGGTCTTCTCTTGACCTCATTCAAACAAACCCAATGGCAAAGGTGAGGAAGCTAAGTCACACACCCAGGTCAGAGGTATGGTCTGAGGCTCAAGTCGAGTTGTTTGTAGAGACAGCCTTCAAGGAGTTTAAGTGGAGGTCCATGGGTTTGCTTGCTCTCCTCTGTTATGAGTGGGCACAAAGACCTACTGACATAGCAAACCTCAAGTGGGACTCCATAGACCTCGTGAGAGGCTCTGTAACGATCACACAGAGCAAGAGGGGTGCAACAGTATACCTACCCCTAGCAAAGCACCTAGAGCCTCTCCTGAGACAGCAGAGCGAGGACTGGAACTTCCAGCCTTGGGTGGTACCAGATATCAATAGGCCCTCTGGTGGGTACGCCCCTATGGCCCCAAGCACCATGAGTAACTTGGCACGTACTATCAAAGATACAGCAGGGCTACCTAATGAACTCAAGATAGGTGATCTTAGGAAGTCTGCCATAACCGAGATGGTATCTGCAGGGGTTGACACATCGGCAATTATGTCAGTGTCTGGACATAAAAACATTCAGTCCTTGAACCCATACTTGAAACACACACTTAGTGCTGCTACGATGGCGCTTGAACAACGGAGATCAAAATCATGACCAATGAATTGATTAAGATTAACCTTGCCGATCAGGCAGCTCTTTCCGCTTCACCAACAGCTAAGGCTGCACTTAAACGTATCAATGACCTTGAAGGCGTGGTACGTAAGATTGCGTATTGGTTTGACACTGACCAAGAAGTGCTGGATAACATGACTGCCGCAGAACGTAATGACCACATCCGTCAGCACAAGATGTTGCTTGACGCTATCCTTTGAAAGATAGCACCATGAGTATTGAGATTGAAATGCACCTTCGTGAGATGGGTATCCTGCCAGCTAATATCT
>Ga0222711_1000077_pt1 | contig 31301 bp, 25 predicted proteins | sample AntAcemetage1699_FD_179814 | JGI IMG/M metagenome (GOLD analysis project Ga0222711, IMG submission 179814) | Saline water microbial communities from Ace Lake, Antarctica - #1699 | ecosystem: Environmental > Aquatic > Non-marine Saline and Alkaline > Saline | place: Antarctica: Ace Lake...
TCATTTACAAATTCATTCCATAAATTATATATTTCTACTTCTTTCATTATATGTGTTTTATTCTTAGTGTTCGTTAATTGGTTACTAATCCAAGACCCTAATACTTTTTCTTCTTTATTTTTACTCTTGTTTGATGGTCTTTTATAGTTCAAATCAATAAATTCTTTTACAACTCCTAATTTATACCTCCACTTCTCTACATTATCTAAACTATTCCCCATTGAATCAAAGACTATATCGTATAAATGTTTTATCTCTGTGTCAAATTCTACATAGGTACTATCATTTTCCTCACTATTTACACCATTATTTTCTTCTATATACCGAACCATTTCCTCTTCAATATATCCCTTATAATCTTTCTTATTGAATAACTCGCCATATTTATCATCATTTTCAGCCAACAACTTCATTACCTTCGCGGTTTTTACCGCTTCTTCAACTTCCATAATAGGCAATATTATATTTGCCATTGTTTTCATATCATGTAATCGTAACATCCTCCCTAATATTTGGATCAGTAATTTTTTAGATGTTGGGATATGCATCATACAAACACCTTGTGTAATAGGAGCATCAAACCCCTCTGTTAATACCCTGACATTCACCAAATACTTCAATACACCTTCTTTATATTTATATATTAGGTCATTTCTCTCTTTTTTAGGTGTGAAACAGTCAATATATCCTGATGAACATGGTAAATACTCATTTAAATATCCATTTATTTCTAATCCTTTAATCCTGTCGCTACAATATACAATATAATGTCTATATTTATCTGTCAAATATCTACATACTAATTTATCATCAACTCTATTAAATATAGGGAATTTCACTTGGTAATCACATAAATACCCTTTATCAATCATCCAACGAACCGATTTATGATAATATACCATATATTCTTCTTCGTCTATAGTAGCACTAAAATAGACACATTTATCAGTTTCTCTCAAATTATTTATTTTATCAATATATGTCTCGTTTAATTCTTCATCTATGGTTGAAGTATCATCACTTGTTTCTATTCCATCTTCATCATCTTCTATATATATCAGCGGACGCATAATATGGTGGGCTTCGTCAATATATATCTTATAGAATTTGGAAATATGTGGTAATACATAATCAATACTATTATACACACAAATTACAACATTCTTATTTGGATTGAATTTATATTTCCTGTTACTATCTCCAATGAGTTGGATTTTACCTATATAATGGGGTTGAAAATACTCTATCGTTTCTCTTGTTTGATCTAATAATATAACTCTTGGGATTAGTATTAGATATATCTTTTTGGAATCATTATAATCCATACTCTTACTCATTATTACAGTCTTACCTGAGCCTGTTGGTAGATTGATAATAACATTTTCATAAGGGTTATCTATAATCATTTTGGTTGCTTCTTCTTGATAATCCCGCAATTCGTGTTTATTGATACTTTTTATTTTATTAGTTAGATTATTTCTCTCTAATAATAGACCATGACAATACTGTATGAACTCTTCTTTATCATATGGTTCAAGTATTAATTTATTCTTTTTTAATTCTAGTTGTGGAGAGAAAGTAATACCTGAATTATAAGTAAGAACCCCTTTTGTACCAAAATCACTACAAAACATATGTGCAAGAAACGTTGATACTTCGCCCCAAGATAGTGTTTTTTTTCTTAATTTCGCTTGTCCATAATAGTCACCTTTCTTATCTATAAAATCAATCCCGGTGTCATTCTGGTTCAGTTCTCGTTCTCTCTTAAAATCTACAGAGATATCATTATATACCATAAATATCTCATTGTGTTTTTTCATCAGTTGAATACAAGAGTAATACTCAAATATAGTCGCCAAATTATAGTTATCCAACTCTTTTTTACACTTTATTATATCCTCAAAATAGTCTATGATTTTTAGTTTGTATATATCTAGAAGGCGTTCCATTATTAATCTGTTAACTGTTAAATATATGATAATTATGTTTATTATCATATATTTGGATATTGAAAATCAATTTTATTAGGGATACAAAAGAGAGAAAAATCAATAAACACATTACAATTATATATATAAATTTGTTGGTATCTTGGTATGGTTTTTCTGGTTATTGGCTGGTTTCCCTCCTGGATTGGTGTGGACTATTATTCATATATTTAAGTATTTGAATTCTACTACACTTCTAAAATTTAAAACACACTAAGCCATTTTACAATTTCTAATGGTGTAAATAGGGATAAGAAACGCATATAGCGTAAATGGATTATTTATGATAATTGATTTACGCAACTGGGATATCCTATTTTTCTCTCTGTATCCAAACAGATAATTATCATAACATAAACAGAAACGCATATTAACGCATACGCACGGAGTATGAAAAATCTTGCGTTTCTTAGCCCTATATCAATAACGCAATTTATATTATATAATATATTATGAACTAAAATATTATAATACTAAATATATATACTACATGGGAGGGATTTTTAGTGGTATATTAAGTGATACATTAAGTACTGCTGATGATTTAATACTTAAACCTTTAATTGTAAAACGTTATGATAATCGTTATCAAAATACAAGAAGTGGAGATACAATAATACCTAGAAAACAAATACCTTATACTACACTTAAACCAAGAGAGGAAACCCCTTTTGTGAAAAAATCACAAGCACAGAGAGAAAGAAAAATAACCCCTACAACCCAAACTGAAACAAAAACACAACCAAGAACAACAACCACCACTAACAAACAACCAAATACTGCCATATTCCAATCAACAACAGCAACTATAAAACCTAAATCTCCGGATAAAACATTACCTATTCAGAGAAATAATACTACTAAAACCAATGTTGAAACAAATCGTCTACAGAAACCTACACCTATACCTACTACCATTACCACTAAACCACAATATCCACAATATCCACCACGACTTCCTGTTATAACTAAACCACTACCAGTAAACCCCCCTGCAGAGATTAGTACCACAAAGGCAAAAGAAAAATTATATTCCAACGATGATAATAAAGACCAATTACCAGCTTATATTATTAAATACGCTGTATTGGCTAATCTGGGATATTCATACCCTACATATATGTTTTTAGGTTTAGAATATTACTTAAATGTATTAAATATGTTAAAAGATGCAACTTATGTACCCGTAAATACAAAAGTATTAGTTAATTTAGAACCCTATATTAGTAATTTTGAATATCAACAAATTAAACATTCCGGGGTTTTGTCAAAAGCATCAAGAGTATTAATTACAAAGAAATTTAATAAAGATTTTTCATATCTAATAGATAGAGAGAAATACGCATTGAGTAGTTCAGGTTCTAAAGCGGACAACAAGGACACTCTTCATAATCATCAATTTGATATCAATCACCACACTGATAGTATAAATGATAAAACACAAGATTTTGCAATAATATATATACATACAAGCGATGATTTATCTTGTTATATAATAGCTGATGCAAGCGATAAAGATAATCCTGAAATACATATTATATTTCGCGGAACGAGATCTTTGAAAAACGCATTAACAGATTTAAAGGGTATTAGTAAAAAAGATATTTGCACCAGTCCTGATAGTGAAACTGGTAAAAAAAATAGAAAGGCTTTTGCTGGGGCTTTAGAGTTAGAAGCAGAAGCAATAAATACTATATTTTATTCTATTGTTTATCTCTATATTAATTTCTTGAATAAAAAATGTTATGGTAAGAAGGCACAAATTTCTGTATGTGGTCATTCTCTTGGTGGGTGTCTATCTTCTATTTTTGGCTATTATCTCGCTAAAATGCTCTCAGCAAATTGGGATAACCATATTATAGGGGTCGCTACAAAAGGAGGTGGACAAAGTGTGAGAAAGACAAAAAAAAATACAAATAGAATAACCCGGAATATGAAATCAAAAACTAAATGTAATAAAAGAAGCAAAAGTAATACCAGGAAACGTAAAAATAGTAGAAAACAAAAGAAAAAGAATTATTCCGGTGGAAACGCACAAAATAATAATTCTATGTTTTATTCATCTATATTTAAACGTCCTATAATTGTTGTTGCTATTAGCTCACCAAGACCATTCAATAAAGAACTTGAACAAGATTATTCAAAACTTGTAAAAGATGGATTAATAAATCATATTAATTATACTTCGCGAGGGGATGCCGTTACATCTTTACCACCCCAATCATTCGGTATGTATCATCCAATGCACTCATCATCTATAAAAATGGGATTTGGTAAGAAAAGTAACCCTTATGATATCCGTTCAGACAGTATAAATAGATTAAATACATCTAATATTAAAGGTGTAGTTACACGTTCAAATCCATTATCACACGGTATGGTTGGTGGTATTTCATTTATGGATAAAATACTTGGTTTTAAAATTAGTTCTGACTTAAAAGGCAAGAAAGCGTGTAAAATACTAATGATTTTAAATCAAGATGGAGATATAAAAAATACATCTCATATATTTCCATATGAAGATGATAAAAAAATTAATAATTATTCTACATTCAAAAGATTAATAATTGACAATATGCACGAATCTAAAGTAACCCAACATAGTATAGATGGAATACAAACAGTAGGAACAGCTAATAATACTGAAAATATTCATATTATAAATGATATAGCAAATGATGCACACGATATTTTAAATACTATGCAAAATGTCGTTTGTAGGTAAGGGCTAAGAAACACGTGATTTCCTATAATCAGTGTGTATGTGCTTCTTAGCACTATATTTAAGTTAAAATTTATGTAAAATTTATTATATATTTATATATAAACAAATAATACAAATGAGTTGTTTATTTAATTCACTTTCTTGTTTCGTAGATGAGGATCCAAGACAATTACGAAATAAAATATGTGATTACCTCCAAGAAAATAATGAATTAATGGATGATATGGATGTAGATACTATTATAAGATACGATAGTGGAAAATCTTTGTCGGAATATGTAAACCATATGAGAGAGACTACAACATGGGGTGGTGCAATAGAGATTCGCGCATTTTGTAATCTATATAAAAAAATGTTATTATAACCAATATTAGGAATAATATTAAGAATATGAATAATAAAATAGAATTTATAAACGAGATTACCATGAAAAAAATAAATAAAAATTACAATGATATAAATAATTTCCATATAACATGGAACGGGGGACATTATGAAGCAGTAACATTATAAATTATTTCGTCTATTGTAAAATTTGAAATAGGGTTGTGTTTCGCAAGTTCCGAAACACAACCCTAGCTCCATTTGTAATAAAAGCTTTATTATATAAAGGTATAGGATATTTTGAATCAAAATTATTATGTTGTATACTATTTATTAATGCATTAAAACTATTAACAAAATCATCTACAGTATTCTTATTATCTTCTTTCGCATTATTAAATGTTAAAATATGTTGTTTATATAAATTTAAAAAAAATCGGTTTCATATTTATTTATTTTATATTTTACATACAAATATTTACTACCTAATTACCTAATTATATTATATATCATTATACGCCCACACTACCACTACTTACAAGGGTATCATACGCAATATTTTTTAATGACTTCCCTTTTTTTGCTTTACTGTTTAGTGCTTCTTTCACCTTTATTGTCATTTTTTCAAGATTTTCAATATGTTCCCAAGCATTGATTTTCAAAATAGCATTAATAATAAACATTTGGTATGTTTCTCCATATCGTCCCCATTCCCGCATTGTTATTTCATCAATCTTTTCCCGAAATTTATCCTTACAGAGGTTCATTATCATCTTAAATACCATTGATTTCTTATTAATATCTCCCGGATTATTACGATAATTATCAACATGTGTCTTTGCTTTATTATTTAATAGTTCATAAAATAAAGATTTATCGCTAGTAATATCATCATCTAGATACCTAATAACATCATAAATAACTATCGAAAGTTTTGGTTCAATATTCTCATTAAAGTCCTTAAGAATTCCAATAATTGGGAAGTATTTATCTACACATCCAGGTAGTGCTGTTAGAGTGCTAATATTATATGATTTAATCTTATGTGTAAGATAGTAAATTGGTAGTTTTATCTTAGAATAATCCACATCCACACCATCAGTGTCATCATTTTCACCTTCGTCCAAATATACAAAACCCTCCGCATGAATAGGATAATCCACATGCCCAGGAAACCATTTCTCCATAAATGACCTAATATTTTCTTCCTTACCCATAATTACATTGTTCAGCTCTCTCATAATATCGAATACTTGTGTTGTTGTTGTTACTCTACAATGAACCGGATGAGGAACTATATTTTGCGATTCAGGTAAGAGATAATGAGGGATATACTTACCCTTAAACATTATACCTAGCAATGAAATACCTGAATATGAATAACCAACCGCAAGTCCCGTATATAGTTTGCCCTTATACGTAGTCCTATTTTTACACACCGCTTCATACTTAATAAACATAGGTTCATTATACAACTTAGGAAATGTTTCCAATTGTCTCATAATAAACTCTACAAATAGGGGAGACATCCTAATCCAATTTTCTAGATTAGTTTCTTCTTTGATTAAATCACAATCAATATATGGGTGGATACAAGTAATAAGGTAGCATCTCATATCATCACTAATTAATAGAGTTCCTTGTGTAGATATGTTAATTAAAGGGAGTTCGTTAGAGATACAATAATCCATAAGAACACAGGCAAACGGGTCTTCAATGCGTTTATTTTCTAAAAACTCACACATAATAGGGTATTGTTTGGACCCCTTGGGATATACATTGATTTCTAAAAGAGAACCATCAACTTTACCTGTAAGAACACCATTAATTTCATTATCACCAGAGAATTTTTCAATTACTGATTTTTGACGTTCATCGAAGATATCAATATTTTTATTAGCAATGTCCTGGGTATCATTCACACCATCATCAATATGTGCTTTTGTAAGGAGTTCCACACCTCTCTGTAATCCATCTTTCAGTGTAATAGTCTCGTCTTTATTTATATAATAGAAACGTCCGCGTGCTTCACGTGACCATTTGGTGTTCCAAATTTTGTTCTTTCCGTCAATATATTTAATTCCAATAATATTTTGCTCCTTTGTAGGTTGTGAAACCTTATAGTTATAAAACTTAAAGAATTTTTTCAATGTCGCCATTCCTCATTGTAAATACAAGAAATGGATGAGTTCAACCAAATTCATATCTTTAGTGGTTTCAATAGAAGGATGTTGTTGTGTAGGTGTAGTCATTATGATTTTAAATGATTAAGTAATATTTAATATATAATCTTATAAATACATATTATATTAAATCAATTTTTATTTTTGCTCTTTTGTAATGTGATATGGATACTATATGGATAACAACATATAATAATATTATAATACCTTATTATATATCACAACTTTCTATCTTTTAAACCCCTTATATTCTGGACCACTACAATAACTCTGTTTTAATTCATCATTTGGACAAATCATTTTTAATATATTTATATCTTTTATAGTTTTCATATATTCTTCATCATTATCAAAACAAGGCATGCCTATATATTTGTTCCCTTGATATTCCCATTCTCCAACTAGGTAACCATTATATATATTATCCGTACACCCTCCTCTGTAATGTGCATAATGTTCAGTATGGTATATTATCTTGCACACACCACAAAAATGATATTCATGATGCCCTATTATTTTCTCTATTTCACTATTTCCTGTTACATAATATGGAGTATCATCATAATCATATCCGTATTTTTCAAGGTATTCTTTATATATGGGATTATTATAATTATTATATTTCCATTCATTATCCCCGCAAATAGGACATGTTGTAGAATTTGCACCACCTGGAGTATAAATAAAAAAACCTAATTTTTTACAGTTATAACAATTCATCTTAGTATTAAATTCAATAATATTTTTCATTTTATGATATTATTATTGTTATAAATTATATATTTAAGTGATAATAAGTTAATAAATGAATAAGTTATTATAGTTGTTATTTTCACTCTATATAACATACAGCATACAGAATACAGAAAAATAAAATTGATTATGTAAAATGTAATATAATAACTTAAATATATAATTATAAAAGCGTTATATTACTTATACAGTTATGAACACAATGTATAATTCTTTGAAAAAAGCCGGATTATCAACTATGGAAACATTGTCCACTATTAACGACTTGAAGAATGATATTAAAGTAGAAACACAACCTTTAAAACCTCTTAATTATATTACTGTGTTGCCTGTAGATGTCCGCAAATCATATATCGACTATTCTATTAAATATTATTTGAACTACAAAGTAGAAAATTTTGAATTGAATAATGATAAAACAGTATCAAGCGCACTATTAAAAATTAATGAGTTTCAAGAAGAAAACAAAATATTCTTTATTCTTGATTACTTTATGAATAAAGTTGCAAATCATAATAAAGATATCATAACCACAAGTAATGATAATATTAAAAAAGGGATTGATTTCACTAGTAATAATGATATTTTGAACGCATCATTAACACAATTAATAAGTGAAGGTGATTTGACAAATATAAGTTACACGGGGTTTCTTGATTCATTTAAAGACAATTATCATATTGATATTATTGGAGAAACAAAACATGCGAAACAAAATAATAATGAATGTAATGTTATTAAACATTATATTCTGGATAAAACCAAAAATAGAACTGTTATATTGCACGACCCTCTATTAAAAAACAATAATACTTTATTGGTTGATAAAGAGATGATTATTATCAAATGCGTTGAATGTACTAACTGCACTAATAGTATTAATGATTTCGACGAAGTAATTTCTCTTGCGAATGAATACTACCAAAAAACAGGTATCAAATGTGACAGGGTTACCATTTATAATCCTATATTGGGATTTGAAAAATATATTGATCTAAATTATTAGTAGTCAATCAATGAAAACATCATATAATTTATTTATTATTATTAGACGCAGTTATAATCTCCTGATAATGTTCTAGATCACAACACGTATTTAAATCATAAATATATTTACAATGATTACAAATGAAACCTGACCCTATATCTCCGTCATCAGTCATAAATGTAATATTTGTTTCATACCCTTTTTTATAGCACGGATAACAAGTCTTAATTATATTTTTTATGTAATCATTCTTTTCCTTAAGTATTTCAAAATCTGTTTTCCTGGAAAAAAGTAATGATGGTAAATATGCGTCATCTAAATCCGTCATTATATTCTTATAACATACACATGACTTTAACTTTATATAATTCTTAATTCAATAAATAATTTAAGTATTATATCAGGACATATATCTATATAATTAGAATACTTTTATATTTTCATTTATATTTAACTAGAATGGTTATATATTACATTTTTCCATCCCCGCTTCTCTATTTGGTTCTACCATATCTAATATTTTTATATCTTTTATGGTTTCCAAATATTCTTCAATATCATTAAAGCAGGGCATCCCAATATATGTATTCCCTTGATATTCCCATTTTCCCACTAATTCACCATTATACAACCTAACATGAGTTTGTGAATAATGACATGAACCTCTATTATATATTATATTACAATGATCACAATAGTTATACTCATAATGCCCTATTATTCTCTCTATCTCACGATTACCAGTTATATTATATGGTTTATCATCGTAATCATACCCATATTTTTCAAGACATTCATTATAATCCAACTGTAGTGTATATTCATCATCTAACCCACCACAAATAGGACAATACACATTATCCCCATCATTATATTCGTGACAAAAAAAACCTTCTTTATCACACATATTACACGACCGACTTGTATATAATTTAATTATATTCCTCATTTATACCTATTATGTGTCAACATCTAAGTAGTTTATACTTTTTATAACTATGTATAATTTATTAATCCTTCATAATCATAACTTGCAATTTAACATATAGTATTAAACCATACTCCATTACAATATTGTATTGTATTTTTTGCGTTTCCTCTGTAAAACATCATCCATATAGAACAATTCCCTGAACTACAAATAATATATTTACACTTTGATATTATCAGTACTGTTGATAAAAAATTAAACATATCATAATAATTTGTATATATAGATTGTTCACAATGAATGCCTATATCATTATAACTAGTTTTATTTTCATTAATAATGAAAATATTTTTTAACTTCTTATCATTAATATAATCTATAAATTTAGAAGTATCTGTTTGTATCAATATTTTAATATTTTTATTCATATTTATAATTTCCATTATTTGTCTATAAAATTCATCAAATGATGATAGTTTTGTTTCCTTTTTTTTATCAGTCCCTCTATAATATACAGCAACTGTATTTTCATAAATAATATTATATTTGTTTTCTATATTATTAATAATTTCATTTATCCTAACTGATGGAGAAAAATATTTTTTAATTAACGGAGTTACACATTTATAGTCTAAATTGTTATAACTTATAAATTGATAATTCCAGTGATAGTTTATAGGATGTTTAATATAATCATTTGTTATATTATTATAATTTTCGAAATAATCAAAAGTAACATCATTGTTCTTATTATATTTATACAATCCAAATAGGTTATGACTATCTACCTTATCAGGTAATTTTTTATTTGAATTAATAAAATCTACGATTTTGGTTAGTTTTACTGAGCAACAAGAAAAAAAACCAGCATTATGTGATATACTAATCATATATACATATAGTAAATAAAATAATTAAATTAACTCTTTTTATAATATTATAATCAACATACAAATTAGGGCTAATAAACGCTTGATTTTCATACTCTGTGCGTATGCGTTAATATGCGTTTCTGTTTAAGATATGATAATTATCAGTTAATATACAGTGAGAAAATAGAATATTCTAGTTGCGTAAATAAATTATCACAAATAATCCATTTACGCTATTTGAGTTTATTACCCCTAAATACAATATAGAATGTTATATCTGTATTTATAATATCTTCTATACATTTGTAAATTAATAATATAATTAGAACTTAAAGAATTTCTTAAGGTTATCTGATAATATAATAGTATTACTTTTAATATTAAATTCTTTTTGACAAATTATATTTAATGACATTAATTCACCTGATTTATCCATATGTGGTAAATATGATTTTGAATAATCATCTTTATCTATTAGAAACGCTTCACAATCATATCTCATAATATTATTAAACCCGGTTATTTGTAATATTTCTTGCAATATAAAGAAATCAAAATTAACATAATGTATATCATAATTATCTTTTTGACCCCCATTTAAAAAGCCTAATATTTCAGATAAATTCTTATTTTTATTATATATTTTTACAACTTTTTCAAAATCTGGAACCGCAATTCTTAAAACCCCATTTTTCTTAAGAAGTCTATTAAATTCAATAATAATATTTAACATATTATTTCTCTTAATATGTTCTAATACATGTGATATATATATCTCATCTACAGTATTATCATTAAATTTTGATAGATCGTAAATATCCAAATTAATATCTGCTGTTTTTGATTGAATATCAATATTTATAAAATCTTCTAATCTCAAATCTCCACATCCAAGATGCAATTTAATCATTTTATAATTATATTAATATAAATATATTTAAATACATATATAATTGTTAATTATTTTATAAATTAAAACAAAACTTCTTATATTAACCTGTGTGTATACATTTATTTATAATTTATTAATCCTTCATAATCATACTTTGAAATCCTAACAATCTTTTTATATATTGAATTTTTAAACATTTTCTTCATCATTGATAACATTGGTGTCATAAATAGTGGCGCATCTATTAAATAAATATATTCTACTCTATCATAATATAGGTCATGTAATATAAGTGATAACTCATATGCTAAACCCATATCTTTTATCATTTTCCCTAATGTATAGTTTTCAAAATTAAATACAATAGAGAATTTTGTTGTATCTATATCTATATTTATAATATCCTCTATACATTTGTCTAATTCTATTATAAGATGTTGCACCAGGTAATATTTTGAATTATCTATAGCATTTCCAGGTGTCATAAATACAATAGGTTTATTATCTATTCTCATAGAATTATCATAATGTATAGTATGGACTATATTAATGTTACAGAGAGAACAACTATTAATATATGGTATTTCATATTTGAACCTATTCACCATTATAGTATTTATTTTATTATATATATTACGTGGTGTATAATTTGGTAAAGAAGAATAAAAACTGATTTCTTTCAATATATATTTTCTCTCTTTTTCTCTATATTTTTCACTATCGTCTATATTTTCATTTTCTTTTCTCTCATCAATATTTTCTCTCTTCATCAATCTCTCTTCTACTTCCCGTTCTCCATGTGCTTCTTCTTTTACTATATGTAATTTTTCTGTTATATCTTGTGGTCTTAAAAAATTATACATATCTATATTTTCACGCTTTATATGATAAAATACACCTTCTTCCTTATTTGATTTTGACATTATACTATATAATATATATTATAACTCCCACGACGATTTATAAATATATAACGCAAAAATACCTTTAGTTAATAAGTCTAATATATTATATATACCATTTTTATTTAATGTATTCTTATACATATGATTTATACCATATAGAGACCATAATACAATAAATATATTCAATATTTTGTTCTTATTACTCTTTTGTTCGGGTGTATTTTTTTGTTCTCTTACTTTATTGTGTATTCTATAGAATAATATTATGAATGGTATAAATCCGCCAATGGTACTAATCATAGTAGATAATACACCAATCTCACCCAAGTAACCAAATAATAACATAAGGGTATTATATCCTATTATCTCTAATATAAATCTGACATCCGTTATATCAAGAATTATACATAAATCTATTAACAATATTGGTGTTGTAAAAAACCAATCAAAATATCGGTAAATATTTACATTTGTCTTATTAATTACCATTAAATAATAATGCAGTGATGCGATCATTGTTACAAACGCTGATAATTGGAGACTTACCCGTTTTTTATCTGTTAGATTATGCTGGATACTACGTATAAATACCAATATTGTTATAGAGACAAACATAATAAAGTTCAATTCATAAGATTTATCTATTATTTCTTTCATTTATTATATATATATATATATATATATTGATAATATTTATTGATACACGCTGTGTTATAGTGTTATAATTATGACTACGAAGCGCATATTAACGCATAAATATTAGGATAAAAATATTTAAATCTATTATATTATTTCTTATATAGTTTTTCATTATACAAATCATCACAACACCAATCTTTTATTTATTCTGGGAACATAAATCCAAAAATATCCCAATATTATCATTTATCATTAAATCCTATATAATGACGATTATCCAACCGTTTATTCTAAAACTTATATAATCCACACATTGATAAAAATAATCACAATTATCATGATATGTTTCCTGGAATAATTTATTCCACATTTTTGTTACGTTTCCTTTTTTTATATTCAATTCTATAAAATGGAATTTAATATTAGTAAAAACTTTAGAGAAATCAAGTAGTATTTGGTGGTCTTTTTTATTTGAAAAAAATCAATTATCGTTATCTAAACCCTATATAAAAGTGGTATTCATATTCTTTATTTTGCGTTAATATAAAAGTTTCAAGTGTTAAATTATATATATATATATGTATCCCTAACACTTCTCCATTCATCACACTGTTTTTAAGTGCATAGTATTTAAATATATAATTCAGGAATATATATATTTAAATGGATATTATGTATAAATTATAGAAAATATATGTATCTCACTGAAAAATATATAAGTATATGGGGAGAAAAAAATGGTGCGTTGATGATAACAAGGACAAAGAATAATTTTGAAGATTATAACTTTGAATCGAATGAAGATATATTTGTCATATTGACAAGTTACAATAGTATTATTAATAATTTTTTTGAAAATATAATTAATAGGATTAAAAAAAAATGTGTATTGATAATTATTGAGAGTGATATAATAAATATAACCAAGAAGCAATTGAGTAATGATAAAATCATACATTGTTATTGTTGGAATAAACCTTTTGATAATGATAAGATTACAGCAATACCGATTGGTTTAAATTTTGATAGGCATTATCGTCCATTAATTGAATGGGAAAATAAAAATAAATCTTATAATCCCATTGATAAAAAATTATTATGTTTTAATTGTAATTTAGATACAAATCAAGAACGAAGCATTTTAAAGGGTATAATAGACAATAAATTAGGAAATTTATGTGATAAATTGGAGTTTATAGAACCTAAAGAAACTGTTTTTAATAAATCTTTTATAGAAGGTAAAATAAGAGTAGATATAACAAATAATATATGTTATGACCATTGGAGAAAATATAAATTTATATTATCCCCAAGGGGTGCTGGCGAAGATTGTCATAGGACATGGGAAGCTATTATAGTAGGTTGTATACCAATAGTTTTAAAATCATCTATTTCTGAATTATATAATGACCTACCTGTATTAGAAATAAATGATTGGAATGATATAACAGAAGAATTTTTGGAATATGAATATGATAGAATAACTGCTGATTTAAGAGAAAATAAGTTCAATTTAAAAAAAATAACACTAGAATATTGGACTGATGTTTTTAATAGAAAAATCAATTTTAATAAAAATATCCATTTAATAACTTATGGTGATCTAAAATTTGAAAAAGCACGATTACGGCTAGTAAAACAAGCACACGATTTTGGTACATTTAAAACTATTAAAGGATACAGTCCTGAAAACTTAACACCGTCATTTGTAAATAAATATAGAGATATATTGGGTATGCCAAGAGGTGGAGGTTATTGGATTTGGAAACTAGATATTATAAAACAGACAATGTCACAAATTAATGAGAATGATTTTATTGTATATTTGGATTCTGGTTGTAATTTGAATAAAAAAGGCTTGAAACGGTTCCATGAATATATTAATTTATTTAATAATAATGATTATGGTATTTTATCGTTTCAAATGACACACTTAGCAGAAAAAAAATGGACAACACAACAGATATTCAATTATTTTGACATTGATGAAAATAATAGTATAAAAGAAACTGGACAATATCATAATACAGTTACTATAATGAGAAAAAATAATCACTTAAGAAAATATATAGAAGAATTTGAAAAATGTTTAGAATTTGATAAGTGGCTTATAACAGATAAATATAATAGGATGAATAAAAATCCATATTTTAACGATAATAGACATGATCAAAGTATATCGAGTATAATTAGAAAAAAAATAGGTTCAATTGTAATTGAAGGTGATGAAAGTTGGTTTCCACCATTCGGACAAGGTAAATCATTAGACTACCCATTTTGGGCTACACGGTCAAGAAGTTAAATATTATATTACAGCTTTGAACATTTAAAACGCTGACCTAATCTAGATATTTTTAGGTTTTCTTTTTCTTATTGATGTTCGTTTTACATATTTTTCACTTCTATCCATATGCTCCTTTTATTAGATTTTTATAAATATGTATTAGTATTTCATCTAATACATCTTTTAGATTATTAACTAACTCATCATATGTTAAGCCTTTTTATTTTGTAATAGTGATTTCAATACATTAAAATATCCTTCTATAGCATTTGTATAATGTTGATATGGGATAGCATATAATAAATTATTCTCCTTTTTAATTACATTTTTACAAGTTGATTTCTATGACTACTCACATTATCTAAAATGATTAATTTATTTGTATATCTTCCATTTATAAACTTTACTATAAAACTGTTTGATTTGATTTTTAATTATAATCGGTTTTTTATATCGTGTTTGTTTTAAAGTGATATTAATATCTCTTACAAATCTACCTAAATGAACTCTTGATAGTGTTAGATCTGGATATTTATTTTTTAATTTGGTCAATAATTCATCAATTATTACAGTTTTATTTTGTTTAAGCTGGTGCTTTATAAATGAATTATGACTATTAGTAATTTTATATGATGTATAATCTCTTTTCTTTCGTGTTATATTATTTGTAGATTTGTAGATTTGTATTTATATGCATATCTAATTAAACTTCTTGTATAACAACCAAATATTTTACTGGTTTGCACGTAATTTTTAGAATGAGATACATAGATACATAGTATTTAACTGCTTATAATTTATAATCACTACTTTTATGTGTAAGCATTATAATATAATTACAAAGTATCTATGTGTAAAATTAGATTTACTAATAGAGATAAAGAATAACACGTTTCATGAAGTCTCTAATTGCGAAAAAAATGCTTATATATTATCTGTAAGAAATTACGTAACATACATACAACTTACAATTTTACGGTCTAAAATCATTATTGATAAATACTTTATTTTGTTTTGTTTTCATATTTGTTTCATATTTTCCTCCAAATATTTTTTGAAATTACCAGGACACAATCTAATATAATAATTATCATAAGTATCCATATATAATGTTTTTGGATGGCACTGTGTATGAAAACAGGGTATAACTTCCTTATAATTTAATTTTAATATCTGTTTTATTAATGGTAAAATAGGAACAGTCCAATTTGTCATCTCCATACCCTTTATTTTTGTATCATTTAAAAAATCATAATCTTTTTCATGTAATTGATAATTGAATAATTGTTTAACTAATTGCCTGAAGATTTCATAAAAAAATATATTAGACGGATGATAACAATCAAAAAATAAAAGATGGTCATTATAATTTGATTTAAAGAAATCATACATTTTAACATCAGATTTTTCATCTAATAATTTAATTTTTTCAACTTCACAATCAAAAAATTTAATAACGGTATCATTATCTAATTGTATATTATTAGTAAACTCTATTATGTCTTCCTTGTTACTTTTATTTTTGATATTAACAAAATCTTTAAAAAGTCCAACTGTATCATGAAAACTATATCCACCATATCCATAACTTGGAATATAATTACATTGATACCAGAATGCTCTCGTTCTATAATAATTCACTCTTATAATTTTACATTTTTTATTAAGAAATTTTAAAATAGAATCAATATTATATTCACTATAATCATAGTTTTTATTCATAGGTTGATAAATAAAAATATCACAATTATTTAATAATAATTTATGGTTATTATCTATTTCATTTTTATGTAAATTCTCATAATTTGAAAAAGAAGATACATTGATTTTATCTTTTGTAAATGTATGATTTTCAAACATTGTTTTTATCATATCTCCATGACAATTTGCATAAATAACCATATTAAGTTTCATACTCTTATAGTTCAATTATTTTATATCTTTATATAAAGATAAAAATTAAATATATAATAAAACAACTAATAAAATGCTAAACATTTCTTTTTTTAAGCGTAAAGATATGTTTGAATATACTATAGACCAAGTCAAAAAATACATGTTAGAAAATAAAAACTACATCAGTAAATATTCTGTTGTTATTCTTACACAAGGAACAATATCAGATTTAAAAATATCACCATATACGGATGTAATGGGTATCACAAAAACAAGATATTACCAACAAAACAAGATATTACAGGAAGATCTCGATAATTATTTCAGTATCTCTCCATATTATTTTAAATTTATAAATAATAAAATTATACAAAATGCAACTAAACTGAATAGAGGGTATGTATACCTTATAACAGAACCAACAAATCATGTTATCGAATATAAAAAATTAGCAATGAAAACAGCAGAAATAAGAAGAAAAAAAGAGGAATATAAGAAGAGTTGTATTGAGAGAATGAAAATTGTAAATGCGCGCCTTAAAAATGTTAATAATGAAATAATAACACAATATGTAATAAATAATGATAATACATGTAATTGTTGCTTTATGGATTATGAAAAAGAACACTTAATATACTGTGATAAATTAAGTATGTGTCGTAAGCATATAATTTGTTATAATTGTCTGGAGAGAAATATTAATATACAAATACAAAATTCAAATTGTGATTCTATGTGTATTTTTAACCCTACAGATAAGTGCGATGGAAAATATAAATTGGAGAAAATAAAAGATATTATTGGAGACCAAAAATACAAGACATATAATATTTTATATGATATAAAAACAACATCATTAAATGCTCTAATTATAGATGATTATCAAATATGTCCTCATTGTAGAAGATATGGTGTCGAAGTTAATAATAAAAATAGTATTGATTATATAAATTGTGTTAAGTGTAATAAACAATGGTGTAATTTATGTAGAAAACCATCTCATGAGGGTTTCGATTGTTATTCAATTGATTTCAGTAGTGTTAATAGTTTAAAACAAGACAATCAATTTATAGAAAATGAGAAAAATATTATTATTGATAATATATTACAAGAGATTTATGCGAAAATAACTATAAATAAATGCCCTCATTGTAACACTGAATATATTAAAACCGAAGGTTGCAATTTAATAACTTGTTCTAAGTGCAATAGATACTCTTGTTATTGTTGTAGAATTAAAATATTTCCAAAGAAAATAAGAGCTGGGAATATAGTGAGCAAATATTATCATTTTACCGGGAATGATTATAATACATATAATACGGTAAATTATACTTGTCCTTTATACTATAATAATGGTAATATAGATGTTAATACAGGATCCAATACAGATGCTAATATTCGTAAAAAGAGTTTTATTATTGAATTAAATAAACTATTTACAATCAATATCGACATTAAACAACATATTTTTGAACGAGTAAAAATATTATTAGGATTTACTGTATATAAATCACTAATAAATGATATTGATGATAAATTTAATATAACTAAGTCTTTAGTTGTTATTATACCAACAGCGCCACCATTAGATATTATAGAAGTTAAGAAAAACTATTGTTGTTGTATTATGTAATTATATAATTATGTATAAATAAGACACATATTATTAACAAATTGATATTTTGTAATTAATAAAAATATTTAGATACTTAGTTTCTTGGTTTCTTAAATACTTAAATATAAATTAACTAAATTTATTATAAGTTTTTATATGGAATATAACCCACGTTTTTCACCTCTTACAATAGATAATATAGAATATAATACTAGTCATTATATTGTTATGAAACTTAAGGTTCTGCCTTATTCAAAAATAGAAGTGTTTATATGTAATCAATCCGTTCCAGGACCCTTATGTAATAATATGATAGATATAAAAAACTATAATTCTAATTCTATTGTTCCTCAACAAACAATATATATAAGAGATATTACTTCAGATACTATATATTTTTCTTCTACTAAACATATTTTATACCTAATTGAATACCTAAACAAATATAATTATACCCTAATAAATCATAATGATATAATGAAACTCATAAAGAATAATGAGAAAATTGAAACAATTGTTATACAATATAATGGTAACGAAGAACAAATGGAGACAATAGATTATGATCCCATTATTATACAACACCGTTCTATGATATTATATAAAAGTCTGTCAGGATTTTATACATTTGGAAATAAGAAACCATTTGGACCAATAAAAAGATATTATAAAGAAACTAATATATTATCAGGTTCAAGAGATGCGGATGATAAATTAATAAAAAAATATGATATTCTATTTAATAATAAATATCTTAATGAAGACAATATACAAGAATTCAAAGAAGAATTATATAAAATGGATTATAGTATACGTGAATATTCTAATGGAAATATTAAAATATATTATTAGTAAATATCTTTATATATCCATTATCTATAAAGCAATATTTAGAAAAATAAAAATAGTTACACTACAAAACATAAACCATAACTGTAATAATTATTTCAATAATATTATTGGATTTGTGATGTAAAATATGGAAAAATCCTGTAAAATCTCTACCCTCCAAAAATGGACATTTAATAAATGTCCATTTTTCATTCTGTCAAAATAGTTTCCAAAAAAGTCGTTTTTTTCTATTTTGTGAGCATGTGGTTTCAAAAACGTCTCGGTGTTTTTCAAAAATGACACCACAAACTTTCAACCATTAAATAATATAATTAAATACATACTTAAAGGCTCGTTTATGTTAGCATATATAACGAAAAGATGCTAACAAAAACGAGCCAGACCGAGCCGACTTTTTACACTTGTAAGAAATGTGACTATAATACTAACAAAATTAATAATTACAATAGACATATTAAGAGCATACGCCACAATGCTAACAAAATGCTAACAAAAACGAGCCAAGAGACCCATAATAATTGTATATGTGGTAAGGAATATAAACATTACTCTAGTCTTTCACGTCACAAAAAGGTATGTAAATATAAGGGTTATGAAGAAGAAGGGGATAATGATAGAGAGAAAGACGCCAGCATATATATGAAGAATATGATTGATAAGAAAGATGTAAAAAATACTAATAAGTCTAACAAGTCTAACGATAATATAGAATATCCTGATATTAATATCACTCAATTAGATACAAAGAATGATATTGATTATAAAGAACTCATATTTAAATTAATGGAGCAAAATCAGAAATTATTAGCTACCACTATAGAATTGGCAAATAAACCACAAATAATAAATAATAATCAATTTAATATAATGAATTATTTAAATAATGAATGTAAGGATGCTATTAATTTCACTGAATTCATAGAACAATTAAAATATACTGTTAGCGATTTATCTGAGTTACCAAATGAAGGATGGCAACAGAATGTAACAAATACATTAATAAGACAACTACAAAGTATAGATGAAACTAAAAGACCCATTCACTGTTCAGATAGAAAGCGCAAGACATTTTATATTAAAGATGATGATAAATGGGATAGAGATATAGAGAGAAAAAAATTATATAATGGGTTACAAAAATTTCACGATAAACAATGTAATACATACCTCAATTGGAAGATTAATAACAAATCTATACTGGATAAATCAGACAAATTATATACAACATCAATGTATATGCAAATAGAATTATGTAAACCACATCATGAGAACGGAGAGAAAATGAAAAATAAGATCATAACAGGACTGGCAGATCTAACTATTAATAAACGAATAATTGAGTGAGTATTATGTTAGCATTTTTATTATGGTTTAAAAGTTGATTATAAATTTAATAAATATATATACGTAATGTATTTATTAAATTATATTAGTAAACAATCGGCTCGTTCTGGCTCGTTTTTGTTAGCATTATGTTAGCATAATGAGCCAGGAAATGCTAACAAAAACGAGCCTTTAAGTATGTATTTAATTATATTATTTAATGGTTGAAAGTTTATGGTCACGTTTTATTTTACTAATAAGTGGTTTTTGTTACCACCTGGTCACAAAATAGAAAAAAACGACTTTTTTGGAAACTATTTTGACAGAATGAAAAATGGACATTTATTAAATGTCCATTTTTGGAGGGTAGAGATTTTACAGGATTTTTCCATATTTTACATAAGGTTTTCTACTTTATAATTCATAAAATTCTAATGTATATGGTTTATTAAATATGTTATAATTATTTTTTATTTTTTTATATTTATATTTTGTAATCTCATTTATAGTTACTATTTACTAGTTAATAATCCTATTTTGTAATAATTCAATATTTATATCATAGTCTAACGTATTTGATTTTATTAGTGTATTAATTCTATCGTAAATATTATATGCTAGTTCTTTATTGGAATCCATTAATTGTATAAGTCCATCTGTTATTTTTCTTATTTTATATATTTTATTCTCCTGATTACTATTAATATCTAGATCATTATAATATAATGGACATGTCCCTGAACCATTATTATAATTATTCCCTTTAAAATGATGATACTTTGAAACCATTCTACCGTCTTCAACCATGAATGGGATAATTTTCTCTCCACAACAATAACATGTTAAATTTCCACATTTAGTGCAAGTAATCAAATTACATCCGTCTGTTTTCATATATGAAGAATTACAATGAGAACATAAATCTATAATAGATCTGGAGATAATATCAGAAATCATATTATCTATTATTCCATATAGTTCTCTCTCATTATTCTCTATTATTTTCTCTCCGTGTTTATCAATAACTATATTTAAAGGAATAGTAAAACATGTGGAACCATTCTCTAAGTCATGTGCGTCCCTACCACATTTATTGCACCAGTATTCAAAACATCTTTCACACCTAATTTTACTTATCGGTATCATATTATCAATTTCTAATCCAAACCTCCGGCAATGTGGACATACTTGAAAATTATCAACCATCAACGCCATATTAGATGTATTTGTAATTTCATATATTTCCATAAATTTATCATATTTTACTACATCGTCATATAAAATATTTTTTATTATTCTATCTTCATATACCCCACCACAATTATCAGACGAACCATATATACATTTAAAATTACATACTCCATTGGATATCATAACATCTATATTTCTTAATACACAATATTTACAAGTAACATGTGAATGATTTTCATATAATTTATCACAATATATAAGTTCATCTCTATCATAATGACATAAACAACATTGACACGTGTTATTATTAGCCTTGATATTATTTTCTTTTATAGTTTGAATATATGGACTGATCATTTTTTGTATATTTTTAATGCGTTTGTTTTCCATATTAATAGATGTTTGTTTTTTCAAGTTCAACACAAATAAATCTCTCTTTTTGTATTGTTCTGTTAGGATTTGAATATGTTTTTCTCTCATTATATTTTTTTTCCTTTCTGCTTGTTTTTTGAGTATATTCTTTCTCTCTATTTCTTCCTTAATAACTCGTTCTTTATTCGTTAATAGTTTATCAAATATATAATCTGTATTGCTCTCTATTTCTTCTTTTGATAATTCAAATACTACATATACAGTTCTACATTTACAATTATACACCATATCATGAGGACGACCATTGTGTGATGTAATATTTTTTTGGTATTTTTCGTGCCTGAACCTGTATTCTAATTCATGTTCTAATTCATCACTTTGTTTTATATTATTAGTTTCCGTGATAATACAAATACATCTGTTGGTGAAATTTACAATGTGGGATTTATCCAGGATATCATTTAATTTATTCTCACTTGTAACACCCATGTAATAACGAGCATCCGGGTATAGTTCGGTTATATATCTAATTATTTTTACACAATATGAATATATATCCTTTCGTCGTGTAAATGTATCATTTAATAAAGTTTTTGTTAAAATATCAGGGTTAATATTTCTCTCCATATTATCTTCATTATGTCTAACATTGGCTGCACCGATCCCAATCCCGATCCCAATAATATTATTATTCTGTTCCATTATATTTGTTATTGTTTGTGTTTTATTGATGTTAAAAGTATTTTAATAACTTCAATTTTATAAATTAAATAAAAATAATATAAGGATATAATAATATAATTTAAATACTTCTCGGTTTAAATTATATATTTAAATAATAATGATACAATATGTAAAAAAGGGGCTATTCATAACATATTCGGGTATTTCAATAACAGGTGGGATTTTATACGGCATTCCATATTCAAAAGAGCAAGTTAAAAATGTTTTTTTTATCAAAGAAGATATGACTAATAAAGAACTTGCTATGGAATATATAGGGTCATATCTTGTATATGGTAGTATTTTTACACTTGTAACATTAGGGACTATTCCTTATTTTTTATTTTCTATAATACCTGATAAGAAAATGAATAATGAATGATGAATAATAGATTATATTATAGACAATTATAGACCTAATATATAATTAGGGCTAATAAACACAGATAGCGTAAATGAGTTATTTATGATAATTGATTTACGTATCTAGAATATTCTATTTTTCTCTGTACCTTAACTGATACTCATGATATCTTAAATAGAAACACATATTCACATAGTATTACACCTTTGAATATTTTAAACGCCGACTTTTTTTCTTGATAAATTGCATTTTTTACATAAAACCCTCAATATAGCATTAGTTCTATGAAATTCAATCCAACTTTTTTCAAATTTATTATCCGTGTTAGCAAATATTTTTGAATGACTATCATTTTGCTCAAATGTGCTAGGTATAGGTCTTTCCCATATTGATAAGAATTCTGTTTTTAAATCTATAAACTGAGGGTCATGGTGATCTATATGAATACATTTAGTATCAGAACATAGAACACATTTCAGAATACTATTATCCTTAAAATTCTTAATTTGTGGATAAACAGAATTTCTCATAGCAATAGCCAAGTTATCTTTAGGTTTTCCACTAATACAGTTATTTAATACTGAAACATCATCTTCCTCTCCATTATTCTTAATTATTATAACTTCCAATTGTGTTTTCCAAACGGGATTATATCTGATCTTTATATCTTTTAATCCATTAAATTTTTCTGGATAATCACTATGTCTTTCGAATAAATACATAAACTCATTCCATTCTTCTGGATAATATTCTTTAATAGAATGACATACTCCAATTTCATCTATTTTTTCCCGAACACATTTTTTTAATTGCTTTTGTGTTTTACAACCAGCGTACATAATTATGAATATAAAAAGTATAATTATTTATAATCAATTTTATTATAAAAGCCGGCGTTTAAAATGTTCAAAGGTGTAAAAATCATACGTTTCTTAGCCCTATATATAATGTATATATCATAGTAATATTTGGATTCCATGGTTTATTCATATCATTAATATCTTTCATTATAATGTTTGGATTAATTCATCGTATCAATCAATTCATTCAGTATTTTATAGTAATTAAGAGAAAGTTGTCTAAACACAATCCTATTATCAGATTCCACGTCTCCAGCATTAAACCCTAGGGCTATACAATAATCCATATTCACTGCACAAGATGTTTCTTCAAACACCATAACTCGGCGTCCACTTCTGATTAATGCACTAAATGTAGTACCTATTTTACGTAATTTTGTCTCTTCAGCAAACTTATTAATATCATTTACAACTGAAGAATATTTCGACGGTGGAGCCTGTTGGTAAAAGAGATGAGCCATAATAATTATTAGTGTCATTTAATAACAGTATAATTATTACTTCAATTTTTTTATAGTACTTGACTTGTTGATACGTTAAAATATAGAAATGTGCTGTGTAGCCATGAGACAACATACGTGTATTAGTCTTGCATATTAATTATTACTGGGCGGTTAAGTTTGTCTGCTTCATATATTGATAATATGAGTTCTTCATTGGAATGTTGTTGTCGTTGTGAACTCTATCCATGTATCCAAACACATAACACATAACAAATAACACATGTTTATAATAAATAATGTATATCCTTACTGTTGTATATGCTATAATCTATTATTTCAGAGAGAAAAAAATTATGATACATGTTTAATTTTGGACGTATCTCATATTTATGATTATGAGATTTATTATGTATACAACCAACGCACCCAACACAATCTAGGTTATCATAATAATCTTCTAACACACATATATTATCGTGAAATATAATTAAATATAACCATTTACGAATGTAATAATTCTCATTAATAGTATGTTTTCCATCATACGAATTATGATTTATAAAGAAAAATAGACCTAATATACCATATTTTGAACACTCATTTAAAATATATTCACGATGAGTTTTAAAATATTCATATTTAATTGAGTTATTCGCATTATGTGAAATATTATTATTCTTAATTCTAATAAGAATATCTATGAACCTTGTTATTTCTTCTATTTTATTCATAGGTGTAAAATATTGTCTAATATATGATATATAATTTATTGTTGCTTGTAGAAGTTTAATACGTAATACTTGGAGAGAAAAACATGTACCAATGTGTGAAAATAACATAATATTCTTATTTTTAACTGTATCTCTATTTGTATCTCTATTTGTATTTTTGCAATATAGGTATAATTGTCTCATCTAATATAGTGATTATCCAGATAATTTATTAATAATAGATATATGGATATATGGATATATTACCAAGTTATTATTTATATAGTATTCATAATTATACAAATAATATTATTCACAATACCCATATATTATATCTTTCTTATTTTTTACACTATAATTTAAAATATCGGATAAATAGAACATATCATAGTTATTCAATGAATTTATCCTATTTTCTTTATACCATTTATTGTGTTTGTTTCTCATATTCACTCTATTTCTAGAGTTATTATGGGTGGAAATATTATAATTATGACCTCTGTAATATTTTCGTAAAAACCCATTTGTGTCAAAGCACATTATTTTTTTCATCCAGTGAATTATATTTTCAACTTCTATATATGTATGACTTCCTACATAATCACTCATATATATAAAATTTATAAGCCCAGGTATATTATATAAGTCAAGTTGTTCCCGTAAGAAAATAAGGTGTTCATCCATATAATTATACTCTATTGTTGGAATACATGGATATTTATGAAATATCTTATCATTAACCAACGGTTTATTTATATCTATATTTTTATGAATATATTCAAGAACTTTAATTAATTTATCAGGCTGTCTTTTATGAGCATTCGAAATTATAAAATCATTCCTATGTAAATAATTTAAAATCCTATCACTATTTATTTTTCCATATTTATTGTCTATATTCTCTTTTATCTCTCTATTTTGACAATTATCAATTAATAATGTTTCTTCTTGATTGTCAAATATACTTATTATATATCTCAAATATTGGATAGAGATATATAATAAATCCGCACGTAAAATATGCACTTCTTCATGTGATCCAATGTATATAGTCTTGTTTTTTAAAAACTTACGTTTACATATTAAAATAACTTGTTGATGCATTATATATATTGTTAAGTTTTGTTTTAGTTTTATTTACTTAGTTTATATAATTTATTTACTAATTCAATTTTTAAATGTAGTGTTACAATAACAAGTTATAATGACATACATATATAATATTATATCTAGAACTTATTAAAATATGCTGAAATCATCCATGTAGGCAATCTAGGTAATCCAGGTCTTATAATATGTATACTTGAACTATTAGATGGCATCCCGTATATCTTCCCATTTGGGACTAATACACCACCAAACCACTTTTCACCTCCTGAAACCAATCCTGTTATATCTGTAGTATTCACTTCTTCTGTATCTGGATCAATAATTAATACGCTTGAATTATTATATGGTATACCATAGATATTCCCATCTAATCCCAATATACCACCTGTCCATTTAATGAATTGTCCAGTAATACCTATTATCTCATTAATAACTATTGTATCAGTTTCCGGATCAATCACCAATATGCTAGAACTATTAGAAGGTATTCCATAAATCTTTCCATTGGGTGCTAACACCCCACCAATCCACTTACCACTATTATTACCAACTAATAATGGTATATATGATATTGTATCTGTATCTGTATCAATAACCAGAATACTAGAACTATCATATGGTATGCCATAAATCTTTCCATTGGGTGCTAGAACACCACCAAGCCATTTGCGTTCTCCAATCAATCCTGTTATATAACTAATATTTTCTGGATTAGTTCCCGCGTCAATAACCAAAACACTAGAACTATCATATGGTATGCCGTAAATCTTTCCATTAGGTGCTAACACTCCACCAGCCCATTTACCAAGTCCATTCAATCCTGTTATAGAAGATGTATTTACTTGTTCAGTTTCAGGGTCAATAACCAGAACACTAGAACTATCATATGGTATCCCATAAATTTTCCCATTGGGTGCTAATACTCCACCAGCCCATTTACTATTCCCATCTAGTCCTGTTATAGAAGTATCTGCCTGGTTAGTTTCAGGATCAATAATCAAAACACTAGAACTATCATATGGTATGCCATATATTTTTCCATTGGGTGCTAATACCCCACCAATCCATTTAGAATTATTAGTTAATACTATAGGAACAGGGGTATATTCCGCACCTAATGAACGTAAGTATATAGATGAGCCACCAACAGGAGTTTCTAAATTAACAATAGAATTCTTTGGATATACTACACTACCTATTGTTATAATATCATTGCTTATACTAACTTGTTCATTAAGAATAGAAAATGAAATATCCACAGCATAAGTATAATAATATATGTCGAATTCACTACCAATACTATTATATAAATTATCTGTGTCTGTAATTAATTTAACAGTCCTTGATTCATTACCACTTGCGTTATTATTTATACCAACAGTTTCAATAATATTACTATGTTCATTCAACTGATTGCCATACCAACCTATAGTAAATCCCCGGTCATTGAACTGGATATCATTATTGATCCCGTCGTATAAATCCAGTAAGGGGATTACAATACCATCTGCGTTACCTGGGGGTGTCACTTCCATAGTCCTATCCAAGAAAGTCTCTATACCCGAATTATCGGTCATATTCAAGAGTGTAGATTTATTGGGAACACTAGTATTAGTTATCGTTAAATCTGATATATTATTCAATGCGTTTTGACCACCCCCGGTAGTTAACCCGTATGTGTTGAATTGAGATAATACAACAGGGTTAGAACCTGTTATACCACCTGCATATACACCACTAATAGCACCTGTATTATAACAATTTGTTACTTGACAGTTACCATTTAAATCACCTGCATTAGACCCTACTATACCACCTGCATAAGAACCAGTAATATCCCCTGTATTATAACAATTAATTACTGTGCAATTACCATCAGTACCATTACCTGCATTTCTCCCAACTATACCACCTGCACCATATCCCAATATAGCACCTGTATTATAACAATTTGTTACTGTGCAATTACCATCAGTACTACCTGCGTTACCACCCATTATACCACCTGATCTAAGACCAGTAATATCCCCTGTATTATAACAATTTGTTACTTGACAGTTACCATTTAAATAACCCGCAAAAGACCCTACTATACCACCTGCATATTCAACACTAATAGCACCTGTATTATAACAATTGGTTACTGTGCAATTACCATCAGACATACCCGCAAAAGACCCTACTATACCACATGATTCACCACTACCACTAATAGCACCTGTATTATAACAATTAGTTACTTGACAGTTACCATTTAAATAACCTGCATAATACCCTACTATACCACCTGCATAAGAACCAGTAATAGTCCCTGTATTATAACAATTAATTACTGTGCAATTACCATCAGTACTACCTGCATTTCTCCCAACTATACCACCTGCACCATATCCCAATATAGCACCTGTATTATAACAATTTGTTACTGTGCAATTACCAAAATCAAAACCTGCGTTACTACCCATTATACCACCTGATCTAAGACCAGTAATATCCCCTGTATTATAACAATTATCCACTTTAAAGAACCTCTGACCAGAACGAACTATATAACCCATATCACTAAGTGATGATGTCCCATTCAAAACCCCTAAATTCTTTATTGTTGGAGCATTATCGAAATCAGTTATTGAATTAAATGCAAATAGTCCTTCTGTAGTTTCTCCTGATAAATCAATTGTAAAACCTGCACCATCAAATATCTCATTTTCACCCAAGATAAACCAATTATTATTATAGTCCGGAATTATTTCATTTATTGAAACATCCCGTGTTAATCTATATACTCCGCTTGTTGTATTATCTATTAAAGCATTTACATAGCCATTTAGTGAAATCCCTGTATTTAATAAATGTTTCCACTGGAGGATATTGTTATTAAAATATATGTCCTGGACGTCTATATTATGCGATTCCAGGATCCAATCAACTGAATTACCGACATCATTGAAAGAATATCTGATTTGAATACCTATTTCTTTCTCTAATTTCTCTGCTTCTACACGGTAATTACTGATATCAAGGCTACATGTCAACACGTCCATAGTTTTCAATCCATAATCACTTTTCAACTTGCCTAAAAGTTCAACAATGTTATTCGTAAAATATCTATATTTTTCTATCTCAGGATTATTTTCAATATCTTCATTTTCCATATCTTTAATCTCGTCATAAAAAAACGGCAATGCGTCATATCCTGGATAATGGTACATAAATGCGATGTTATCAATTTGTGAAATCCCGGGTTCTAAATTATTAATAAATTCAATTACATTATTAATATTATCACTAATATCTGCCTGTTTCAATATAATATTCTCGGGTCTAATAAGAGAACTATTAAATAAGTCATCTTTTTCAAGACTATCGTTTATTATCACAATGTTTTTCATATTATATATAAAAATATATATAATATTTGGATATAACTACGTGGTTATTTATTCACTACAAATACACTAAATATAACTAATGGGTAATAATTACATCATCATATTGTAGAATGATTAAATATGTTTTTACTACTACTTTATAAAATAAATTATAACCCTGTAATATCCGTTATATTTATCCTCTCTCTTTGGAACCCTGAGAAATTGAATAAATCTAGTTTATTCTTAGAATATGTTATTTCTCCTGTTGATGTATTATAATGGACGTTCGTATCATTATTTTTTTCGGTTAAGTTCTTAGCTACTATATTCCCACTTATTTCAATATTATTATTAAATGAAACATCCCCATCTATTATTATATTTTGACTTGTTGAAATGTGTAAAACCTCGTTGGTTGAGATATCAAAACTATCACCGTGACCTATATAAGTGCCGTCGCAGAAATTAATGCCAGATACATCATTTATTAGATTGCAACACATATCTAAATCACCGTTACGGATCACGACATTCCCACTTACTTCTAGGTTATTTATTGAGACGACACCGGTTACATCCAGGTTATCCAATGTAGTAAGTCCAGAAATATCCATACCAGCATTATTAATTACAGAGCCACCACAGAAATTAATCCCGGATACATCATTTATTAGATTGCAACACATATCTAAATCTCCCCCACTAATAATAACATCATAGCTTGAGCCATCAATCCTCATTATTTCAGTATTATCAACACCAAATATTAGATTTTCACCAGCATTAAATGTACCAATAGCCATACCCTTACCACCTAATGAAAAAATCAAATTATTACTTATATCACCAAACCTGGTGTTATTAGAGGAACCCGTAAAAATTGTCCCATTTAATGTTTGGACTTGTGATAACACTTTATTCAATGAATTATCAATTTTAAATACACCACCATTATCCATAGTTAATCCTTTGTTTGTTATG
>Ga0222711_1000078_pt1 | contig 31216 bp, 27 predicted proteins | sample AntAcemetage1699_FD_179814 | JGI IMG/M metagenome (GOLD analysis project Ga0222711, IMG submission 179814) | Saline water microbial communities from Ace Lake, Antarctica - #1699 | ecosystem: Environmental > Aquatic > Non-marine Saline and Alkaline > Saline | place: Antarctica: Ace Lake...
TTTTTTAATTGACAAGTTATGGATTTCATTTATACCAAAATTATCATAATCAGCAATATTAAACCCTCTATGCTCTAATTGTTGCAGGATGTTTTTGCGTGATTTATATATCTTAGGCACTAAAGTACTACTAATTGTGTTAGTTTTAGATGACGCTGACATTTATATAATTTATAATATTATATAAATTTTAAGTTAGAACTTCAATTTTTATTATATATTGAAAAATAAATACCCCAATACCACAATTATAGAAGCATTATGCTACTATCTTCTTAATCTCATCTTGTGTGGGTTTATTGTCTATTCCTTCTTCTATAATAGGGGGTTGATTGTCTCCAGTATTAACACCTAATATATCAGTCAATATATTTATATTACCTAATTTTTTCAATGTATCTGTTATTTCGCTTATTGTGCTTTTATTTTCTTTTTTTACGCCTTCGGCTATGTTCCCAATACCATCTTCACTAACAAATGGTGCTTTTGAAACTATAGTTTTATTGTCATATCCAGGGGTTGGTTGTATAATTGGCACTCTGGTTATACTACTACCAGGACTATTAATGTTAATTGATTGCGTTCTATCTTGTCTTTCTTCTCTTTCTTCTCTTTCTTCTCCTAGTCCTATATTCATTGTGGATACATTTGATGAAACAGAAACAGGTGATTTTTGTGAGTTAGAACTCTCATTTGTAACCCGACTACTCATATCACTTTCGCTTATCCCTGTTAATTGTCTTTTCTCAGGTAATTCATCTGCTTCTTTCTTGAATTGGTCAAGTTGTTCTTGGGTATAAAATGAACTATAAGAAGGTGATGAAACACGAAATTCGGGTGTTACAACTATATCTTTTCCATCAGGGGATGGTATTTGTTCGCCAATATTTAGTGATTTTGTAGGTTCCTGTAATTTACTATTTGTTATACTTGTTTCTTCACTTATCCCTGTTAATAGTCTTTTCTCGTCCAATTCATTTGCTTCTTTCTTGAATTGGTCAAGTTGATCCTGGGTATAAAATGAACTGTAAGAAGGCGATGAAACACGAAATTCGGGTGTTACAACGATATCTTTTCCATCAGGGGATGATTTCGTTAAACTGTCACGACCTCTATTAATAGCATCTTCATTCATGAATGGGGTAAAATTAAAGTTATCATAAGAAGTTAAACCTGTGTTTTGTTGGTTCATTGTTTGTCCCATTATACTCCCTGGTTGTGTCTGTCCTTGGTAATATGTTCCAAATTCAGAAAAGTCTTCAATTGGCTTTTCTCTTCTCATTTTAGATGGTCTTTTAATTCCGGTTTTATCTCCTCTTTCTAACCCTGTTTTTTGTTCCAATACTTTATAATTTTCTACTATTTCACTATAACTGTTAAAACCGGTATTTATCTCTAATTGTTTCTCGTCATATGTTAGATTTGTTAATTGTTCTACATTATCTTCGGTAATTATTCTCATTTGGATATTCATTGTTTGTAATTCTTGCATTAATAATTTGAATGAATAAGGAACTCTCACAATACTAAACTCACGACCATATTTACTAATATTTTCTATATTCATTGTCCCGTCAAAATTCCCTTTAAATTGTATAGGTCCATCAGCCATGGGACTTAAGAATAAATTCTTACTTTCATTATATATCGCAATTGTCCCGGTTTTATTGCATATAGCCATATAATAATCATCTCCTCTTACGAGCATAGACTCCTGTAAGAAATTAGTTATACCGTGAGCTATAAGCCCATCACGTTCCATTTCACCAATTCTTAACCCTCCATCATTAGCCCTACCAGACACGGTTTGTCTAGTTAATTCTGTTCGTGGTCCTCTTGCTCTGTAATTGATTTTATCTTTAACCATATGCTTCAATCTCAAATAATATGTAGGTCCAATAAATATATCACTTTCTAATTGTTCCCCTGTCATACCATTATACAATATTTCTGTTCCACTCGAATGGAACCCTCGCTCTGTTAATATATTTCCAAATAGTTTATGTTTTGGACCTTTGTTAAGAAATGCTGTGCAATCACCATAACCACCTTGTAATACACATGCTTTACCCATTAAACTCTCGACTAATTGACCTATTGTCATTCTACTAGGCAACGCGTGAGGATTTACAATAATGTCTGGTTTTATTCCACTAGATGTAAAAGGCATATCTTCTTCTGGTATTACGATCCCAACGGTTCCCTTTTGTCCGGCTCTACTACAAAATTTATCCCCAATATCTGGCATTCTCTCTTCACGAATACGTACTTTGGTCAATCTCTTACCTTCTTCATTTTCTGTCATAAATGACTTATCCACGAATCCTAACTGTCCTTTTTTTGGTTTAACTGAATCATCCGTGAAAATATCATTTCCTGTTGTTGTCATTTTTCCGATAACTACAATTTTATCATTCATTTGTGTATTCTCTTTTATTAATCCATTTTTATCTAAATAATTATAGTCATAACCTGCTGATTTTCCCATGACATTATTATTATTTATATCAGCAAACCGAGTATTTTTTATTGATCCACCTATATTATCACTTTCTTCAAACGCTTCATACATATTAAAATATGTTGTCCGGAATAATCCACGATTTATGGAGCCTCCATTGAATATAAGAGCATCCTCAACATTATAGCCATTGTAGCACATAATAGCCACGATCACGTTCTCTCCGTATGGATGTTGTTCTTTAGTGACATAATCTAAATACCGTGATTTTACAATAGGTATTTGTGGATAATTCAATATGATACCCATCTTATCAATCCTGTTTTGATAATTAGTATGATATATGGAAACACCTTGTTTGCTCTGTCCACAAGAATATAAATCACGTGGTAACTGATTATTCTCTGGGAATATTACCATATTTCCCATTATTCCTAATACTAGGGATGGATGTATTTCACAATGTGTAGTGTATTTATTGCTAATCTTATGCTCCATGCTGATTAATGTTCCTTCGCTTTCACTAGTGTCTAGATATTCTATTATAGAAGCATTATCCAATAAGAATTGTCGGATTTTCTCTCTATTTGCACCATCATTTGTCATATCTCCTTCTCCTGTATTAATAGATAGCCCATTTTCAGTATTATATAATTCCACTGCCGAATACAATTTACATTTATCCATATCATAGTTTTCTATTTTCTCACCAAAACCAGATACTAATGTTTCCCAATTATATGAAGTTGGATTATCTTGTATTTCCCTGAATTTATCACTTTCTATATAACTAACATTATTATTCATGGTATATAAAATTGGTCTACATAATCTACCACTATCTGTATATATAAGGATTTCATTTCTCTCAATAATCCATTGTATTGAATTATATACAGGAATAATACCGTTTCTTCTCTCTAATCTATATTGTTCTATTAAGTCAATGGGTTCTTCCACACATCCAACCCAATTCCCATTTACGAATAACTTAGTGTAATTCCCTAATTGTATAGGCAATAATTCTTCGATGACTTTTAATTTATGATTTTTGAGCCATTGTAATGTTGGAGTTATGGAACACCCTGATGTTATATGTGTAGTAATAGCAAGATGCTTATGAAGTCCAATATTGGCACCATCAGGGGTTTCTACTGGACAAATAACTCCCCATTGTGTGCTGTGTAGTAATCGGGGACCAACGACTTTAGCACTACTATCCAATGGTAAATTTAGTTTCCTTAGATGAGATAGAAATGAGAAATATGATAACCTATTTAATGTCTGTATTACTCCAGGGCGTTTTGTATGTGCCTCAGCACCCCAATTTCCTTTAAATCCTTTTCTAATCCCTTCTTCAACAATACGAGTATTAAAATATTCATAATAATTATCTTCTATTAATGAAACAAAATTATTCTGGTAAATCCCTATATTATAGTAATATTTGCTATCTATTTTAACGAAAATATCCTTTAGTTGCATCTTATAATATTCAAGGAATAATTCATACATTAATTCACCCGACAACTCTACGCGTTTATATTTGAAATTATCCCTGTCTGTTGGTTTGTCGGCATTTATATACACAGCCAATAGACGTTTTACCATATATCCAATATAGAAGGCTTTCTGTTTAAAGTTTAGATCTCCTACATTCGGTAATAGATAATCCATTAAAATGTGAAGTGTCGCAGGAATGGTTTTCATCTTAGTTAAAGATGATATATATTGCAGTGCTGTTTCTTGTGTGTATATAGGTCCCGCATCATAAATAGAAGGTATAAATAAATCAATATAATCTTCATTTTTCTCCATATCTAATAAACATGTCTCAATAATTGATTTATCGGAAATAATACCTAACGCCCTCATTAATATAAATAATGGCACTGGTTTCCTAACATTTGGGACATTCACCACAATTTGACCGTTTTTTAAACTGGGCATGGGTGCTACAATTCTTACAGACAATGTCCGGATAGGTTTTGATGGATCTTCTGATGCTGTCCGTATTTCTGCTGCGTGACTATATATATCATTCACTTTGTCCTTTATATTTAACATATTATTCGCTATTTTTTCTTGGGATACAATTACCTTCTCTTTTCCATCAACTATAAAATATCCACCGGGATCATTTTTACATTCTCCTAAGTTGAACCGTGTAATAGGTGGCATATCTTGCATAATACACATATCACTATAAATCATTATTGGAAAACGTCCTAAATATTGTTTTTCTATCGTAATCTCTCTCTCTTCCATAATACCATTCTCTCCAATCATATTAAATACTACATCAATATCGTAGTGTATAGAAAATGAATAACTCATATTTCGTAATCTAGCCTCATTTGGATACATATAATGTTTCTTTTCATCTTCATCATATATCACAGGTTTGCCATAATATATTTTTTTACCGTCTTTTCCACCTAAATATAATTTGCATTGGAGTGTGAATTCTTTAGTTTTAGGGTCTTGTTCTTTCATAATCTTAACGGGGTTATTCTCTCTAAATATGCGTGGGATGCCATTATGTATAAAGTCATTATATGAATCTAAATGATGCTTTGATATAAAGTCAGGATTATCTTGAAAATATTTATCGATTATACCCCAAGTTATTTTTTCACTTTCATTCATTCTATAATATATAACAATAGCATTTTTTTATTTTGTTATATAAAAATATATATATTGTAGATTATTTAATTTTAATTTTTTCTCATTATTGTATATAATAATGGATATATCTAAACTAATGAATTACAAAGAAAGTAAGGGGTTATTCAATAAATTATGTAAGCCCTCGCAATTATATTTTATTATGTCGGCGGTTGCAATAATGGCAATTATCATACAAAATATATATGAACCAAATGAGAATATTTTTTGTTTAGGAATACATAAATGTAATACTAGTTATATGAAATGGCTATTATTTATCCCACAAATTATATATATACTAGTTTGGACGATTATATTGAACAGTCTTTGCAAGACAGGATATACTGAGCTGTCATGGTTAATCGTATTGTTCCCATTTATTTTATTCTTCATCATAATGGGTATATTTATGTTATCTAGTATTAGAATATAGGATATAAAATATAGATATATTCTGTATAATTAAAATAAAAATTGAATAATTAAATAAAGAGTTAAAAATAATAACCTTAAATAATATATAAGAATTATGATTATCCCTATTAAATGTTTTACATGTGGAAAAGTATTAGCTGATAAATACCAGTATTATATTACTAAAGTAAGAGAGACAAAATTGTCTCAGGGTATGAATATTGAAAAAGTTGTTTATTTAACAGAAGAAAATGTAAAAAAAACACCAGAGGGCGTTGTATTGGATAATTTAGGGATAACACGAATGTGTTGTAGGAGACATATGATGACACACGTTGATATTGAATAAATATTCTATCTATATACTAAATAATATTTGTAATAATATAGTAAATATAAAAACATAAAAACATAAAAATGTATTATATTTTTATGTTTATCTTGGCTTTATCTTTATAACCAACCTTTATAAACAATCTTTTTGATATCTATTTTGGCTTTATCTTTATAACCAACCTTTATAAACAATCTTTTTAATCTCTATTTTGGCTATACCTTTTTTTAAAAGGTATATATATATGAACCCAAACCAGGATTTTATAGGGTCTTCGATAGAATTCATAATGAAACATTTTTTAGATATTATATTAGTATCACTTGGGTTAATAATAGGTCTCATAATCATAACATTAAATGATATTGAACTTTTTCCTATTATAGAAAAGACTAAAATAACAGAAAAGGTATTTATATATGAATCATTTGACAATTTAGAAGAAACAAATAGAGAGAAACCTGAAAGTATTTTAAAGCCATCACACGAGAGTATTTGTGATAATACACTTGGTGAATCACATAAAACAGAAATTTTATGTTCTAAGATGAGTAAATCCAAGTGTTCTTATTTACCATGTTGTGTATTAGCGTCATTTGATGGAAAAGAAGAATGTGTCAGTGGAAATGCAAGTGGTCCAACATATCATAATGATGATAAAGGTAATATAAGAAATGTTGATTATTACTATTATCAGAATAAAAAATTGAAAAATTGAAAAATATATAAAGATAAGACAATATATTACATTATTATGGTACATAGATTTATTAAATCAAATATCCATAAGGTTATACCCCTGATACCTATTAGTTTCATAAGTTATAAAGTATCTAAATCTTTTGAACCTCCTGAGTTAAATATGATTATTGATTGTAATTTTACAAATATTGAACCTATAATAATCCCAAATAGACCGTATATTGACGTTGTTTTAAAAAATGACAGCAATTCAAATATCCATATTAAAAAAATTACACTACAGGAGGGGAATGGAAAAGAGAGCAGATATTTTCATAATCTCATATATGATAATGATTTTAGTGTGTTGTTTTCTTGGAACAATTGGAAACATATTGCGTACGGTTTTAGTATGGATAAAAAATCATTCTTTACATTATCAAGAGTAACAATGACAGACAGAAGTTTATACAATATCAATTGTAAAATATCAGAAAGTGAAAACTATAAAGATATTAATAAATACTTAGATGTCTATAAATATATGGTTAATGTAAAAAATAAAGAATTGTATGATGATACTAGGTATTATAATCAAAAATTAAAAGATAATGATAATGATTCAGTAATGATTATGGAATTAAAGCCTATACATGCTCTATATTCAGACTGGGTTCATTCATATTTGAACTGTCTTTCTTCAAAAGAATTAAAATTTAAAGTGTATTATGAATATTTTAGAGTCCCATTTATTGGATTTGTACTTACAGGGGATAAAACGTTTGCTATCAGATATAAAGATATCAATGATAAATAATAAATAATAATTTATAAATAAGTTGAGTTATCTGATTGGATATTAAAATATATTTAGGGTTGTTGTAATTAGTAATTAATAATTAATAATTAATAATTATTTAGTTTCTCTCTATAATACATAATGAAGATGACTGTTATAAAAGGTGGTAAGAAGAAAACATATAAAAATCACAAAAAAAACAAACACGTAAATAATATAAGCAAAACTATTAAAAAAAAACATGTAAATAGTAAAAATAAGAAGAGTAAGACTAAAAGAAAAAATCAAGGAAAAAAAATGAATATATATTTCCCAAAATTAAAAGGCGGTATGAGTTCTATATCAACCCCACCCCATGTTCCACCTGGTGGTGGATTAGACGTTTCAGCACCTACACATGGTGGAAAATATTACAACCTTGCCAAATATGGTGGTAATACACCAGGTTACCTATATACTCAACACCCCAGGAATAATATTCCAACACCTGAACAACAATCAGGAGGTTCTATGGTTCCACAAGATATAGTTGATTTATATAGAAGTGCCGTCTCTAATATTACAGGTGGTGTAAATACAATTCAAGCAAAACCTACTCCAAATAGTGTATTAGATCCTTTACCATATCAACAACCAGCATTATATAATTCTAACGAGTTAGTATTTGAACCTAGTGATGTTAACGGGATATTAACAGATGCTTTTAATCAAGCGTCAAAAGTATAAGTATAAATACATAACAAATAATCACTTAACACACTAATTTTTACAAATAAAATTCCAACAATCAATAACAATATCATTCAATCCATATTTTGGGATCCAATTAGTGTATTTAATTATTTTATCATTATTACATACAACATAAGGTTCATCCCCATTACGTCTATTTATTATTTTATATGGTATATTAATATTATTTTCTACCTCAAAACATCTAATCATTTCCATAACACTTGTCCCTTTATTATTTCCTACATTGAATACCCAATAATTTCTCTCCATTTTCTTATCAAAATTCAATGTTTCAATATGTGCATTAGCTAAATCACAAACATGTATATAGTCCCTTATACAAGTCCCGTCGCACGTATTATAATCATCTCCAAATACATTTAGATATTTATAAATGTCCATGCTATTATTTCCATTATTTACAGTTTCACATATATTATTATTATTAGTTGCAACCTTCAATAAGTAAGGCATTAAATTATTAGGTATCCCTTTTGGGTTTTCTCCAATAATACCGGATTTATGACAACCTACAGGATTAAAATAACGCAATATAACACAATTTAAGTGTTGTTTGTTTCTATAAAAGTCTTCTAATATAATTTCTTGTATATATTTTGATTTACCATATGGATTACTAATACCACACCCAATATTATCACTTTCTAATAATGATTTATAATCTGAACTATTTCTCTCCATTAACTGTTTTCCATATACAGTAGCAGATGATGAAAAAATAAATTCTTTAATATTATATCTAGCTACATTATCAAGTAAATTTAATGTCATCAATATGTTATTATTATAGTATAATAGAGGGACTTCAATAGATTTATTTACAGATTTAAGCCCTGCACAGTGTATAATAATATCAATACTATGATTTGAAAAGAACGCATCTACTTCTTTTTTATCAGTTAAATCAAATATAAATAATGATGCCTGTTTATTTGTTTTTGTTAAAGTTATGTTATGTATCTTATCAATAATATCAGATTTAGAATTTTCTAGGTTGTCAATTATATAAACATTATAATGCTTATTCAGTAATTCCACACATATATGAGATCCAATAAACCCTAATCCACCAGTTACTAGGATATTCATTTTAATATTTTTATATTATAAAATAATACATTATCTTTAATAATACATTTCCATAATATTTATTCTAATATTTATTCTAATATTTATTCTAATATATTGTATTCATCACAGATTACACATTTATGCGGACGATAATTTTTATAAAAGCCATAATAAATAGTATCATTAACCCTTATATTTGGTAATCTATAATATTCCTCGTCTGTCATATTCTCTATATTTTCATAACCTATATTTTTAAGAGATTGTATTTCGAAATTATTCAATATACAATGTCCATTCCCATATCCCCTGCGATTAAGTTTATTATTACACTGCGAATAATTAGCGAATACAACTTTTGTATTTTCAGAATTATATATACAATTTTTACATATAATGCTTTTACAAAACATACAATTAAACTTTTCATCATAACAATTTAAATCAATGCTCTTAATACTACTATGAAAATCACGCGATACAATAAAATATTTATTTTGTATATATCTAATCCAATTTGAATATTTACTCCCTTTTACATTAATAAAATTCTTAAAACAAACATAACATTTTATATGATAAAGTTCTTGATTTTCAAGAATTAATATATTTTGTATATCCATACAACCCCGCAGTATTTAAACTATTTTTACCTGTCATAAATATCAATTTTATTTATGTATTTTTAACTGTAATAGATATGGATTGAGAGAAAAACTAGGAACTGATATTATCCACAACACTTACTTAAAATTCTGTATTTAGTGTTCTATTACCACCACGTTGGTTAATATAATCAATTTGTTTTTTATTCATGCACGCACAACCACCGCTGGTTGAACCTCCACCACCCAATAACCCACCGTTTGCACTATATGAAGAACCACAACAATCATATGAGAATTCAGTGTCGTTAAAGAAATTCAATGATTCAGCCGGGTCTACAAATTTACTTTGATATGCGTCATGATTTTGTTGTCTAAATTTTAATGATGGTCCTTCTTTTGTCTCCTTAGTTTCCCAGCTGGAAGATACACCATCACCCATTTTATATTCTAATTCAGCCCCGAGTGCTTGCATACCTTCTTTAATGGAACTTACACGGCTACACGAACTCACTGTAATAGTACTTATTATCATATATGCTAAAATAGCACCAACTATATATTCTACCCTTACTTTATACCCAAAAATATCTACAATCATGTTATAAATAATGTATAGATAATAATTATTAAATAGGGTTTAAATGTAATAATTATTCAAATCGTTCTTTTAGTATATCGTTATTTATTTTAGTTATCTTTGGTTTATCTTTGTTTTATGCTAAATTATTTATCTATTATATATATTTTTCAATTTGGTAATTATAATCTTTTGTTATTGTGCCATCTTCAAGTATGAAATGACCACTTAATGTTAAAATATGATATCCATCATTTCCATCTTTATCGTGATTATTAACAATCCCTATAACTTCATTATTTTTCTGCTTATTGTCCCATAATAAATTACCTATTTTAATATCTTTAATATTAACAGGTTTTATACTTACACCTCCAAATAATGATTTATGTTTTAATAAAATATTAGTATCTGGTTTTAGTGATTTCTCAAAATACTCGGTTAAATCAACTTTTGATAAAAATTTATGTTTACTATCCTTGTTATCTTTGCTATCCTTGTTATCTTTGCTATCCTTGTTATCTTTGCTATCTTTATTATTTATATTACATTTATTAACGCGGTTGTAAGAATTATATATTTTATTCATTTCATCATCATCAATGTCGTCCCAATCAGAAAATATTACATCATTTATTATTATGAATTTTGCACTAGTATTCAAACAATACAAAATATCACAGTCATTTATTATTTTATTATCTTTTATTTTTATTGCGCCTGGTATATTTGTTATTTCTCTCCATACACCATCATAGAATACATTATGACAACCACTCACTATAACATTTTTATAATTATACATATTATCATATCTTTTTACCCTAAATATAGCAGATACTCTATTATCATCTTTTAATAATTCACCTGGTTTTATCTCTGAAATTTTTTTATATAATCCATCGCGCATTCTTATTTGGGTATCTTTATGAAAACAATGTGGTTTTGATGGAATTGATGAAGCATTAATATGAATAATATCATTTAATCCTATTGCTACTACACTGACAAACCCAGCAACAATAGAAAATATTGCCAATAATGGCACTGCTAAAGGAGCCGTAAATATAAAGAATAGTAATGGTATTATAATACCTGCTAATATCCCTAACCCTGCTATTAGTATCTTAGTAAATGCACCTAAGAATGCTTTCATTCCAAAATATCCGGTTAAAACTGTATATAACGATGTTATTAATGTAGCATTAATTTTTGCGATTATAGTCCTTAATTTCATTAACATCTCCCTGATGGGCATGAGGAAATTCATTATCCTACCCATTATTTCTTTATCAATACTTTCAATATTCTCAATTATTTTACTAAATTTCTTGCGTATAGCCTGGACTGCCTGGAATAAACCATTTATTGTATTATTGAATATATTAATTATATAATGTATTGGCTCTAAGAATTTACCCGATATAGATTCTAATATATTATTGATACAATAATTAAAGTTCTCTCCTGTATATGAAAATAAACTCTTATCACGTGGTTTATTTATTAATCCAGCAAAAGGAATAACACTTGGATTACATCGTTGAACCGCCCATTGACTCTTAATAGGTTTAATATTGTTCATGACGCGAAAATAACTAAATAGTATAAAAAAAACAAGTAATGTTAAAAGCATCATAAATACAGACCCCCCGTACATATCTAAATATGTGGTTTTCTTGTATAATCCATTTAATGCCTCTTTTAAATTATCCATTTTATATGTATATTCTTATAATATTCTTATATTATTATAGGATTTTGATATACTTATTCACTAACTATTATTTTTTATTAGTGTCACTTTATTCTCATTCCCTCATTCTCTCGTTCTCTCATTATCTCATTCACTTAGTCTATTTATTCCTTTCCTAGATTTTTACATATTATGTATATGGTATTATATATTATGTAAAAATCCTTAATTATATCAATCAATCTATATATATATATATATATATATCTCACTATGTGTATATTGTAGTTTAATCCTAATCTTCCCAATCCCAGAATATATGGCTACCTATTGGTATTTTATGATCGGTTGTAATCATACAACTGAATTCGCTAGTTTGAATATTTCTCTCTATTTCAGCATAAGGATAATATTTAACTTGTATAAATTCACAACTAGTAACATCGTATATTAAATGACTACCGGTAACATAAATATACGTATTGAGGATATTGTCATATATTCTATAATATGGATTGTCTCTACTATGACTATCATTATGATTATTCCCCTTTATTTTCATAGTGCTCATAACCTCACTACCATTTTCTAATATATCCCCTAAATTAATATATTTCATTTCTTTTATAATCCCAGATGATAACTTAATTGGTGTATCAGGGTGGAAACATACAAAACGTAATGTTTTACCAACAGGACCCGCCATGACACTAGTCCCGGTTTGAACACCAGTATCTAGTAAATAAACTAATGTTGCCATAACACCTAATATTTTACCTATCATATCTTTTAATTTCATCATAATCTTCTGGAATTGGATTAATATATTTACAAATACCCCCAATATACTGCTAACTATATTTTGAATATTTGAAACCAAACTGAATATTTTTTTTCTTATCCATTGTATATCTGTGCTTAGACCTGATAACATATTACCAAATAAGTTCATAATATAATGAGTTGGTTCCATTAGATACTCCATATATGAAGACTGCATATTTTGTATACAATAAGTAAAATTTGATACTGGTTCGTGTCCAAAATAACTAGCAAAGGGCATTACGATAGGATTGCATCTATAATTTACCCAGTCCTTTTTAATCTTTGATATCCCTATTGTTAATACATTCAAAACCATTATCCCAATAAATAATAGAATAATTAAAACAGATAATGTTATATCCGACGCTTTCATATTAAATTATCGTGTTATTTTATTTATCATGGAAATACTCAATACTTAATAGTTAATACTTAATACCTAATACCTAAATGTGATTAAATTTATGATTATATTACAGTATTAACACTGCTATCGTGAATACTATTTGCTCTACTTTGCGAATTTATTTTATTACCAAATTGCGAAGATGCGTTGGGACCATATATACTGTTTTCTCCACCTTGGAAACTAGGCACTGTTAATTCAGGTTTTTGTGTACCACCCTTATAATTTACACCGTTATTCATATCATTTTGGAAACCCGCTTCTTGTACTAAACGTTCATGAGAAGCTTTTTGTGGAGACCCAACCGAGAATGTTCGAAATGGTATAATCGCACTCGCACCATCACCATCAACAACACCACCGCCATATTTCACTTTAATATAGTTAATTTTATTACTTTGTTTAGTTCGTCTATTTTTATGTGATTTATGTCTTTTATTGTTTAATTTATTTACTTTTTTATTTTTAATACTCTTATTATGATTCACTGTTTTCGCCATTTTTAAATTATTACTAACGTGTTGTTTTTTTGTCTTTATAACCTTGTTGTTTTTCTTACGTAATGTTTTATTCTTTTTTTGTCTTATTATTTTATTATTTGACCCCATATATAAATTATAAATATTTTATTTAGTTCCAATAATATTATTTGAAACTAACTATTAAAGAATAATATATATTAAGATATATAATTATGGACGACAATCAAAGAATTGAATTAAGTAAATTACTTAATGAATATAACACAGAAGAAACAACCACAAAAATACGCAATTTGAAACATAGTAAATTAATAAGAAATGACGTTTCTACTATTGTTGAGACACGTAATCAATTCCCCAGGATTGCTAAAAATAATATTGTTTTGTTTAAAGAGATGTGTGTGAAGCGTGCTAATTTCCTCTTTAATAATTACACAAATCTGTTTAATAAGATAATAAATGGAGAACTTAATTTGGGAATATTGGCTAGATTTATTAAAATCCTAGAGAGAATTGAGAATGGGAATATAGACCAGCATGACGGTTCGTATGAAGCAGGTTTATTATTGAAACAGATGTATATAGATAGTGCTTTAGAGAGAAATGACCACGAAAAAGATGGTAAAAAAGTGGCATTTAAGAAAGCCATACATAAGATAAGTTGGCAAGATTATAAAAAATCACAAGAATAAATAATAAAGGGTAATGGATAAGATATAAGTGAAAATTGAAACATAATAATGATATAAAACCAAATATATATATTATATCATTTATAGTTGAAGTAAGAGACAATGAACCCATATAAATCACTAATTATTGTAGAATCGCCTGCTAAATGTAAAAAAATAGAGACATATCTAGGAAAAGAATTATATAAATGTGTAGCAAGTTACGGGCATATTAGAGAATTAGATATTAAACGGGGTGTTAGTTGTATCAATAAAAAGGATAATTATGAACCATCATTTAAAATAATGGCGAGGCAATCAAAACGCATAAATGATCTTAAAAAAGATATAAATATGTATAAGGAAGTAATATTAGCAACGGATGATGATCGTGAAGGGGAGGCTATTGCATGGCATATTTGTCAGGTATTTAATTTATCTGTAAAAACAACAAAACGTATAATTTTCCATGAAATAACCAAAACAGCATTACAAAAAGCGGTAAACAATCCAACATATATTAATATGAATACAGTTCAATCACAGAAAGCGCGTCAAGTTCTAGATTTATTGGTTGGTTTTACAGTATCCCCAATGTTATGGAAGCAGATAAGTAGTCATAATAAATCATCATTATCAGCAGGTAGATGTCAGACACCAGCATTAAGATTAGTATATGACAATGAAACTGATATTATTAATTCCCCTGGGAAACAATGTTATGATATACGGGGAAATTTTATTATACATATGGATATGGAGATGGATATAAAGGGACAAAATAGAGAAAATGAGAAAACCAATGTGAACAAGGTATATACTCGTGAAATAGAATATAAATTAGATACTACAATTGATACAAAAGAGGAAGTCATAAATTTCTTAGAGAAAAGTGTAAATCATAAACATAATATATATAATAGTAATGAAACTACATTATTCAAGAAATGTCCTGAACCATTAACTACCAGTAGATTACAACAGAAAGCAAGCAATATTATTAATTTCTCTCCAAAGACAACAATGGCAACAGCCCAGAAATTATATGAAGCTGGATATATTACATATATGAGAACTGATAGTAAGTTATACAGTCAAGAATTTATAAATTCTTCAATAAAATACATATGTGATACATATGATGAGAGATATATTAGAAAAGACATGTATACAATATCGCTCGATACAAATACTATTAATAAAAACAAAAAAGGAGATTCAACAATATCAACACCACATGAAGCAATAAGACCAACAAATATTAATATCAAAGAAATAAATATGAAAGAAACAACAAATTCAAAGACATCATTGGGACATTACGAAAATAAATTATATAAATTAATTTGGAATACAACACTGGAGAGTTGTATGGATAACGCAGAATTATTAAAATATACATCTTATATTACATCACCAATAGAGAGACAATATCATAGAGTTTTTGAAAAAGTAATATTTAAAGGTTGGTTAGTAGTTCAAAATGGTGACAATAATGATAATGATAATGACTTTATTGAAAGTGATAATATAAATTATGATAGTATAAAGTGTATTGACAATAAAAAGGATATTAATTATAAAAATATAAAGGCTGATTTCTCTCTAAAAAATTTAAAACAACACTACACAGAAGCAAAATTAATTAGCCTCTTAGAAAAAAAGGGTATTGGACGACCATCCACATTTTCATCATTAATAACAAAGATAATAGAAAGAGGTTATGTATCAGTTAAAGATGTAAATGGAAAGAAAATAACAGGAACAGATTATGAATTATTGAAGTGTGAAATTATAGAGAGAACCCATGATAAAATATGTGGTGCTGAGAATAAAAAATTAATATTACAACCTATTGGAAAGATAGTAATAGAGTTCTTGATAAGGGATTATGATGAAATATTTAATTATGAATATACTGATAATATGGAAAAAGAATTAGATCAAATAGAAAAAGGTGGATGTGAATGGTTTAAGATATGTGAAAAATGTGATAATTCATTAAGTAAAATTAATGATTTAGTTAATAATAAGAGTAATAAAGTTGAGTTCTCAATAGATGAAAATCATACATATAAAATTGGTAGATACGGAGGATATATAGAGAGAACGATAGTACCAGGATGTAAAAAGACAAAAAAGGAAAAATTAAAGATAAAGCCAGGGATTGAATTGGATGATATAAAATTATTAGTTAGTAATATCAGTGAAACAAATACAAAAATTAATATAGATAATATTATTCAAGTAAAATTAAACCCTTTACTAGGATTATATAATAATAAAGAAGTATTATTAAAGAAAGGTAAGTATGGATTATATATTACATATGATGGAAAAAATACATCTATTAAAGATCTAAATAAAGATGATGTTAATATTAAATTAAGTGATGTAATACCATTTATAGAGAGAACAAATAGTGATAATCCTATATCAATAACAAATAAAAATATAATAAGGGTTTTTACGTCAATATGTAGTTTAAGAAAAGGGAAGGGGAAAAGTGGAAACTATGTGTTTTATAAGAATGACGATATGAAAAAACCTAAATTTATTAATATTAAAAAATATAAAGGAAACATTGAAATGGATGATTCTAAAATAGTTATGGAATGGATTGAGAAAAATATATGATTTTATTTATTTATTTATTGGATTATTTGGTTATTGGATTATTTGGTTATAATAGATAGACATTATTTGTTTTGTTATATAGCGAATACTGAATAATAGTTATAGTGAGTGTAAAGACATAATGATAATTATAATTTAGGGTTATAAGTATTTTATTTTTATATCTATAATGTATAATGGATATAAAAAAAGGAGAAAAGAGAGATACAAATATAAGTGTTAGTAATGATAATAAGACTAGTAAATATTATATAATAAATAGTATGTTTTTTGCGATTTTCATATTATTATTCCTAATATATTTTAAGAATAGTTTACCAAATTATACAGAGTATGTTTATATAATAATTAGTGTATTATTTATGATTATTTCAGGATTAATTTTATCAGAGAAACAAAACCTAATAATTAAAATATCATATTTGTCAATGATTTTACTACCATTATATATACTTTCTTATATACATATTCGTTACAGGGATATTATAAATGACACCAACATAAAATTAGATACATATAATAGTCTTATAAATGTATCAACAACATTATTTTTATTCCAAATAATTATTATGCTTTTATCATTCGAAAGTAAAAATATGACAAATATTTATGGTTCTATTATAATAACATTATGCAATATGGTATGTACGGGTTTGATATGGAGAGAAGTTGCTTTTTTTATAACAAATGGGTAAACTATACCAACTATATATTTATTTAACTATAAATTTATAATTTATACCATATGTATTGTTATTTTCCCAAATACCAGATATTTTAATTAATATGTTACAATTTTTTCTATTTATAAACCCTATATTATCTATGGATATTTTTATGTAATTATTTTTAAAGGTTTCTTCCATTTTATAATAACACATATTACTATTAATGTTTTTTCTCTCCATAAATGCCTCTAAAACTGTATTTTCAAGATTTATTATTTTCTCAAACGAGCTTTTATATTTTTCATAATCATATTCTATTTTTTGTTTATTATAGCACGATGATATAGATATATTTGGAATATTAAACTCAAAAACTAGAGATGATAAAGTAAATGATTGATTTCCATAATACAATTGATAAAAAAAACTATTATCAATTATATTATTTTTAATTTTCTCTCCAAATAAGATATTGTCAATATCAATATTATTGTCATTTAATATAAGTAACATAATTATTATTCTTACTTATGTTATATTTATGTTTGTTTTAGAGAAGGTATAATTAGGTATAAATGTGTAGTATTTTACAAAAGCATAAGTTTATAATTTTCTCTCCAATAAAATATGTCATAATAATTATATATAATGTGTAATGTGTACTAATCTTTTTCCACATATATTTATACCATGTTCTTTTTCCACATATATTTATACCATGTTCTTTTTCCACATATATTTATACCATGTTCTTTTTCCACATATATTTATACCATGTTCTTTTTCCACATATATTTATACCATGTTCTTTTGCCACAGATTTTTTTAAAATCTGTTAAAATCTGTTAAAATCTGTTAAAATCTGTTAAAATCTGTTAAAATCTGTTAAACCAAACTAATAGCATCTAATAACCCAAGTGTTTTCTTCCTGGATGATCTTAAGTTTGATAATCCATATAAAATAAATGCCCCAATTAATAATAAAATTCCCAATATTGCATTATAATTTACTTTATCTTCTTTATTATTTCTATTTCTAATCTTTAGATACAGGACAAAAACGAATGCCAATGTTGTAATTATTAGAGCAAATGAATTATACATATTATATATATTTTCAAAAATCTCCACCATTTATATAAATACAGATTATTTTATTTATACAAGAAAATCGTATATATAAGTATAGAGACAAATATTATATAATAATTATTCTAATATGATGAAATACGAAAACTCATTCACACATTATTTAAATGATCTAAAATGTGGTATTAATCTACATCCTCAGAAACAGGGTCTATATAATAAATTGCCAAGTAATGTCAAAGACCTACAAAATATTATATTATATGGTCCAAAAGGTATTGGTAAATATACACAATGCTTAGAATTAATAGAGAGATATAGTCCGAGTAAATTAAAATATGAAAATAAATTTACCATACATTTTCAGAACAAACACAGTTATAATTATAAGATAAGTGATATTCATTATGAAGTTGATATGTCATTATTAGGATGCAATGCAAAAAATTTATGGGGTGATATATTTCAACAAATATTAGATATTATATCTATAAAACAGGATAAATATGGTATAATAGTATGTAAATACTTCCATGAGATAAATAGTGAATTATTAGAAGTATTCTATACTTATATGCATAATTTTCAAACTTCTTTATTTTCAAATATAAATATTAAATTTATCTTAATAACTGAGGAACTATCATTTATACCAGATGATATAATTAATATTTCAAATATTATTTCATTCAATAGACCTACAAAGTCACAATATAATAAATTACTCCCTAATAATTTAAAACTCTCAAATTATAATAATATAAATGAAATAACTAACATCAAAAATATTAAGTTAGAAATTAATCAATTAATAAATCCGCAAGAAAAGATATGTAATAAGATAATAGCAGAAATAATAGATATAGAAATTTTCAATATAGCGAATATAAGGGAGTATCTCTATGACCTGCTTATTTATAATATAAATATATATGATAGTGTTTTTTATATATTACAGTCACTTAATAATGGGAAACATATAGATGATAAATATATGACTGAAATACTTGATGAAATATATGTATTCCTCAAACAATATAATAATAATTATAGACCAATTTTTCATTTAGAAAGATGTGTATTATATCTATGTAAGAAAGTCCATGGAGACAAATAAACGTTCAAATCAGGATAAAAATTATAAGAATGATATATATTTCAATAGTAATGAGATTAAAACAAACAGGGTATATAATTCGATAGAGCTAGAAGCATTAGATGTATTACAATTGGACAAAGAATTTACATATCAAGAATTGAGAAAATCATACCTTAAACTTTCTCTCAAATACCATCCAGATAAAAATAGGGATGGAACAGAACAATTTAAACAGATAAACAGCGCATATAGAACCCTGAATGAATATAATCAACAATCGCATAATAATTCTACATACAAAAACATGGATTTTAACAATATGAGTTATAGAGACATATTTTCTAATTATTTTGATATGGTAATAAATAAATATGACTTAAATAAGAACCAAATGACTGAAATATTTGATATATTTACAAATAAAACGAAAAATTTCACATTTGATTTTATAGATAGATTATCACAAGATACGTGTTGTGAATTATTAGAATTAATTACAAAATACCATTATATTATTGGGTTGAATAATGACATTGTAAAAACAATAAAGAAAAAATTACAAGAAAAATATAAGAAGAAAAAAATTATAACATTAAACCCCGATATATATGACGTGTTAAATAATAATGTTTATGTTTATAATGTAGGTGATAAAAAATATTTCATTCCATTATGGCATAATGAACTATATTTTGATGATATGATTGTTTTTATACAACCTGATTTGCCTGGACATATAGAAATTGATGATAATAATATTTTACATGTACATAAAATATGTTCTATTAATGATATGTTCAGCGAGACATTAGAAATTGAGATATATAGAGATTATAAATTAACCATACATACTAATGAACTATATTGTAGAATATATCAACCATATTTAATAAAGAATATTGGAATAAGTTCTATTAATGAAAACGATATTTGTGATACTACTATAAAAAACGATATTTTATGCCATATATACGTTAAATTATAAGTTTTTGAATTATATTATAGATAATTTTATTTATAAAATAATTTTTAGAAAATGTATTATAGTAATAAGGATATACTGACTAATCCTTTTTCTTTATTTTTCGCACAACTTTACGTTTTACAGGTGCTTTTTTCTCTGGTTCTGGTTCTGGTTCAGCTTCTTTTTCTGGTTCATCATCGCTATCTTCAACAATAACTGGTTGCTCTTTCTTTGGTTGATGTTCCTCAATATCATCTTGGGAATGGATTTCATCATCATCATCTACATCACTATTATGCTCAGCTTCTTTTTGCGCGATACTGTCCAATTGTTTCAAATCACTGGACTTTGGTCTCAAGAAGCACCCACCTTGGATACGTACTGGTTTCCTGATCATTGCTTGGACTAATTGCCACGTAACTCCAAACTTACCACCAGCAAACCATATACCATTACACTGCATACAAGCCAAAATATGGGATGTTTTGGGAATAAGAGTTTCAAATGATACATTCTCTAGCACCTCTTCAGCATTTGTAGAATCAAAAATTAGGTTCTCATTCATATCATACAACTCAGTATTAAATTTCCCTTCCCAGTATGGGATCTTAACACGAATAGTTGGAGAACGTGAATAATCCGGTTCTCCAGTTGCTTTATCCTTGGGGTATTTCAATACAGGTGTATATAGGGCTTCAGCTACTTCTCGGGATAGTTTTGGTTTTGAAAACCATTCCTTTCCATTCTTAACACAGTCACTTAGAAGATTATCCTCAAACTCCTTCATTTTATTAAAAAATAGTGTGGTGTCATCATTAGCATAATCTTGTGATGGGAACTGTAGAGATGCTGTATAACTCACTTTCCCAGTGTCTTCATCTACCATCTTATTAATTCCCCATGTTAACATAATAGGAGTGCTCAAAATAAGTTTATTCTTACGAGCATCCATAATTTTAATACTCTTTCCTCCCCTCGCATTCATACGAGGTTCCCCATATGTTACAGTTTTTGGTGAGAATTCAGAAAAATCAGTAATTAGTTCGCGTGCCATTTTATTATATAATTATATGATATCTTTAAATCATTTACGATATAGTTTTAATAAATCTATTATATGAATGGTAACAATTTATTATGTGAAATATAAAAGATACACATATATAAAAATATAACACTAATTAAAATATTACATAAGAATAATTATTAATTACTAATGAATATATTTATTAAGACAAATGGAGAATTCCGGATAAAAGGGGGGGACCTCAATTTTTATAATAAAATACCACGGATGAAATGTGATAAAAAGAGAGATATAAACAAACTATTAAAATGTGAAATATGTCAAAATAATTTGATAAAGTCTAACTTTATAGAACATTCTATATATATTAATATTGACAATGGAGGGTTTATGTGCAATAACTGTATAAAATATAGCGGTGATAATTTTGAATTTAAAAAAATAAATATCCTTGATATAATAGAATTTTATTGCTGTGTGTGTAATAATTTAATAAAATATAATTTTTGTCTAGATATACATGGGAAATATTATTGTGGAAAATGCCAAAAAATAGAGAGAAAACTATCCCAATGTGTGAAAAAAATAAGTTATATATTTAATTTTGATAAGGTTTTTAATATTATATACAAACTAGATACCTCCCTAATTTTATTAGATGAAGATAATATTATATATTTTTATTACCCATTTAACGGGCTGAAAAAATTAATAAAAACAAGAATGGATAAATATTTTTTCAAGAATTCTTTCCTTAGAAACCTTACACACGATTTTATTAATAAAGATCTGAAAAAAAATGTATTTTTGAATAAAGATGAAATACTTGAATATTTATATGAAAAATTAAAAATTCACGAAGATTTTACTATATTATAAATTGTTATTTCATTCATTGATGATTTATTAAATAACAATTCATTTAAATATATCATTATATTATATTATAGAAATTATAGCACATTGATACATATATAAAATGAATACAGATATAAATACAAAAAAAACACAGGCAGATGATAATTACAGTATACAATTAAATTTTAAATTATCAATTAGTGATATATCAGGGTGCGACAATATAGATAATATAGATAATATAGAGAATAAAGTGACATTAATAAGTAAAAAAAGAAAAAATAAGAGCATTAAGAATACTAAAAATGATAATAGAGATAATGGGGACAATGATAATAAAGGTAATAAAGATATAATTAATAATACAAATAACAATAGTAAAAAAATGTTATATAAAAAACCAAAAATATCTACTGAAGAATTCAGTATATTAACACATAATAATTATGAAGAAATACATAGATTTAATTATACACTTGTCCAATTAAAAACTATGTGTAAATATCATAATCTGAAATTATCTGGGAATAAAGATAGATTAACAACGCGAATATATAGTCGTTTGAGAGAGATTTATCATTCTATAAAAATACAGGCATTAGTAAGAAGATATATAATCTGTAAGTATATAAAAATACATGGAGAAGGATTTAAGAATAAAGATAACTGTGTAAATGATAAAGATTTTTACACATTAGACAACCTTAATGAAATCCCACATTACCAGTTTTTCAGTTATAAGAATGATGGAGGATTTATATACGGTTTTGATATATGTTCTCTCTATAATTATATCTCAAAAGAAGGTGACAAAGCAAAAAATCCATATAATAGGGAGAACTTCCCCACAGATCTAAGAGAGAATGTAAATAGTTTTATTATATTTTCTAAATTATTAAAATACCCCATTGATTTAGAAATAATAGATATAATAACTGAAACAACACCTGATAAAAAATTAAATGAACGAATAATAACTCTCTTTTCAAAGATTGATGAACTTGGATTTTATACAAATGTGAATTGGGTTATAAACCTTGATAGAAGAAAGCATATCCGTTTTTTGAGAGAAATAGTTGATATATGGTTATATCGTGCTCAATTAACAAGTGATACAAAACATAATATTTATCCATTGAACGGGTGTAATCCATTTTATGAATTTAATACCCAACATTTAACGATGGAAATATATAGTAATTATTCTTTAAAGAAATTTACTGTGAATGTCATAGATAATCTTATTAATAATGGAATAGATGCATTTAGTAAGTGGCTTGGAGCGTCTTATTGTTTGGCAGCAATAACACTAGTTAATAACGACGCAGCACAAGCACTCCCATGGTTATATCAATCAGTTCTTCAGGGTTGATTCAGTATAAATAATTTATATTTAAATATATAATATCTCAAACAATATATTTAAATAAATCATTTTTAATTGCGTTATATTCTGTATGCTTTAGCGTGTTGTTTTTATAATATAATATATATTTCACCCAAAAACTACTTAAAAACACTATGATATAGAGTAATATAATAAGATGCCAAAGAAACAAACTGCCTCCACTGCTTCCAAAAAACAAACCAAGACCGCAACCAAAGTCCAAGATCCAACACCAGTTGTTGAGGTTGTAGAGACAGCTCCTGCTGTTAATGAGGTAATTGCTGAGACTGTCCAAGTAGGTCCTACAATGGGCGATGACTTTGGTGACCTCCTAGCACAACTAAACGGTATGCGTTCTCAAATCACATCAATGAGTGCTAGTATCCGCGCACTCCGTGTAAGAAGCGAGCGCGAGATTAAGACCGCACAGAAAATCGGTCGTAAGCGTAAGAATGCTAACCGCAAACCAAGCGGTTTCACTAAACCATCATTGATTTCTAATGAACTGGCATCATTCCTTGGTGTAGACCCAGGCACTGAAATGGCACGCACATCAGTAACTAAAGAAATCAATAAATACATTATTGCTCAAAATTTGAAAGACCCAAAGAACGGACGCCACATTTTGGCAGATGGAAAACTTCGCAAACTTCTCAAACTTGGAAAGAGCGAAGAACTCACATATTTCAATCTCCAAAAATTCATGAGTCCACATTTTCCAAAGGTAACTCCAGCAATTGTTGCCCCTGTGGAAGCAGTCGTGACCGCAACCGCATAAATAGAATAATTTAAATTTTCATTAAATAATTCTCAATAATAAAATAATATTTCACTTTTATTAAATATTATTTTATATCACATAATTTAAATACTTAATTATGTGTGTTACGTTTACGAGTTGATTTATTTTTTTTATTAGTGCGTTGGTGTTGTCGCTTTGTTTTATATTGTTTGTTTATTGCCTTCTTATTTTTATTTGCTTTTATATTTCCACCCCTTTGATAAAATCCATGTTTCTTATAAAAAGATATTGGACACTCTATCAACTACATTATTTATTAGCGTATTTAAATCTGTATAATAATAATATGGATTAAAGTTTGCATTAGATATGTCATCGATAATAAAATTTACATCGTCATTAATAAAAAATGAGAATATATGCATTATTTTTCAAGATGTTCTTTACTATCATAGAAATAATCATTAGTTTCAAATACTTCAATTCCATTTTTGATTTGGTCTTTTATGTTTTTTTTAGATGGTTCAAGTACATCTTTTATAAATCCTATTGTAATTTCGTTACCTATAGCACCATGTAAAAAAGCAGTTTCTTCTATAAAATCCATTTGAAATACTAGAGCATAATATGAACTTAAATTATCAGTCATTGGAACATCAATATCCCTGCACATATCTATAGTATTAATAAAAACAAGCCTATTATCTAGGTCATCATCACGAGTTATGTCATCTTCTGTTTTTTTAATTTCATTATCTATTATATAATTACAAAGCCCACTTTTATCATTAATCCATTTACTTTTTTGTATTATTTTTTCATTACTCCTTGTAGCAATTGATAGTGAAGCAATTACACTTGGATCATAATAACTTGGTATTATAGGTCCAAATTTTACTATATTAGCAACTGTAGATACATGATCAGCAATTTTATGATCAAAATAAACACTTACATTCAGATCAGTCATTGGTCTAAAAAAATATTGTAACCCTTTATATATTAAAGGATCTATAGTCCCATCTTCATACATATCTTCAAATGTTTTTATTTCAATACCATAATAATGCTTATCTTTTGCTTTTTCTGATATAAGTCTATTTGCTATACTGGAAACACCTACTAATATAGATATTATAGGCTTAGGATTTCTTTCTAATATCCCACTTAATTGTGATCCAGAATAAGCAAAATAAGCAAAATCATCAAATAATATATAATGATTTATTCCTTCAATAGTACTTGCGAAATCTGTGATATATATTATCCGCATTTACATCATTTTTTAATAAAATATTGTATCCTAATATAGCAAACATTCTTACCGACCCAGCAGGTGTTTTTGTGTCTTTATTGTTATTCATTACAATACATATTTTTGAATTATTTTCTTTAATTTTTTTATCTTCTAAAAAGTTTGTTACTGCTTTACCAAGTAGTTCAATTGTCCTGTCAAAGTTATAATAATATGTATTTTTAAATAAAGCACGACATATTCTACTTCTAAATTCAGTATATTGACCATTAATCCATTCATCAATTTTATCAGATGTTGGCAAATAATTCACATTCTTGAAAGTTTCTAAAATGGTTTCTAAATCTTTTAAATAATTTTCTTTGAATTCATTGCTTTTTTCCAAGTCACTCGTTATATAATAACTCAATATATTTTATACACTTATAAAACCATATTTATCTATTAGGGTTACTAATTCTTGCATATTTGGCAGTTTATTTTTAATATTAATTCCATTACATTGTTTACCATGTTCAATATAATCAATTGTGTATATATTCTCTATTTTTTTTATTTCTTTAATATCCAATTTATTATCATAATCAGTAACAATATCATATATATTTTCACATGTAATATCCTTATTAATTTCATTGATTTCGGTATTATTTATTACCTTTTGAACTTCATCGTAATATAGAAATATATTCTTATCACTCTTCAAGTAATCATTCCCTGATATATAACATAGTTGTTTGAAATATTTTTTACTAATGCCTATATCATCAAGGATTAAAGGGACGTCATATAATAAACAATTGTGTTTAATAAGACTAAAATAACGCATTATTTTAGAACAACCATATGCGAATAAATCCATGTCCTCACTAAGAATAGCATATACTTGCCCAGATAATTCTAGATATGCACATGTGGTATCAGCCTCATTTATAGCATTGATATAATTCATACCAAAATATTTTATTAATAATTTTACTTCATCCGTGTCATCTTTAGTTACTCTAATAAACTGTTTTTTCAAAGAAATCATTTTTAATTCTAATTCTTTCTTTTTATCTTCATCTGTCGTATTATTATACTCTATTTCTAGAGTATTATAGTTATCTCTTGCTTTTTTCTTATCTTGTTTTCTTTGTGTAATTTCATCCTTTTTTTCACTTGGTGGTTTCCCATCAAATACAAATATTGGCGATATATCATATTTGTAGAATATAGAACATAGCGTATAGAAATTCTCAATTAATGCGTTTTCACTAATATAACGGTACATATAAATACTCGTATCTACAGCTATTTTTTTACCTTTTAGATTTGACAAATTAATTTTTGAAATGGAATTTTTATTTTTACATTTTGATTTGATGAAAGTATTCAATAATTTGATACCCATATTATTTAATTGTATATATATCTTTATTTATATAATCTTATAATTGTTTCTTCAATTTTATTTTATCCATAAAATGTCATTTTCATACTATTAAATAATTCACGTTTTTCTATTTCTATATTGTCTATATTATTTATCCTCTTGTTATCATAATTTTCATTATATTTGATATTCTCAAGACTATTTATATAATGTGTATTATAATCTATATTTTTCAGGAATATACGAGAGTTATAATTATTATTAATGAACCCTATAAATAGCATAATATTTTTATCTGTATTTGTGAAATTTAACATATCATCATTATTTGTAAGACACCATAATATAAAATCTTCATAGTTAGTTAGTAATACACATTTTAATATATAATAACAGAACCCATTTGTCTCTTCATTGAATTTATTATTTTCACTATCATGATTGTTAATTATATCAGAATATTTCAACCCCATATAAGATAATATTTTTATCATCTGGAATAATGAATATTTTATCTCTGTGTTAATTATATTCTTTAATGATTGTATAGATAATTGCTTATCACTATTGTGGATATTATTGCTATTATTACATATAATATTCTCTCTACAATTAACAAATATACTATGTATTATACACGCCCAAAATTCAGCATACGTTTCAAATATTAAAAATCTAGAATTTATATGGAACATTTTATTCATCTCAGTAGAGATTAGTTTCTCTCTGTGATCATTATAAAATTTTGAAAAATCCAACCCCAAACTATGAAATAACTCATGAATTAGAACCTTAAACCATTCTTCCTTTCTAAATATGACAATCTCACCTTTTGGATTACATGTATAAGATACGCCACCATTAACATTCTTAGGGATTAATAATTTACCTTGATATCGGGTATTCATAAAGTCTATTTTTTTCTCCAAATCGCTTAAAATAATGGTAATTATTAACTCATTTGAACAACCTCTATCAGAATATGGTATTATAAAAGTTAATAAAATAAAGATGTCCATTATATATTTATTCCTTATGTTATATATTTCTCCTTTATCACTATGACTATTTATCAGGAAAAAGAGAGAAATATTCCTTTCACATATAGTAAATTTATATTCAAATACTATATCCATATGTTCTAGAATATATTTTTTTGGTTTTACGTGGAATATATTATATTCATTATCAGTATCAAATAATAATTTTGACTTTATATTTTCATAAAAATGATGGATATCATATTTTCTCTCTATTATATTATGTTTTTTACAAATATCATATTTTGATTTAATATCTATAATTTCTTCTTGTATGAGGTTCAATATCTCATACACTAACTTGTATTTTTCATTATTTTTTTCATTCCTATCTCTCATTTTGTTTCTCCCATTTATCCCATATGAATTATAATTATTAGAATATTTTATATTATTTAAAATATTCATTTATCACTTAAACTATTATATAATATACTATATTTTAATGAATTATAATATATTATGTAGTATTTATCTCATTATATCTATTATATTATTTAATCTATTCGCTGGCATGGAATATATTATTTCTCAGTTTCATTAATACAGATGATACTTTGGCAGGGTTTCTAGGGACATATATCTGTAATTTTGCGTTAAGAGTATCACGTAATATCTCATTTAATTCTGGATTTTTAAATTTGGCGTCCATAGCATTATACATATAGTATTGTCTATTATCTTTATAGTCTGCGTCTTGTCTTGTTGCTGATGAAAAATAACGTTCTAATTTATATTTACCAGTTTCACCTACTATTTTTGCCATCCTACTATCTTTTGCCAAATCGCTATCACTATCCAGAGAGAATAAATCGTATATGTCAGGACGTACATTTTTAAACCGCATAGCTTGAACATAATGTTCTATACTAGACCACTGTTTATTATCTAATATGAATGATGATATATATAAATTTGATAACTTACGACGCCAATCTTTATGTTTTGATAATTTGATAAAATTCTTCCTATCTTGTGGGTTTATTTTCTCTCCACTCCCTTTCCCTGGTTGTGAATTAGATGATTTCTGGTAATATTGGAAAACTATACTTGGATTATATAAATTATCTGGTGTAGTTAATAATCTACTCATTGATTTAGTTTTTTCTTTTGTCCTACTTTTGGATTTACTTGGTGTATCTATTAGAGCCTTAGATGGTGTCTCACTTGTTGATTTAGTTAATTGAATTGGAGACAATTGTAACTTACTAATTTTGTCATCTAATTCCTCTATATATCCTGGCATTTCATCTTCTTCGCTTTCTTCTTCTTCTTCCAAATCACCTTCAATTAATGGGCTTATATCATCATTATCCTCTTCATAGTCTATACTATCCTCCCTATCGTGGATTTTATCAAAATTTTCTTTTAATTCTCTAAATCGGGGTATAATATAATATGGTCCTGCGTTACGTTCTAAACATTTATTAATAATGAGTATTTTAATATCATATGGTATCTGTTGGAATGTTAATATTTTCTTACCTTTATACAATATTGTTTTATAATGATCGCCTAACCATTCCGTAAGTATATAAAATTTTGGCTTAAATACTTGTCTATCTCCCAAAATAGAATCATTTAATTCTCCACATTGGATGATATTATTATAATCTCCTTCTTTATAATTTCTACTAGAAAGTATAATAACCTTCACGTTTAATACTCTCTCTAGTGTCGATATAGCCCACGACTCTGCCCAGAACCTACAAGTTTTAATTATATCCTTCATATCCTCCACTGTATTCACACCTTCCATAAATCTATATTCTTCTAGTAATTCCATTGCCTGAATATTTTCTCTCGTTAAGGCATTATATTTCATAGAATTTTTCTTTCCTGAATCTATAATAATCTTTGTTTCGGATAAATTTGATGCTGTCTTTAACGCCTTTTTTAATCTAACATTTTCACGTTTGAGAGACATTAGAACCTTATTTGTATCCTTATATTCTTGTTTTGATGCTAAATATAAACTCCTATATTGTTCAAACATTTCAACAGTTACTTCATTCGCCAAAATAGTTCTTAATTCTAATACAGATATATTCTTTCCTATACTCTTATATGCTTCTCTTATTACAGCAAAAAGACAATCTCCACCACCTTCATTATCTTCCAGTTCATAATGTGGGTTTCTAAAATATGATTGTAGCCAATTTGTGTCTTGTGGTCTTGATACTATAAACTTATCCTTTATTTTTTGAGATTGTTTATATGTTTCACCATCCATTTTTTCTCTTACCACATCAATATAATCCTTATTCCCTCTATATTTATCTTTTGTCCCCATTGTATCTTTTGTCTCTCTATAATCATAGTCATCTTCTTCAAATAAATCATTAACTATTGAAGCAGTCATGGGTAGTATATTGTCTGATTTATGTTCTCTTTGTATACTTATTAAACTACTATCGCGATTATATGTATCTATAATACCTTCTTCGTCTTCTAATTCTATATTATCACTATCTTCGCCGTCGCTATCTTCGTATCCAGTATCCCGTGTTTTAACTTTTGTTGTTGTTTTGCTTGGTATTGATTTAGTGATAAAAAAAGAGTCTTCTTCGTCTTCTTCTTCACTATCACTATCTTCATTGCTATCAGTATCAATTAAATCT
>Ga0222711_1000080_pt1 | contig 30898 bp, 35 predicted proteins | sample AntAcemetage1699_FD_179814 | JGI IMG/M metagenome (GOLD analysis project Ga0222711, IMG submission 179814) | Saline water microbial communities from Ace Lake, Antarctica - #1699 | ecosystem: Environmental > Aquatic > Non-marine Saline and Alkaline > Saline | place: Antarctica: Ace Lake...
TCTCATATCATTTTTTGCTCTTTTAGAATATATTGGACTTGTATTCTTGTGAAGTATAGAAATAGCATTTAATTTCCGTATTAGTGTATTTTTAGGGATAGTTATAAATGCTTTATTCAATGAATTTATTCTCTCTATGGCATTATTTTTGAGAGAATATCCATATTTTATTAAATCACCTTTTTTAAGAGTGAATAATTTTTTTCCTTTACCTGGGTTACCCATGTCTTTCCTGCAATGTTTCTTAATAGTTTTACCATTCTTAGTTTTATAAGAGTGTATAATAATCTTCCCTTTACCGCATTTATTATATTTATTGGAGTTCTTAATTGTTCTCATTATATTACTAATATGTTTTATTTTATTCATTTTTTAGTTATTTTTAGTTTCATTTCATGATAATTTTCTCTCTTCCATCCCTTCATTTACACTCTTTCATATATTATTACCTTCATTACTTACCCTTTCTCTCTTCAATCTAGCATTTTCTTATACGCTTATACGGTTATACGGTTATACGGTTATACGGTTATACGGTTATATTAATATACTCATATACTTGTTAATATGGTTTGCGTATATATCAGTGTATTTATTATTTATTAGGTAGCAATTAGTAATTATTATATATTATTAAAACAAATTATATTATATAATAAATAATGTCAATTTTTAGCCCTGATTTCAAAAATAGACTTGATACGTTAGATAATTTTGTCTCTAATATATATTCAAAACTTCCTCCCTCATTTATAGATTGGATATATAGTGAGCATGGACATTCTATAAAAGAAACTCCACCACATGATAAAATAAAATTTTATATAATATGCTTTATTCATTATGTCATACTGACATTATTCTATAGCAGTGTTTTATTCGTTGATAATCTATATATTCTCTCTATAATATCTATTGTATTAGTGGTTCAAGTCTTACTAAATATATATGATGGTGGTTGTTTTATAATGAAATTAGAGAGAAAATATATTGGTAAAGAGTGGTTTGGACCATATACATTAATTAATTCATTAATGCCTGGTTTAATAACAAGTAACAGTTTATATTATATATTTTATACAATGAGTTTTATAACCACTACAATATTAATTTATAAATTATATAGAAAAATATATTGATGATATTAAACGCAGTAATACTAAATAACTATTACTTATTTTTTTATTCATTACTTCTCTCTTATTCCTTATTTTTTACCCTTATTTTTAATTGTCTTCTTTGACTTATTTGTTTTCTTCTCATTTTTTTCATTCTTTTTCTTCTCAGTGGCTCTATTTTTTCTTTTATTCTTCTTGTTTTTATTTCGCATTCTTACCTTCACATCAAGTTCTATTTCTACACCCAGTTCATTAATATAAATCTTATTAGATTTTGGATTTTTTGACCCAGTATTTAAATCAACAAATGTATCATATTTAGTATTTAAATGTCCAATATAATCCTTAAATTTCTCAATATCTTTTATATTTACTACGTTTTCCTTTCTCTCTATATTCTCAAATTTCCCTATTTTATTCTCGTTTTTACTACCTTTTTCTCTAGTTGTCATAGTATCTCTTCTAATCTTTCTTTTTATTTTATTTTTTCGCGTTTTATTCATATTTTGGTACTTGCCGCCTCCCTTTACAACATTATGCAAATCCCTTAAAATATCCACATCAACACCAACCCCGACATGTTTTGATAATTTTTTATTTAATTCATCTTGTCCTGTTTGTTTTACCTGTTGTTGTAATGTAGAAATATCTTTTATATTACCATCCGCAATTCCATCTATTAGTTTATTACCTATATCACTCCTCAATGTTTTACCAGCGTATTCTTTTGCTTTATCCTTTACCATATCCTTTGCTATCCCTTTATCACCCAACGCAATCTTATCAATAATATCATCTCCCATAAAATCTCCCATATCATCATCACCTAGTTGTTTTCTTGTGATTTCTTTACTCTTTTCTACCGCCATTTTTTTCAACTCTTCTTTTGCGTTCTTAGGATTTATATGTTTCATATCTAATAACTGATTTAATATAGCCTGTTTTTGTAAGTCGTTTATGTCTCTATTTTTCAGTATGTCTGCTTTTAATTCATCAATTGGAATCCTATAATGTTCAAGAATAGGAGAGACAACACCTGTGAATATTTCCAATATACTATAACCGCTATTAGCATATACTATAATAAGTTGTTCTAAATTATGTAATATCTTATTTACCATCTAATATATAGAGAGATATATTCAGCAAAACACATAAAGGAATATTAATATAAGGATATTAAACATTAAATATAAAAGATTATTATTATTTATAAGCAAATAAATATATAAACAACATTAATAAACACCTATAAATAACCAATATGGAATTTTTATTAAATAATGGAAACTTCAAAATGCTATATAATACAATATATTCAAAAAAGAAAGAAAGGTTCGAGTTAATTCTTGAACCATTACAGGCTATACTCCAACTAGCACTATTATCATTTTGTCCTAAAGGCACTAAAATTACTATCCATCAAAATATTCTTCAATTACAGATGCCGTATTATACGCAAGGTATATTAAGATGGTATCAAAATGATAATAAAGACGATTTATTTTATCTATTTTATGTATGTAAACGTTTCACACTATTTTATCAGCATCTAAAAGACATTAAATGTGGAGATTATAATCTATATGATATGTTAATTATATGTTCTAGTAACGGATTAAATAATCTAATTGAGACTTATTCCAATAGTGAAAAAATATCGTTATTACATACATTAGAACTCTATAAATTATTATTAAATAATCCACAACAGTTTGATATGATCAATGGAAATCAGAAGTTATCAATAGATTTAATAAGCGAAACAGAGAGAACAGATAGAACAGAGGGAACATCTAATAATAGTGATAATATCAATAAAGATAAAAGAGAGAAAAGAGAGAAAAAGGAAAGACCAGATAAAGAGTATAATAGGGATAATAGGGATAATAAAAATAACAGTGATAAAATAGATAAAAATATGACCATGTATAGAAGACAAACAGATATTTTACAAGACAATTTTCACTCTCACAAAGAAACCAATATAGATACTATTTTTATAAAAATAGTAAAATTATATAGTCATCATGAATATAACATTATATTGAACATCCTATTATTGTTAATAAATAATAGTGATATAGAAGGGACAAGTAGAGAGAAAATAATATATGGATTGAATGAAATATTATACCTTACTACAAATAAAATAAATAAATGGATACATAAAAACATTGTATTTTAAATTTACCACTTAGGGCTAAGAAACGCATATAGCGTAAATGGGTTATTTGTGATAATTTATTTATGCAACTAGAATATTCTATTTTCTCTCTGTATATTAATTGATAATTATCATATCTTGAATAGAAATACATAAAAACACATATTAACGAATACACCCGAAGTATGAAAAATCATACGTTTATTAGCCCTATTACCAGTAAGTAACTACTTATTCATTCATTTATTCATTCATTTATTTATTCATTTTATTAGTATAATAAAATTGATTTTACAATTATAGAATACAAATGATGTAAATATCATATATCCTATATATCTCTTTATAAATAAGAGATTGAATATATGGGTTCTATTGCATCAAAAATACCATTCGTAAATGATAACCGAAGAAAGAAATATAAGAGTGCTTATTTACTGCTAGGTGATAATATATTTAAAAATCCAATTAAATATATTATTAATGAGTTAAAAAATGACCATAAATGGGAGGAAATTGATATATTAGATATGTTAATATACCTTAGAGATTATACATTTGTAATAGAAAATGATATGAACCGGGTGAGAGAAATGGAGGTATGGATTGATAAATTGGAGAATAAAATAATGATACGAGATAATAGAGATATAGTATATCAAACATACTCAAATTTATATGGTTAGATATGATATATAATTAAAAAAGAGAGAAATACAGTAACTCAATAATCTTATGCATGTGAATTATTTCTCTCTATAGATTAAATTTATAATCCTTAAGATATATACGAATATTACTTTGCTTATAATATATAAGATATAGATTTATTAATAACCCTTCAAACAAAATAAACGCACCTGAAGTTAGTGTAGTGATCAATATATCATAGTCAATATTTTCTACTTTAAATTTATTTTTTATTTTACCTACGATATAAGGAATTAACTGCGTTGGTAATGTCCATGTTACGATTGACATTATAAGCATAGAACCTAATATTATTAAATCATTAACACCTCTATTTTTCTCTGATAATCCATGGATGAATATACCAGATAACGCAATAATGCTTATTAGATTGAAAGATATATACTGTTTTACATTATCGGGTGAAATATTATATATATCCTTGAAATATGTTGGAAAATTAATCGCTAGAATATTACATACAATATCCACATTTGCAAAATAAGTGAGAAATATAATATTATTTGTGTATTTTAATAAGTAATATGGAATGGTAGTTAAAATAACGCCGTAAACTATTATAAGTCCTATTAATGTCTTTATATATGTAGGGTTCTCTTGTGTTTTTATATCATCTTTATAGTCTTTATCATTCATATAATCCATATCACTATATTTTTAATGTTAGTGATACTATAATTTTACTGGATATTAGAAAATTAGAAAATATTTAATATTTAATATGAGTTATGAGATATGAGATATGAGATATGAGATATGAGATATGAGATATGAGATATGAGATATGAGATATGAGATAAGAAAATATACAATTAGGAAATTAGGCAATTAAAAAAATACTTTATAGAATAGGATAATGGCATATATTATAAAATACAATAATCCAGATAAAAATGGTGTAAATAATCTATCCCCAGCACCATAAATAATCCATAATACATTTGATATTAACGCTAATGTGAGACTGCTAATTGTAAAATTATCAGTTTTCTTAGTAACAATGATTTTATAAATTATTGGTAAAAAACTTATTATACCGATTAATGTGGCTAATAATCCACTCCATCCTAAAAAGTTTATCTCTTTGAGTATTTTCATTAATATATTGACAAATTTTTTAACGATTTTTTGTAATTCCATAATTACTTACTATTAAAAATACAGTATATATTATTTTTCTCTCTTAATAAAATATATATACGATGATATTGGCATTAGTTGAATATGGTTATATTCTTATGTTCATAATAAAACTACTCTCTCTAAATAATAATGATAAATACAACAAAGGGACTACAAACACTAATAACAATCCTAAAACCATAACAAATTACATAGGTAAAAGCACCACATTTATCACTCTATTAGGTATTAATATTCTAATTAATATACTTTTAAAAAATATTATAAAACAAGAACGACCACAAAAAACAGATAAATATGGTGAATTACAACGATATGGTATGCCATCAGGACATTCTCAAATGGTATGGTTTATGTTATTCTTTGACATACAACAAACAAATAAGTATATATCTTTTATATTATTAATATTAGCAGGTCTTACTTCTTACCAGCGTTATAAATGTAATTACCATACGATATTACAGATTTTGGTTGGGGGATTATTAGGTGGTTTTATTGGGTTTTATTCAACATCCAACATATGAAGAATAAATACATCTTAAAAAAATATCATATTATAATATTAGTATGGCAACAAGCAAGGAAACAACGAAAAAAACAACTACACTAAAAGATATAACTCCTGTGGAAGATACCAAAACGCAAGTGGAAGAAAAGAGAGAACAAGTAGAACAGGGAGAACAAGAAGAAAAGAGAGAATTAGTTGATAGTTCAAAAGAGACAAATGTACAAACTGAACAATCCAATAAATCCAATAAATCAGATGATTTACCTATTGATGATCCATCTATTAAAGATAAATTAATAAAAAGACCAGAAATCCCAAATACAACAACCGGTATAGCATATAATGTAATGCTATTAATTATAACATTTATAGCATCAAAAATTGTCCCCCTTATTAATAAACTGTTAGGGTCTATATTATCTAATATAATGGGATTGAAAAAACCCAATGTAAATGATGAATACTCCAAAAATAAAGTAATAATTCAAGCCATAAATATGAGTTTATCAGATCCTCAAATAATAGCCGAATGGGAAAAAACCGCACGTATTATAGCATTATATATTAAAACATTAACTGAAAAAATAAATGATGAAGTATTGGAAGAAGTAGATGAGACATTAAAAAAATTAGTTTCTATTTTAGAGAGAAACACGAAAAGTGCTGTATTGAATATAGCAACAAGTATCATAACCGCAATATGTGCTATCCCAATAATAGCACCGTTTTGCGAAGGTTTAGATTTAATTTCAGTCATAATATCTTCTTCAGCAAATAGTGTAAATACAATATTATCATTATTAGATGCAACTTCCAAAATAATAGGTGTTTTTTCAACTGTTGTAGGAGATAAAATAGGGGGATTGGAAGAAATAGCAGGATTAATAAACAATATGATTGCTACAATATCAGTAGCTACAGATATAATAAATAGTGGAACTGATAAAATGGATAACTTTAATGATTCTATAAAGAAGGAAATTAAAAGTTACCAAGTATCACAATGATAAATAGATACATAAACATAAGTATCCTAATTTTAACATATTAACATATTATATACTAATATGCTAGAATTATCATCTATACAAAAACGTTTTTTATATTTCTTATTAGGATGCATACCAACACGTATTGGGATTGGTTATATTGTTCAATATAGTGAAAATTATAAATATCTCCAGTTAATTGTCGGAGGTATTCTCTCTATTATAGCCATTGGATTTCTCTCTATTTATCTATTTGGATTGAGAGAAAAAGGTGCCGAGACACAAGGACAACCTATATGGTGGAACTCAATACGTCCAATACATTCTATATTATATGGTGTGGTAGGATATTTATTATTATCTTCTTTTATAGGTCATAAAAATATTTTCTCTGTATCAGATAAAAAGATATTTATATTAGGGCGTAATATAATAATTGCTGATGCTATTTTTGGATTGATTTCATTTATTATTTATCATGTTATGAATGGGAATATATATAAAATATTATAATGTGTTATGACACTGCCACGAAATGAGACACTATATAATAAGACCCTACATAATATATTATTATCATAAATAACTTAAATACAACACTTGTATATATAATGTTAGTGTGTGATTGGTATATATAATTATATTTGTATTAACTTATTCATAAGCATTAGCCTAACCGCCCTTGTAGCACAGCGGAAGTGCGTTGGACTTCTAATCCAAAGGTCGTGGGTTCGAATCCCACCAAGGGTAAAGCCTTTATATTAAATATATTATTAAAATACTTATTTTTTATTATAACTAAGTATTTTATCACAAAATATATATAAATAAAAAATATATATAAATAGATTATTATTATTTATAATATAGTATATTAATAATCTACATATCATTATATTTGTGTAATAATTATAAAATGAACTCAAAAATGGAAAACGTGAAAAGTGCTAATATCGGATTGTCCTCGCATGTTCCTCAATTACTAATAGGGTTATTTAATAAATATAATTGGGTATTATCCACAAATAAATGTTATCAAGATGAGATTGTATTTAAATACAAATCTCCAAATCAAGAACCCCAAAGGGAAAGTAATAAATCAGACTGGTATATTTATATATCAAAAGTGGAAAATAAATATTATATTTCTATCCCGTTAAAAACACTTGGGTATAATATGAAAATATATTGTGGGGATGCTAGTGAAAATAAGACCATGTATTATACTATATATGATATTTTAGAAGAGAAACTACAATATTTACGAGACGTATAATTTATTGAGATATAAATAAATGGAGTATCCTCTAAAAGTTTGTAAAATTTAATATGTATGATAATTATATATATTAAATGTCAAATAATGAAAATAATGAAAATAACGGGATTGTTAGTGGTATACTCCATGGTATAGCCCAAGAAAATGATATTATATTAACTGGTATATTTGATACATCATTAAAACCTATATTAGAAGATGTTTATGAGGAAACTAATGAAAATATGCCAAATAAGATTTTACTACCAATAATAGAACTATTAACAAATAAATTATTGGAAGAAGGTATAAATATAGAATTAAATAATATCCCCACTATAATGAGTTATAGTATGGAAATCGTAGAGGACATAGTAATGAAATCAGAGACAATACCAAATCAAGAAAAAAAACAGATAGCGAAAGATATTGTAGTTTATTTAATAAAAAATAGCCCATTAGACGAATCAACAAAAACATTATGTAACGAAATCTTAACCGGTTCATTATTAGATGATCTCATTGAGATAATTATAAAAGCATCAAAGGGGAAATTAGGATTAAATTCTGATACTATTGAGGATGTTGTTGAAATAACAGGTAAATGTTGTGCCCCATTTCTCGGTAAATTGAGAAATAAAACAAATACTAAGGTAAAACCATCCGTAAAAACCATCACAAACGCAAAAAGTGTGGTATGATTATATGTATGCTTGTGTATATGTATATTAATATGTATATATGAATATGGTATAGTGTAAATAATAGTTTTAACAATATATAACAACTTAAAGACAATGTTATATTGTTATATGTGATGGGGTCATGGAAAGCATTAACCTCGTCGTAGCTCAGATGGTAGAGCGATGGACTGTAGATCCATTGGTCAGGTGTTCGATTCACCTCGACGAGATATCTAAATAAGGGTATTAAATTACTCATCAAAGTCCTTAAAAAACGGTCATATGGCTCAATTGGTAGAGCGTTGTGCTGATAACGCAAAGGTTCTGGGTTCAATTCCCAGTATGACCATAAAATATATAAAAACAAACAAAAAGAAGCACATCACAAATATGCCCTTCTAGCTCAGTTTGGTAGAGCGCCAGGCTTTTAACCTGGTGGTCGTGGGTTCGAGTCCCACGGAGGGTGAAACAGAATTAAATATTCAAATACTTATAAATACACACGCAACTCTTATAGCTCAATTGGTAGAGCGTTAGGAGTTTTAATATCTTATTATTTTGGGTTCAAATACCAATAAGAGTAAATAAAATAATATATGAGTAAAATTAATTACAAACTCATATATTATATTTTAATAAATTTAGTATTTTTATTTATACTTTGTATATTTATTATTTTTTTATTCCTTAGACTGTTTATTCTTCCTTATTATTCTTGTATTTTTTAGGGATAAGAAACGCATGATTTTCATACTTCGTGCGTATGCGTTAATATGCGTTCCTGTTTAAGATATGATAATTATCAGTTAATATACAGAGAGAAAATAGAATATTATAGTTGCGTAAACAAATTATCACAAATAATCCATTTATGCTATCTGCGTTTCTTAGCCCTAGTATTTTTATTTTTATTTTTATTATTGTTATTGTTATTCTTTCTTGTTATTCTTGTTATTCTTGATTTTTTACTCTTTTTACTCTTTTTACTCTTTCTTGTTATTCTTGATTTTTTACTCTTTTGAGGTTTTTTAGCTCCACCTGTTCTTCGTTTTAACATACTGGATTCAATAAGGTTTTCAGGTTTAAATAGCATTTTTATCTCTTGAATAGTAGAAAGATACGTATAAATATTATTATTAATATTATTAATATTCACTATTGTTTGAATTATAATTGGTCTTTCATTATTACTAATTACTATAGTATTTAAGATATCGATAAATTCTTTAACTTCCTTTTGTTCTGTTAGAGAATAGGAAGAATCAATTTTTGAAAGTAAAATTTTTAATCTTGCTATTTCTTCTTTATATAATTCTTTATCTAAAAACATTAATAACATAGAAATATTCATTCGTAATTGACCCCAATAAACTGCTGTCTTATTATTTTTTAAAATATCAAACAGTTTTTCTTTATCATAAATATTATAAAATTTAACACCTCTATCTATTAACTTAATAACTTCATTTGTTTTATCAATATTAGTTGGTATCAAATCTTCTTCACTCTTTATTAAATTGATTTTATAAAATTGATTTAATTTTTTTATTAATTCAATAAATGAAATCGTTGTTTTTCTTAATCTTTTTTCATTATCATAATCACTCTTCATCAATGTCCCTGATAAAAAATTAAATTTTAAATCAAATTGATTTCCGGATTTTTTTTTTAATATAAACTCTCCAGCAGTACCAAATAAGAAATATAAATTAAATATACTTCCTAATACATCTAAATGATCCATATTTGAAACATCTAAATAATCGCAATAACGTTCTAATATTGTATTTTTTAATAATAAAACCATCGAACCGTGTTTATTAAATACTTCCATGTTACTATCTACTTTTTTAGAAAACATAAGATATATTTTACCATCAGAACCTCTAATTATATATTCTTTTAGTTCTTCTATTATATCTGTTAAAATACTTATCCCCAGATCACTTGTTTTATCTATGCCTTTTATTATTTGTTTTGTTCCCATTTCATTTATTATTTCTCTCTCTATAGTCTTATATGAATTATGGAAATAGTCAAAGAATAATATATCTTCAATATCAATTATAGCATATGTATATGATTTAATAATTTTCCCTGGTATCATCATTGTATTTAATTCTTGTATTAATGATTTAATAATTGTCGGATTTTCTAATCCAGCATTAATACTATGTTCAAATGCTACTTTAATTTTAGAATTGTTATTTAATGTAACTTCTATTATATTAGGTATTGTATAACCATAACTTTTTGAACTTATCATATCATTACATATCCTTAATTTAAGTTCGCGTTCTGGTTCAATGCCTGCATCTGCCATTTATAGTATATATATATAATATTTATATAACCATAATATCAAATTAAGACAAAATTAGTATTTAAATAATGTTATATATATATATAGAAGTATATAACATCTCAATTATCGTCTATTTTGATTGAGCAAGTATCATCCTGTAGAACCAAACCCACCACCACCTCTCTCTGTATTATCAAGGTTATCAACTATTTCAATACTATCCCAAGGCTCTAATGTTGGCGTGCATAGTTGGAATAATCTAAGACCATTAATAAATTTATAATCCCCTTCTTCCTTAGCGTGATACAAATTATGAATTTTAGAAATAATATCCCCACGATATCCCGAATCAATAATACCTACGCTATTTGCCATAATAAATGGGGTTTTTGAAATACTCGAACGTGGGTATAAATAATATGCTGATGGTTCCCCATTTCTATATACGGCACATTGTATCTTATGATTAATTGTCGTAAGTGAGCCGTGTTGAACACCTTCAATAGGAATAAATAGATCAAATCCACTATCCAAATGCTTAATATTACAATCATTGTTCTGTTTTTTATCCATTAAAGTAATAATCTGGTTCCTATACATCCCTTTAATTGTATCATTTACACCATTGAGACAAATAGATAAACTGTATTTTGCTTTGTGTTCCATATATTTATATTAATTACAAATCTTTAAACTATTTTATATAATAACTTTTCATATGAAATAAAAATTGAATGTAAATAATATGAGGATATAAACACTAATCAATATTATAACATAATAGAATGCTCTCAAACAAGGATTTCACATTTATTAATAAAGCAATCCACGCATCTACTAAATCCACAATGATGATGCGTCATGGGTGCGTAGTTGTTGAAAATAATACTATTATTGGCACTGGATATAACTCATATAGGACACAATTCGGTGATAAATTTATTAAGGAGTCTTGTAGTTGCCACGCAGAACTACATGCGTTGCGTGAGGTTATGAAGCAAAAGTCTAAGAAGACGAGCAAAAAATGCGGTCAGCTAAAAGTCGCGAAAGTCCAAAATGAATAATTCAGTAAATAATACATATCATAATGATTTATTCAAGAAAAATAACCTAATTATATATGTTGTTAGATATAGTAAATCCGGGATTATAGGTGATTCCGCTCCATGTTATGATTGTTATAATAAAATGTGTGAGTTGGGTGTAAAAACACTTGTATTCAGTAGTGGGGAAGGAATTGATGGGGCTGGAGAATATACAAAAATGCGGTTCAGAGACTATTTACCGAGACAAAAAAGTCTGGGGAGATATTATATAGAATTAGGTTTTAAACAAGTACATAGGATACAAGGGACGAATAAGTTGGAAGATGATTTTGGTAACCCTATTATGGATAATTATTTATTATCTGGTTATGACAATGTTATACCAGAGAGAAATAATACAAAAGTGAAGAGGAATAAAAAGGAGAAAAAGAGTAAAATGTGGGATAAACAATTTAATAAATTAAAGTCAAATAAAACGCGTAGAAAATCACAAGATAGTTATGAAAGTGGGATTAATCCTGGATCATCACAAAGTATATAGTATCTCATCTAAGGGTAATAGTAACAGTGATAAATAATTGATGAAAAATATTTTAAATGATAAAATAATAACATATATAATTTACATGTTATATGCTTACATAAATTAATAAATAATAAATTAACAATTATTTTTTATTGTTGGTTTTCTTAATTCTTCGTCTAATGGACAATAAACATAATCATGAATATATTCACCCTGTGTTTTAGTTGACATGTTATGTATGGTCTGACATTGCCCGTTTTTTGTTCCATTATTATTTTGAGGATCCGGGTCATTCCCAGTTGATTCGCATTTTTTAGCATTTGCTCTTAATTCTTTAATATGTAAACTAGAAGTATTAAGTGGATATTGCTTATATGTATTACATACATTCCGTTTTATATTATTCAATCTAGAACTTGATGAAGGTGCTATAGATGCTTTATTAATTGTGTCTCTATTTGTCCCACGTTGTGCGTAATATTTTCGTGCTAACATTGTATATTATATATTATGATTTATATTTTATATATCATAATTTATTGTTCGTTATTTATCATTTATCATTTATCATTTATTTGAGTATAACATATTTCACTCTTTCTCTCCATGTCTATCTTTCTCTTTATCTACATATCCATTGTCTATCACTCTATTATATGTCTAATATTATATGTCTTATGTATAATATTAATCCTGTTTATGTTTATTCTTCTTCTTCTTATCCTTATCATTATCCTTATCATTATCCTTCTCATCAAATATAATAATAAAACCTCTTATTTGGATTAGAATTAATACATCTTTCAATACAAAAATATAATTTGGTTGATTCAATATCTTTTATTGCTCCCATTAATTCTTCATTATTTTTTCCATTCAATCTCTTATCTTTGGATAAGCAAAAAATACATATCATACCCAAACTATATATCCAAGATTTTTTGCTTACGTTACTTGGGAGGCTATTAATTGCTATCATTTCTGGAGAGAAAAATATATTTTTAGTATATGGCTTGGAAATTATAACTGATGTATTATCCTTAATAGTGATAACATTAACACCTAAATAAAGAAAATAATTATTAATAACAATAATATCAACCGGTTCTATAAATGGAACTGTTATATTATTTCTCTCTATTTCTGATATCTGGTTACCTACCTGGATTATCAAATTATTAATATCTATATACGATAACTGTCCTTCTTTACTATTTAAATATTGTCCTAGTGTCATAATAGGGATATTTGATAATTTCAGATTAAAATATTTTTTATCGTGCAATGTCTTTCCATCAATTCTCTCTTCTTGATAGAGAGAAGTTGGTATCATAAAATCCAATTTAGTATTGTATCTAATATTATATATACCTCTTTTATCGACTGTAATATGGAAAAAATCATTTCTAAAAATAGTATTAAAAGACATCTTCTTATATATATATTATATTCTATATTCTTAAACTTAAACTCTTTTTATATAAATAAAAATTGATTTAAGATAATCAAGAATTAAATAAAGAACAAATATATTATTATAATCAGACAATATAATGGTAAAAAACATTAAAGGTGGTAGTGGTCACAAAAAGATGGCGAGTAAGTTTGTCAACACCGAAAAAGCAACATTTAAAACCCGTTTGGCAAATAGGAAAGAACCATGCGAGATGTACGCAAGTGTATTAAAAATGTATGGACAAAATTGCGACGTAATCTGTAATGATGGAAAACAGCGTGTTTGTTTTATTCGTAATAAATTCAAAGGACGTAATAAACGTGGAAATGTTATCTCTGTAGGAACAAAATTATTAGTTGGTCTCCGTGATTGGGAAACACTAACTGAGAAGAAGAAAGAAAAATGCGATTTATTGGAAGTCTATGATAAGAAACAACATAAGGATTTGATTAATGACAGGCGTTGTAATTGGGATACATTACTATCTGAATTTGATAGACCCAAATTAAATAATGATGACGCATTTGATTTTGATGAAAATGCTGATGAATATAATGATTTGATGGAACAAATAAAAAATGAAAACACAACGGTTTTAACATCTACTATCCGTGGTGGTGGGGGAGGAGGTGGTTGTGACGATATATTTCATGATTACGATATTGATGATATCTAATAATATCATAAAGAACTTTAAAGAACTTTAAAGAAGTTTAAAGAACCTTACATATAACCAAGTGATTCTAATAATACCTGTTGTATCAATACATTTTCATCACCATCTTCATATTCATCAGCGTGATTTATTAAATTCGGTTGCATAATATATTATAAAAGTTGAATATACGAGTGTGGAATATTTAAATTATTATCTATATTACTCATATTATAAAAAAAATCATATGTTTCTTGTTGTTGTATTATATCGCCTGATATATCACGTGATATATCACTTATTGTTACATCATCTTGTATATTATTTATTTTTATTTTAACTTCTACGCCATCCAACTCATACCTACATATAGGACATTTATTGCTCTCATCAAGCCATATATTTATTTCTGCTGGAGTAAAATAATGATTACATGGTAATATTGATATTATATCTCCATTTTTAAATTCTTCTCTCGTTATGGGACACTCATTATACTCCATGGTATCATGATATGAACCTTTTATAATTTCATTTTTTCCCTTTTCTGAAGTAATTACTTTATATTTTGGATTATCTGTTAATAATGTTTCATTTATAAAATCTTGTAAGTTGTTTGATGGTTCGCCTCTAATTATTGGGTCTATCATACCATTATTACCTTCATTATTACCATATATATTATTTAATATACTATATTGAGGATCTCCTATATGAGATAATCTGGTTAAATTAGTTAGTGGTGTGAATTCCATTAAATATGCGGTTGAAGTATCAAATACTCTTGGTATAACTATATTATTATAATTGCTATAATCCCCATTGGAAGTATGAATTATGTCGTTATTTTCACAAAGGTCAATATTACCATTAAATAAATTGAGAAATTCGTTCAAATAATCATTAGTTTCCTCTTGATTGTCTATTATGTTGCTCATTTGGTTCCCATTATGGTTTTCAGGATTGTTTTCAGGATTGTTTTCAGGATTGTTTTCAAAATGATTACTTTCTTGATCATATGAATTAGAAACATCATATATATTAGTATTTGAACTCATTGCCTTCTATTTTAATAAATAATATATTATAACTTCTAATATATTATTTATATTTTATATTATATATTGTATATTTTACCAACAGTTGTCATTTATGTAACTAACTATATAATTTATGAATTCACCGAGAATTCCAGTTCATTGGTGATAAAATTACTTAATAGTTGGTATCTTTCTTTTTTCAATAGTGATTGAACCATTTTATAAGGCGTGTAATCTTGAAGGATAGACATGCCTTTATTTGCGAATTCATTCAATAAAACAGAACTATACCCGCTAAGCATGGTAACATTTTTCTCATTAGTCATTGATGGAAATCCGTCAGTTTGTCGTAGGTTCCAAAATAGGATATGTGGTGGTGAATAAGGAGTTTCCCATTTTGATTCCAGACCTGCTTTAGAATACATTTCTGTGATTTGTTCAAACATTTTATTCATATCTCTATTTTTATAATTTATAGCACAATCAATTTGCATATCAGAGAACACCGCCAATACCATATCTTTTACATTATCAGGAGAAATATCATGTTCCTTAATAGTATCCAAAATCATTTTTAAAGCAGAATAAAAATTTGTATTCATCATCCAAGCACACTTACCTACTTTTGATACCTTTTCTGTAAATGTCATTTTATCATCCAATTTTACCCATTCAGGAGTATTAGAAAATGTCATAATACGATTCTTAAAAATATCATTTGTGCATTCTGAAACACGAATAGATAGACCAATAGAATTATATAGTGGGATACTATTTTCATACGTCATTGAACCAGATGTATCCGCCATGGGGATTATATTACCGATATTTGGGACATTATTTTTCCGGTTTGTTTCCCATTGTGCGTTAATTGTATCTGTAATAGTCTTATCCGCTGTGTGTTCTGTCTCAATTGCGTCTTTTACTAATTCATAAACATCCAAACGCTGTCCTTTCATAGTCTCTTTTTTACCGGTATTATCTTTATTTTGTGTAACATTATCAACGAATGTTTTAAAATTAGAAGCACACATAATACGATCTTCATTGCATGGATATTTAACGCTATCATCCCTTTTCTTGTTCAAAAATGAATGTTTGTATATCTTCATTGATTTAGACGACACCTTATTAAAATCAATATCACGCCAAGACTTATTACACATCTTAATCTGGACTGTATCAATATATTTATTCATTGAAGATATCATTTTACGGAATTTTGTTTTAATTTTCATAATTGCCATTTCTTGTTGTTGTTTTGTAGTGGCGGTTTCCATATAGAGAGAATAAAAAGGGGTCATCTTAATAATGGCATTATACAGCCAGTTGTATTTACCCTTTTCACGAGGACACCATTTGGCAACGAGTGAAATAGTCTTATTGTCCTTCATATTTTTAATATCTTCATCAATTTGAGACAATAGGATATAAATAGCAGTCTTAATAAGAGGATGTTCTTGGAGTGCCTTCTTTGAAATCGTCCCATTGGTTTGTTCCTTTACATATTCGCAAAAATGTTTAATATCTTTCCAAGAGCCGTATGGATGTTTTTCTTTATCGTCCAATTTAACAAAACTCTCAAGGGCTTTAACAGCAAGTGATGGGAAATATTGATACCATACAAAAATCTGCATAAACGCCAAATCATATTCGCCTTTACCTTCTACAATATCACGTGTATGAGCAATTAGAGAATACAGGATTGTCAAATATTCTTGATATATATATTTACCTTCATTATCCATTTGAGAAAAATGGATAATCATTTTATGTAATTTCTTAATCAGGGTATCAGAATTTTTAGATCTTACTAGTTGAAAATAAAATTGGGTAATCATTTCGGTTTCGCGTGTTGTATTAGTCCAAGAATGTTCAATATGTCCATTTTCACCTAATTGAATATCGTTGCTTCTCTCGGAAACATCATCCAATGCTGAAATAAGAGTTTTCATAGTAGTAGTCATAATATGTTTATATATACAGATGGCTTTAATACAATTATGTAAACATATAAAGATATTATATAATTAAAACAATGCCTTACGAGTTTTACATTTTTTACCCTTATTACCCCCCTTCTTATTTGGTATATATAATTTGACATTTTTAATTGTATTATTAAAGTGTGTTTTTTTCAACATTTTATAGTCTCCGTTATCCCTATTATCAATTTCCCCCTTATTAGCGTTAGAGTTGTCAACCCTGTTATTTTTCATTCTATAAAATATATGTAATTCATTCAAATCCTTGAATATATCAACACAATCATTCCATTTTATATCATTTAGTGATTGTATCTCGTGAAAATATTTGTCATTTTCTGTATTTATATCGCACTTTATAATATCATCATTATCATAACAAGGATTGTATTTTAAAATATAATCTAATTTATATTTTTTCTTATTATTTGTTGAAAAATGTTTTAATAAAAAAACTAATTTCTCCTGGCTTAATACAGATTTATTATCCAATAATGTATTCTCCTTATGAATATTAAATATCTCATTGCTTCCATTTATATAATAAATAAAAAGGCTAATATTTGTTATAGTATCCTTATAAAATCCAGCGTAATTATTAAAATCTTCAATCCATGTTGTATCCATAACATTTTCGTGGTCGTGTTTTTTACTCTTGTGTGTGTTTATATCACCCATATTAATTCCTGTATAAGTATTTAACTGTAAAGTAATGTCTAGAGTATTATTTTATTATAATATTATGTTATGAGTGAATAAACTAATAACATATTATTTCGTCTTTATTCTTTCTTCTCTCTTAGCCCTTCTCTGTTATCTCTGTTATCTCTGTTATGTCTTTACTCTTTACCATTCCCCCGTTATCTATAATAATAATCATCTTCATAATCTAAATCATCATTATCTTTATCTTCTTCATTTTGACTTTCTTCATAATATTCATCATCCTCATTATTAATATATTCTTCAAAACTATCCACTGATAGTTCATCATTATCTCTAGAGTATTTATTTATACATCTTTTTTTATAATAATTGTCGTTATTATTATGTATTACTATTGTATTCTTGATATTCTTGATATTAATAGTTTTATTACATGTTTTCGTTTTTAAATCATTACTCTCACTTTTAATACTCTTTTTAATACCATGATTATTACTATTATTACCTACTTGTAATGATGTCTTTAATATATCACTATAATTATGTGATAGTTTTTGTTTATATTTATCACTCATAATATTCTTTTTACTATTAGATAATCCCGAACCCCTCCCTAATACTGGAAATTCTTCGTCTTCGTCTTTGTATTTATTATCCTTATTATTATTATTATTATTATTATTGCCTCTAGTAATTACAGGATTACAGTCATTTTCTTGTTTGTTATTATATTTTTTTTTCATTGCTAAATCTATTAAATTACTATATGTCGATGTTTCTTCAATAACACGGTTACTATCTTTTTTATAGATATTTTCTCCTTTGTCTTTATTAAACCTCCCTCGACTATATTTAAATGTGTTACTATTATCCTGATTTTTATTATGTTCCCGTTCCCGTGTGTGATTTGAGAAGTTATCTCTAGTTCTAGTATTTGAATATGAACTCCCAAAAGAATTGCCTATAAATCTATTATCTCGTATAATAGCAGTTTTTTTATCCATATTTGTATTTGAATTTATACTTGAATTATGAACTGATTTAAAAGGTTTTGTAATATTACTCATGTTTATTAAAAATATGTTATAACGAATGACAAATACGAAATATAAAATATCAACTATATATTACTCTCTTATTTGATATTCAAACAATGAATTTATTTAAATCATTTTTACTAATAATAATTAAGAATTAAGAATTAAGAAATATTATCACATAAAATATTAATAATATAATCATTATTCCCATAAAACTAACTTAAACAAATAATATATTATTTATATGCGAGTTAGTAATTTATAGTTATATTACTAACAAGCGTTTTCTAACAGCAATTTTATTCAAACAAATTCAAATTAATAAGCGACAAATGATTATATGGTATTACAGAAAACAGCATTATATGTTATTGTACATATAACCCCACATCCCATTCCATAGAGACCACCCCACCCAGTAGGATTATAGAGAGAAGCATATATAGATATATTTGAAAAGAAATAATTAAGTATATAATAATAAATAGGTAAGTTTATTATTATTAAAAATATTATCAGGTAATATTATAATTCCCGCCATTTTAAAAATTGATATATCATTAATACCTAAATCATTATAAATATACATATACAATACATAACTACATATACAATAAACATCTTATTATTAACAGTGTTAATATGAACCATATTAATAAATCAAAAACATTCCCTGTATCTTCTAAGAAGAATAACACATATAAAGGGTATAATAAAAAAAGTAATCATTCAATTCCAGTAAAATCACAAGATTATAGTTTCAATAATACAACAGAAAATAATGATTATAATACTCTATGTATCCCATGCATTGATATAAATACAATCAAAAGTGATATATTCAAGTTATTTAATAAACTTAATATTGGTTCAATTGATAGAATTGATGAAGTGTATAATTATACACAAAAGGTAAAAAAAATATTTATTCATATTAAAGAATGGAACGACAATGACAGTTCTATAAAGTTTAAGGAACACATGAAAAATATAGGTCATGTAAATATAATTTATAAATTCCCTCTATTTTGGAAATGTTTTATTAGCAACGTAATAAAATAGTAATCACTATCCAGTTATATAAGCGAGTTGTGGATTTATCTACATACACCAATCCTATTTATTTAAATCAAGTATTATATTGTCTATTTTAGAATATAATTCTTTTTTTGTCCCGTTATTATTAATTAAAAAATCATATTTCAAATTACTATTCTCTGATTCGTGTGTATCGTTTATATCAGCATATATAGATTCTATAAAAATTATTTTACCACCTTGTTTTTTAATTGCTTCTACCTCATTTTCAAACCTAACATCAGTAATTATAATATTTGTTTTCCCTTTTTCATTCTCTCTAATCTCATTGCATTTCCTATTAAAAATTTCTATCCATAAATTACCTTGTTCTATATTTAGACTTGGTAATATATCATGTATTGTGACACGACCAAATTCAGTGCCTATCTTTTGGAATGCTTCGCGTGGTGATATTCCATATTGAGACACTAATTCTTTTTTCTCTCCATGTAACTGCTCATTATTAAAACCAAATAATATCTTGCAAACCTCCTTTACTGGATCTCCAAACGCATATCTAATATATCCATAATTATTAATTAAATAATTCCCTATGGTATCTTTACCACTCCTTTTTTTCCCTGCTATTCCCAATATTATATTTTTCATATTTGGCATCTTAATAAATTATATATTGATATATTAATATATTTATATATTTTTAGATTATTTGACAATTAATAGAAATATTAAATATATTAGGTAATTTATCAATATCAGATATTACATAATCCTGTATATATCTTGGTTGTTCATCAGGTTCATAATTATAAATATCATTGAATAATTCCAATAAATCATCATTATCAAATAATATATCAAAATTACACACAGTGTCCACGCTGGTGTTCACACTATTTTCCTGATCAATATATCCATTGTAATATTTAATTCTATTATTCCATATAGGTGTATTATAACAATAAACTTGCCATTTATACCAATATATATTTTTAAATTCAATATTATGTTTCTGTTGTCGTAAAATATTAAATGTAGTTATCTCGTTTGGACATTTATATAAATAATGATGTTTGAGAATATCATATGATTGTATTTTTTTCCCTGTTGTATCTTGAAAATATTCGTTATAATTAGAGAGAATATCACGGATTGGTGTTATTGTTGAATTATATTCTATAATATTTTTGTAATATGAATTAAGTTGTAAATATAAAGATTTAATATTTTTTGGACGTCTAATAAGTATTTTTATATGTGAGTTATCTCTATTTTCTTCTCTAACTTCTCTAATATCATCATTAATTGTATTTTCTACAATATCTAATCTAATATTATTTTTATTCATATTTTTATTTATATTTCCTTTCTCCATATTAATACTAATGTTAGAATGACTTTTAACAATTTTAATATGTTGTCCTGATTGTTTTATTTTATTTTTTTCAGTTTCAGTTTCAGTTTCTTTTAATTCTTCTTTTTCTTCTATATTTTTCTTATTACCATATAATAATATTTTATTCTTTATAATTAAATTATATATTTCACCTAATAAATAATATTCATTAAACACAGTAGAATGGAGCATATCAATCCAATCAACTATTAAACCACATTCTATATATTGCTTACAATTTCTACTGACTTTAATTTGGAAAAATTCTATTAAGATTGAGAGAAATATTACAAATACAGTGTTCTCAGTATTTTCATATATATATTTATAAAGAGAATACTTTTTCATAAAATATACAATAATTATTAAATCACGTGATTTAATTGCCTGACATATCGTAATAAAATCTTTCTTTGATATTATATTTTCCGTATTTTCTATGTTTTCCATATTTTCGAAATTAATATTGGTTTCTTTCTCTCTATTTTGTAAATTACATTTCATATAATATCCATAGAAGTCTTCTATTTTTTTACATATTTTCCTCTTATAACGTTTTTTTAATAGTTTACTTGTCGTAGACACGCATTTTATTTTTTCAAGTCCCCCTATATTTTCCAGGTTTTTATCATAATATTTATCATAGCAGTATATTTCATATACAGTAGTTGAATATGTACGAATATGTATATTTTTATAGCAATAAATAATATCATTTAACATATGTTTTTCTAATTCTAATAATTCATTATTATCTCTTCCATTATTATCTCTCCCGTTATTTTTATTAGATTTTATTATAGCCCCCGTGTTAAAAACCTTTTCTAACTTCTTACATTTATCACTCCATTTTTTATATAATAAATTTATTCTTTTTCCTATTTTAGGATATTCCATGCTATAAAATGAATAATATACGAAATGTAATAATTCCCATGATTTTCTATAATAACCACTATGATAATATTCGCATATCCAATATATAGTCTCATCAAATGACCGCTTTTTTAGGATACAGGTAACTATAGAGGCTTTAACTTCATCAATTGGATAAAGAAATCTGGATAACTCCATTTTATCAAAATTCATTTTTATTAATTCAAAATTGTGGTTATGGTTTTAATAGTGCGTTATATATTTAACTGATTAATTTCAATTTTATTTTCTCTCTATACATAATAATGAGTACTAGGTTAGAACACGTAAAAGAGACAATGAAATTACACCCTGAATTAAGATTAAAAGAAATACTTAAAAAGGCAAAGAAAACCTACAAAAAGACTGTTGGTAAATTAAAACCTATCATTAAGAAAGCACACAAAAAGACCGCACACAAAAAGACAGCACATAAAAAGACCGCGCATAAAAAGACCGCGCATAAAAAGACTGCACATAAAAAGACTGCACACAAAAAGACAGCACACAAAAAGACAGCACACAAAAACACCCAAAAAAAGTCCAAAAAATAATAAGGAGAAATAAAATTATTTAATTGCTACTACTATAAAAATTATTATTATTATAAAAATAATTTTTATATTCTATTTTTCTCTACGTAATGTATCTTTGCTTATTTTTGATATATATTCTTCATCACTCTTAATTATTTTACTTGTTATTTCATTATTAGGCATTACAGTCTTCATATTATCTAAAAATTCTACATCTCCATAACTTTTATAATATATATATTTATTTATCTGATCAATATTTTTTTCTATTGAATACCTTTTTGATGGATTAGGATGAATATTATAAAGCAATATTTTAGAAAATGACTTTATAAATTTACTATTATATTCTGTTAATGATGACGTATTATTATTTAATATAATATAACTTAATATCCTCAAGAATATCATTGATAAACTATACTTATCCCAACTATTGGAATAACTCAATAAAATATTAATACATTCATCTTTGGGTTTATTGTGAAATCGCAAATAATAATTATATAAAACAATCTTCATTTTATCTATAAAATCCTCGTTATACAATCGTTTTAAAACAATTATACCATCTATTATACTATTACATATTCCCTTTATTTCCTCTTTATCCGGAGTATCATTCACATTTACAAGGTAATTTATATAATGTATCTCGGGAGCCCAAACAAAATAATCAGGACCATACACATAAAAACTCTGTTTTAAATATTTATTATCAATCATTATATTCAAAGTAGAAAGGTTCTCTCTATTTTCATCCATATGTATCATAGAATTATTATGACTTGTTAATTTATTCATATCTATAGATAAACCAAAATCAATTATAATAGGGATATTTTTACCAGTGTCCATCATTATATTATTTCCTTTCAAATCCATATGGATTATATTATTATCTACCAGTTTAGATATTGAGACTAATAAGTAATTATAATTATCTAAGAATACATTGAATATATTATGGTCTGTTTCTTGTTTCATATAATCAAAAAATATAAGTTTATCCACAAATCTTATTTTCATATTTATGTATTTTTTATTAGTTTTTTTCAATATATTACATTCTTCTTTTGTTCCATCTTCTATTTTATTAATATCTATATTACAAGTTTCTTCAACTGGTGCAAACATCATTTTTACAGTATCAATATTGTTATTTACTTTTTTGCTAATCTCTATTTCATTATTTGCTGTTTCATCATATACTTGTATTTTACTTATATACTTTTTATCGTCAGTTTGTTTCCCATCACATCCAACGCGTGGCATAAATACACATCCATATGCTCCTTCTGATAATACATTACCACCATTTTGTTCACCAATCATATTCTCCATATTTTCATCATTCATCTCTTTTTTAATCTAATTATATTAAAATATTCAAATATCTATATATATACTATATATTGAACCTATTTTATTTATTTATGCGTAATTAAATAATATCTATTCTTATAAGTCTTTTTTATCTTAAATACTAAATCCTCTTTGGTTAGTTTTTGTAATCCCTCATTATCTAAATCATTACATTCCCTAGTAATTAAATCATTATATTTATCAATAAATACCTGATATTGCTGGGATGGTTTAATTAAATCACAAGTTGTTAGGTTTTCTACAATATAATTATCCATTACGTTCAATAATGTTTTACTGATAGGGACATATTTTCTTCTTTTACTTTGCGTATTAGTATTTGATTTAATACATTTCTTCCTTAAATAATATCTAGCACTTTTATACATCTTAATATAAATATCACCAATATAACCTAGTTCTTTCAATCTAGTATTTTCTTCTTCAATTATTCCCTCATTTTCACTAACCCAGTCTTCCCAATTACTTTTATATTCACTTACTGTTAAATAATTATTCACTTTTGTAAATCTATCTAATTCATTGCTCATTTCTACAGAGAAATTAAATCTAAATACATGTGAATTAGTTTTTGTCTCCATTTTATAAATTATAATAATTCTATTTTATATGGCTTTATTATAATCAATTTTTATAAATGAGTATAGGTATCATGAATGTAATTAAGGGATGATGTCATTATTTTATGTGGCTTTATTCTTTATCTTTTTCCATGAATAGTGCTTTGAATGAGGCAAAATCAATATTTTTTTCTCGTGTTGTATTGGAAGTTGTAATATGGATCAGATTTAAATCATTAATAGAACCACGTTTAATAAATTTACAAGCGTTATATTGTTTAATATCGTTTTTACTAATGTTTTTACTATTATTTTTACTGTAATTTTTCAGTGTGGCAAATGGACTATTTACATGAGGTTCAGGTTCTGTTACAATATCGGTAATAGTATTATTCACATTATCATTATCCATTGTTACATCTTCCACATCTATTTTAATATTTTCAATATTTTCAACAGTTGTCAGTTTATCTTCACGAGATACATAATAATCACAGCATTGCATCATATTTACATATTTTCTTGCTACTGTTTCTAAATATTTAAACTGGATATTATGGTTCGCCCAATAATAAAAGCCTTCTTCATCCACGTTATATTGCATAAATACAAGTCCATTGGGTGTATTTTCAGTAATATAAGTATTATGTGATGGATTAGAAATATGTTTTATACCGGTTTTAATTGGATACTTATTTTCATACTTTTCTGGTTCTGGTTCACTATCTGAACTGTCAACACTAGCACCTGTGTCGCTATCAGTTATATAATCAATATATTTATTATTTTTCTGATATAAATAGTTTGATATGATTAAAGTGGCAATAAAAATACTACCAAAAAATATTGATAATAAAACCAATATTGAAATAAAAAAAGGATCATGAGTTCTATTATAGGACTGTCTAATAATCTTATCTAACTCCCTATATTGTAGTTCATCGCATTCTTGATAATGAAACATTTAATGAATATTACTGATTATTATTTAAGTGTATTTGTAATATTTAATATTCAATAAACATTATTATTTATTATTTATTATTTACGTTTTACTATTTACGTTTTATTTAATTGTAATAGTTATTTTTAAACTCTAATACTATTAATCCTTTCTTCAAATAAATCTTCAATCTCATCTTGTAATGTTGGCACTTTAATCATCTGGAAATTCCCATTTTTATTATCAGGGTGTAGACATACTAAGCATAACGTATCAACCTTTTTACCATAATTACGTTCTAGAATAGCCTTATATGTATTGAGTTGTAATGTGTAATGCCAATAATTCGCATTTGGTAAATGACTAATACACTCAGTTGTTGCTGTTTCCCAGTAATTTGATTTCCTAATTTCTTTACTACGTTTCCAGTCAAATATCTTCAGAACACCATTTTCATCTTCATAAATCATATCAACCGAACCGGAAAGACGTAATTCTTCGTCATAAATCATCCATTCAGTCCTATATGGCTTCCACTTCTCTCCAAATCCACCTTCTTTTGTGCGTGCTTCTTCAAAATTCTTAAAATAATTGTATTCAATACTATCATTTTCAGGGATAATATCATTATAGAAACATTCAATATCATAATGCATTTGCGTCCCTGCTTTAGCAGCAGTATCCCTGTTTAATTCCCATCCAGCCTTAATTTCTTCTCGTGACATACCATAATATTTATTACTCATCCATTTTGTTGAATTGCTCATCATCTTATCAATAATTTTATCAGCATCAAAATGTGGAAAATGGGAGTGATTCCATGTTGTAACTGACGTAAATCCCGAATCATATTTATATACTGGTTCCAGGGTTGTATTTGTCTCTGTCCTGGTTTCTGATTCTTGATCAGTTTTATCATCATCTTTTACAATAGATCGAATTGTATAAATATGTGGTCCTTCATCAAATGTAATATTGTCATCCCGTGGGTGTGGGTTTTGTTTTTGTAAATAAGTCTGTGGATTAAATGACATTTTATTATACTATTATTATGCTTTTAATATCTCCAATATGAATATATAATATAATACATCATTTATATCTATTTAAATTAATCAATTTTTATTGAGGTATTTTTATTAGTTGTATGTAATTATAATTTTATTATCCCTGATAACTCTTTTACTTTTTATTCTTGTTACCCCATATCCTCAAATGAAAATTGAATAAGATATTAGTTGGAAAATAATCCAGCACTATTAATTACCCACTCATATAATTTTATAATATCATTCAATTATGGATTATACAGAAGATCAACAGTTCATATTTGACGGTTATTTGGAGAGAAATAATATATTTATTACAGGACCTGGGGGATGTGGGAAATCCCATATTATTAAAGGCATCGTAAATCATGCTAAAATAAATAATAAGAAAATTAAAGTATGTGCTATGACTGGATGTGCTGCTGTTTTATTAAATTGTGGTGCGAAAACCTTACATTCATGGGCTGGGATTGGTCTCGGTAAAGGAGATCATAATGAGATTATTACCAATATCTTAATGAATGGATATAAAAAACGAAACTGGTTGTTAACTGATATATTGATTGTTGATGAAGTATCTATGATGTCAAAACATTTATTTGAACTACTTGATTCCATTGGGAAACGTGTCCGTAGATGCGATAAACCATTTGGTGGTATCCAAGTTATATTTTCAGGTGACTTTTATCAATTACCTCCTGTTGGAGATAGGGGAAACATCGAGACAAGTAAGTTCTGTTTCGAAAGCGAACGCTGGGAAAATACATTTGAATACCAGATTTTACTAGATAAAATATTTAGACAAACGAATACCGCTTATATTGATGTTTTACATCAGGTTCGTGAAGGAAATTTATATAAAACGGGTCTTAATTTACTGAAAACGCGTGTTATTAAAGATGATGATACTGTGTGTAATGATGGATGTGGTTCAGTTAATGAGATTAGACCAGTTATTTTGCACCCAACAAAGAAACATGTAAATGAAATTAATAATAGAGAGATGAAAGCCCTGGATACTGAAACAATTTTATATAAATATCAAGTTGAAGAAACACCTGAAAACCTAGAGAAAAATAAGGATAAAGATGGGTATTTTAAACCACTAAATAAAGCTAAGCCGAGTAAAAAACAATTAGAACAAGAGGTGAAATATATGATTAATAATTCCCTATTTGAGGCTGAATTAGAGTTGAAAATTGGTTCGCAAGTAATGTGTATCGCAAATATTGATATGGATGCCAATATTTGTAATGGAAGCACCGGGGTAATTACTGAATTTAGAAATGGTATCCCATTTGTAAAATTGAATAGTGGAACAGAATATTTATTTATGCCTCACGTTTGGAATAGTGAAAATTATGCGATTAGTATTAAACAAATTCCACTTGTATTGGCATGGGCTATTACTATCCATAAATCACAAGGGGCTAGTTTAGATAAAGCACAGATGAATTTAGGATCCACAGTATTTACATATGGTCAGAGTTATGTGGCACTCTCACGTGTAAGATCATTAGAAGGATTGTATTTAACAAGTTTTAACCCACAAAAAATTAAGGCAAATCCAAAAGTTAAGGAGTTTTATAAGAGATTTTATGAAGAAGATAATGAAGATAATGAAGACAATGAAGATAATATTTGCGAGACTTCAATAAATAATGAATTAGGGACTACTAATATGCCAGATATGAGCGATTTCCAGGATATTGAATATGATACGGAAGGGTATGTATTTTAGAGTTTAGAGTTTAGCGTTTAGCGTTTTATACGTGTATTATTAAAATTATACTCACTAATTTTATATATATATATAATGAAATATACAGATACTATTTCTAATCGTAAAATAAGGTCTGAACTATATGCTAAATCAGGTAGTTTAGTCGGTAGTGCTTCAATTACAGAAAATTTAACTGTGGGTGGAACTCTTACCACAAAAGATATTAATGTCAATAGCGCACTAATAACAGCGGGAAGCGTTGTTGTTGCTACGATATCAGCGGGAGAACTAGAAGTTGATGGTGAGATAAGAGCGGGAAAACTAGAAGTTGATGGTGATATAACTGCGGAAAGCGTTGTTGCTGGTGATATAACTGCGTCACAAGCAGTTATTGAAACTAAGATAACAGCGGGAGACGCAACTATTAATGGTGCTATTATTTTTTCAAATTTACCAGTTGATCCCACTGGTCTACCAGTTGGGAGTGTATGGAATAGTGCTGGTGTTCTTAACATAATTCCCCCATCTCTTTAAGAGAGACTACTTCTAATTAAAAGTAAGAAACGCAGATAGCATAAATAGATTATTTGTGATAATTGATTTACGCTAGTAGAATATTCTATTTTCTCTCTGTATATTAACTGATAATTATCATATCTTAAACAGAAACACATATTAACGCATACGCACGGAGTATGAAAAAATATGCGTTTCTTAGCCCCTAGTTCTAATTATAAATTATATTAAACATATAGCCACTATTAAAATCAAGTAATTAATCATTATCATTAATATAATCAAATTTTTCAATAAAGCCTTAAAGAATTGGGTCTATCCTCAAGAACCTAATATAAATAATGATATATATAATATTCATGAGATTTATTCCATGGGTTCATTAGAGTTCATTATATACGATTATTGTCATTATGATAAGGGGATAGGAATAGAGAGAGATTGGCATTGTAGGCATTACATTAGAGTAAATAATGAAGAGAAAAAGTTAATGAATAATGAAGAAATAATACAACTATTTAAAGGTTATAATATTGATATCCCTATTCATTTTAAAAAATAAGCAATATAAAAATATTACTAGATGATTTAATATTTTCATTTAGTAATATATTAATTCCATTTATATATAAATCATAATTTAGGTGTATAATTATTTTATTTTACTTTATTATATTATACTAAATGAATTGTAATAAAAAATTTAATGATTATAATTCATATTTTAAAAGTAAAAGGGTAGAAAGCGAAATATGTAGGTTTATTAATGACTATTCTGTAATAAATGGTGGAACAATCAATGGAGATTTAACAATAAATGGAGATACAGTTATGAATGGAAATTTAGAAATAAGTGGAAATTTTATTATGACGAGTGACTTAGATATGTGTTGCAATCTAATAAATGATGTCTCGGGAATTAATTTCTGCGACGGGACTTATATAGGTCACGGTGCTAGTTTTGATATCTCAACCAACGAAGTTTTACATTTAAAAACAAGCCAGAATATTGTTATTGATGGTGATACTAAGTTTAATAATAACGTTAGTATTGTAGGTAATTTAAACATCCAAGGGACAACAACAAGCATAAGCACCCAAGATTTAATTGTAAATGATAATATTATTTTTATAAATCAAACTATGGATTCTTGTGGGAATCCAACCCAAGATGTTCTACCTGACCCTTCCAATATCATAAGTGGTTTTAGTGTTTATAGGGGTCCTATTTTACCAGGAGACATAGTAAGAGATGAATACCAATTTGTATATGATGAAAGTTCAAATTCATTTAGAATAGGGATATCAGGCGAAACTCAACCAGTAGCAACAAGAGAAGATTTACCCACTGAAAACGGTGTTGCTGTATGGGATGTATCAACAAATAAATTCATAACAAACAAAGGATTAACTATGGATAATGGTGGTGTATTTAAAATTGATAATTCATTGAATAAAGTGTTATCACAAGTCCAAACATTAAATGGGACAATTTTTACGGGTTCCTCTAATAACACTAGGTTTGGTGATATAA
>Ga0222711_1000081_pt1 | contig 30820 bp, 48 predicted proteins | sample AntAcemetage1699_FD_179814 | JGI IMG/M metagenome (GOLD analysis project Ga0222711, IMG submission 179814) | Saline water microbial communities from Ace Lake, Antarctica - #1699 | ecosystem: Environmental > Aquatic > Non-marine Saline and Alkaline > Saline | place: Antarctica: Ace Lake...
CTATGCTTTACGCATAGCCAACGGCTATTCCTTAACGGCTGGCGCTGGCGTGCCAGAAATTAGGGAACGGCTTAACACGTTCGGTGTGTGAATCTTTTGAGTAGCTCCTGTTGGGTTCACACATCTCAATACCTCGTTCCTCGTTTGCTATGCGTTCGGTTAGCAAACTACTTCTTCCTTTAGGGACTGGCACCTGGCGATTTTGCTTAGACATCTCGTTTCTCGTTTGCTATACATGTCATTGGCAAACTACTTCTTCCTTTAGGGACTGGCACCTGGCGATTTTGCTTTCGCACATTATTCTAAATTTTTTATTGCTAGACCAAGAGGAGTGTGATACACAAAAGGAAAAGGAGATAACATGACAGACCAAACAGATAGACTAATAGAAGAAGTACAATCAAGCAACAAGGCGATTGAACATGAGAACATAAAGAAACAAAATCACAAGCTGAAGCGATTGCTCGCAGAGATGTGTATGCACGCAGATGAGGACACACCATCAGAACATAGGACTAGACATTTCACAAGCACTATGAATACCTCGTATGACTACTTGCATGAGATAGGACATCTAAAAGAACCCAACAAAAAGCAGGAGGAACAATGCTGATCCTCGTTGTAATCCTCGTTGTAGCCTCGTTTGTTGTATTAGACTAACCCCCAGCACCAGTGCCCAGCACCAGTGCCCAGCACTAAAACTTCTTAAATATAAAAACCCTCACTAAAAATCAGTGAGGGTTATTCACAAGCACATCTAAATTAAATTAAAATAAAGTTTATTTTTTTGTATCAATCTTTGTAAAAATCTTTATCTTATCCAGATAAGATAAATTATTATCTTATAAATTAATAAAACAATAAGGAAATAAAAATGCAAAACGCAAAAAAAACAAAAGCTAACGCAGTGAGCAAGGCAGATGTTAGAGTGCTTAAAGCATACATCAATCAAGCTTACTTACTTAACAAGTATCAAACTTTAAAAGCAGATACTAAAGAAGTTGTGAAAGGTATCTTTGATAGACTTAAACAAAACGTCTACATCATTGATAACAGTTCTTACATTCAAAAGATTGAACGAACTCAAAGAAGATTTGATAGTAAGTCATTTATTGAACACGTTAAAAACAGTGGCGATTATAAATTGCAGTTGTTGGTTAATGGCTTTTATAAACAAATAGAAACGCTTGAGTTCAAGCCTTTCAATGATACATTAGAAAAAATAAAGAAAGGAAATACTAATGCCAAATAACAATGACAATAATAACTTACCATCTAAATTGTTTTCAACTATGCTTGATAAACATTTAGGCAACGACATTGATAATAGTAAAATCCAATCGTTGATGAGTGATGACAAGTTCAAGTCGCTTAACTATGAAATACTTTATAAGTTCATGGAAAGTGCAGTTGAGGAATTTATATTGCTTAACAATGGCAACCCATTAGTTGATGATTTTAGAGAGAGAATATTCTCTAAAATGGGTGATGTAATGAACTTACTTATGGGCAACCAACCACCTAGAAACGACTAACAACTCTCTCATGGTGGCGACTAGGTCGCCACCATTCCCCACCTCAATAGAGGTACCAAACCCCCACAAAAACTCTTACCTGTACAGGCTTACCCCCACCCCTCTTATTTGGCGTATTATGGTACCTGACGCTTGCCTTTACAATCAGGAATACACATGTATAAACTATCAATTACTTATGAGTCTCGATACACTAACAAATGATCAATTAAGAGATCGTGTAGAACAAGCCTACATTCAACATATTAAGTTATGTCAAGATAATTTTTTATATTTTGCTCAAGCAGTTTGGCCAGATTTTATTTGTAGAAAAGAAAAGGACCCAAAAAAGTGGGGCCACCATCAACATATTGCTCATGAGTTAACTAAAATTGCAGGGGGAAAACAAGGAAGGCTCATTGTGAATATGCCACCCCGTCATACAAAATCTGAATTTGCATCTTTTTTATATCCGGCTTGGTTTATAGGGAAGTACCCTAAGAAAAAAATTATGCAAGTTTCACACAACGCTGAACTAGCTGGTAGATTTGGTTCCAAAGTTAGAAACTTAATTGATAGCCAGGAGTATAAAGAAATTTTTGGAGATGTTAAACTTCGAGAAGACAGTAAAGCAAAAGGCAGGTGGGAGACTAACCATGGCGGTGAGTACTTTGCAGCGGGTGTTGGCGGATCTATCACAGGTCGAGGGGCCGATTTGCTTATTATAGATGATCCACATACAGAGCAAGATTCTTTATCTGACTCTGCTATGGAAAGAGCGTACGATTGGTATTCATCAGGACCCAGACAGCGTTTACAACCAGGTGGTTCCATATTGTTAGTAATGACTCGTTGGGCTCAAGATGATTTAACAGGAAGGCTCGTCAAAGCACAAAGTGAACCTAAAGCTGATAAATGGAAACTTATAGAATTTCCTGCAATCCTAGATAGTGGGAATCCTGTATGGCCTGAGTATTGGTCATTAGAAGAATTAGAAGGTGTTAAAGCATCTATTACACCTAGAAACTGGAACGCACAATATATGCAGGACCCAGTTGCTGAAGAAGGTGCCATCATTAAAAGAGATTATTGGGTCCCCTGGAAAGGAAAAGTCCCTGCTTTAAAACATGTTATCCAAAGTTATGATACTGCATTTTCTAAAAAAGAATCTGCCGACTACAGTGCTATTACTACATGGGGAATATTTGAACCTACTCCAGAAGATAGTTGTTTAATTTTACTTGATGCTGAAAAAGGTCGTTGGGATTTTCCAGAACTTAAAGCTGTTGCTTTTGAAGCTTATAAATATTGGGAACCAGAGTCAGTTATTGTGGAAGCTAAGGCTAGTGGACAATCTCTAATACAAGAATTAAGGCGTGCTGGTATTCCAGTAATTGATTTCATACCTACAAAAGGTAAAGATAAGCATGCTAGAGTTAATGCTGCTTCTCCTGTATTTGAATCAGGAATGGTGTTTTATCCAGATGGAGCTCATTTTGCCGAAGAAGTAATAGAGGAATGTGCAGCTTTTCCTTTTGCTCAACATGACGACTATGTCGACAGTACCACACAAGCTGTGTTAAGATATCGACAAGGTAACTTTATATCAACCTATATGGATGAACCAGAAGGTATGAAAATTGAAAGAGACTATAAATATTATTAGGAGATTATTATGAAAGATTCAGTAGACGTTTCATACTTTGGTGAAAAAGCTATGAAGAAGTATAAAAAATATAAAGATTCAAAAGAAACTCAACTACATTCTAAGACAGAAAAAGAAGGAAAAGAAAAAGCAAAAAGTAGAACTCTAAGTGAGATGTCTCAAGAGGAAGGTGTTACACCTAAATTTAATCATGGTGGCGAAGCAGTGGTACAAGGAGTAGGTATTGCTATTAAAGGTACAGGGTTTAAAGGAGTCTTTTAGTGGCCGAACAATTTCTAAATACAAATACCTTTCTTGAACAAATAAGAAAAGGTTCTACTCCATTGACTAAGGAGGATACTTCTATTGTTGTAGATGATAAACGGCCTTCGGCCGTTGGCGGAATAGCAGCACTGGGTGCTACTGCACTAGGTACCGCTTTAATTGCAAAAAGAATTCCAGGTGCTAGAAACTTTTTTAAGTCTCCAAAGCCAAGTAGTAATGTTACTTACACTCCAAACAAAACAGTATCAGATTCAGCTGGCGACAGTTTAACGGCCACCGGCCAATCACAAGAATTAATTTTAAGTCCTTCTAAAGCTTTAGTACCAATGTCCTCTCGTTCTAAATTTGGTGAAGTACAAAACATTCCTTTCACACAAGGAAAAGGTTATGGTGACACTAATCCAATTGTGGGTTCAGCAACTTTTGATAGAATTAAAGAAGCACAATTTGATTCTGCTCCGGCAGAACAATGGATTAAGTGGTTAGGAAAAGCAAACAACCCACAACTTAAAGTTAACTCTGGTCCGTTGACCGGTGTCTCTCGTAGAGTAACCGCTGACGAGTTAGATGAACTTAATATGATAAAATTAAATAAAGACGGTAAACCTGAATCAGGATTCTTAAAAATCGCAATGGATGAGAAACTACCCGTAGACAGAGATACTTTATTAGACATGGTAAAAAATTCTCCAATCAATGATTTAAAAACATTAAGGTTAGGAGTTAGAGGAAACCCGACAGAAGAAGTTTTAGAACTTACTAATAATTTTAAAAATGTAGCAATTAAACAAGGGCTACAGGACACCGGCACAACTCAATCTATTTTAAATAATTTAAGAGGGCTAGCTAGAACAGCAGATAATCAAATGAATCCTATGGATGCAGACGCTATAAGAATATTACAAAATGATTTAAGAGATCTAGCAGGAGAAGCATCAGACCCTGCTGCGTTCGCAAATATATTAGTTAAGTTAAATAGAACTACAGGAGACTATAATCAGTATAGTAAAAAAGTAGATCTTCCAAACGGTTTAAAATTTAGAAGAGATAAAGTAGGTAAAAATAATTTTTACCCAACTTATAAAAATCAAACAGGGTATGCTTTAAGAGGTGGAGAAAATTATACTGAAGACGTAATTTATTATGGCAAAAGATTACCTAATGTTGACGGAGGAAAATTTGCAACGGGTGGCGGAAATCCTCATTTCATAGATAATGAAATTGGTTTTATTAGATACGATGATTTACCTAATCCTAAACTTGGAGGTAACAAAAGACATTTAAGAGTAAGTGAGGCTCAAACAGATATTCACTCGGAACAATTTTCAGCTAATAAAAGTAGTAGAGAAAATTATTTTAAAAATAGAATTAATCCTTTCAACACAGAAACTTCAGTTAAGATTCTTAAAAAACAAAGAGATGAGTTAATGGAGAAGGCTGCTCCTTTTAGAGAAATTGGTAGAGGGATTGCAGGATTGACTAGAAAACAGCAACAAGAATTAGCTAATGTGAATTACAGGATTTCTCAAATAGAAAAATCTGCTGCAGGTAAGTTATTACAAAGAGGAACTATCGAACAAACTACAGCCGCTCCTTTATCTAGATCTTGGCCAGATTATGTAGCTAAGAACTTACTTAGAACAATGGCAGAAAGAAACATTAACGCTGTATCTATAATACCTTCATCAATGAATAAAGGAATTAAAATGCCTGGTGGTAGTATGATAGGAGATGAGATTAATTATGGATTAATGGATGGAACTACTATTATGAGAACTGCTAGTGGTGAGATTAGAAAAACAAGTTCTCTTGCAACTATGGTAGCTCCTTTTAAAAAAATTGCTAATCAATATGGAGCTAAATTTGAAATGTTTCCTATGCCTAAATCTAATCCTAATAAAAGATTTAAAGTTGTAGAAGAAATAAGCACTAGAGATAATTCTGAGTATTTAAAAAACATTAAAGACGGTAGAGCTACTTATACTTATAAAGACGGAGATAACTATGTGTTTCAAGAGCATATAGGAGCTTCAAATACTTTAGATGAAGCAGAAGAATTATTAAAAATATCTTCAGGAGACAGAGGTAAACTAAGAGTAATTGAAATGGGTCCAGACGAACCTAGATTATATGAAACAGTTCCTACTTTAATTGCAGATGACCAAGTATTAAAGAAATTTTTGTTGCCTATGAAAGCTTATATGAACGCAGGTGGTTTTGTAGACAATACTAATATATTTAAACCACTATTATAGATTTTTAAGTAAATTTGCTTTACAATGTGGCGATAAACCTATAGGAGATAACAATGAAGAAGAATATGAAAAGAGCACTTGCAGCCGGTGTTATTGGTATGCTTGGTTCTAAAATGGCAGGAGCGGGAACAGGCTCTGCTTTAATGAGACCAAACATGAGAAACATCGCTGGAGAAAAGAAAAAAAGCATTTTAGAAAAGATTTTAAATATGGGTCCAGGAAGAAATGCAACATCTAGTAAAGGCGGAACGTTAGCAAGTAAAGTACTAGGAAGTAATGGTTTTGGCTTAGGAGCTATGGACGGAGCTAAATACGGTAAAATGATCAAAGCTAACAAAGGTACTTACGTAAAAGCATCTTGTAAGTTAGGAAGAAACAAGCCAACTAAAATAACATAATAATTTATGGCTATTGAGACCGATAATCCAATTGATGAAGAAATTGATATTGAGGAAGAGGCAGTTGTTTCGTTACCTGAAGATGGTGAAGAAGAAGTAGCTGAAGAAACCGAAGCAGAAGATTTTTTTGCAAACGTTGCAGAAACAATTGATGACAAAGCTTTACAACAGTTAGCGTCTGATTTAATTTCTGAATATGATTCTGATAAAGAATCTAGAAAAGATTGGGAAGACACTTATAGAAATGGTTTAGATCTTTTAGGATTTAAATACAAATCTACTACACAACCTTTCAAAGGAGCAAGTAATGTTACTCACCCTTTGTTATCGGAAGCCGTAACACAATTCCAATCACAAGCTTATAAAGAACTCTTACCTTCTGATGGTCCAGTAAAAACTAAAATTGTTGGATTACAAAACGAAGAAGTTGAAGCACAATCTCAAAGAGTAAAAGATTTCATGAACTATCAAATCATGGAGAAGATGGAAGAGTACACTCCAGAGTTTGATCAGTTATTATTTTATTTACCTTTAGCAGGATCTGCATTTAAAAAAATTTATTATGATTCTCTTTTAGAAAGAGCAGTATCAAAGTTTGTTCCAGCAGAAGATTTAGTAGTACCTTATTACGCAACTGATCTAAAAGATGCTCCAAGAATTACTCACGTTTTAAAACAATCAGAAAACGACTTACTTAAAAAGATGGCTTCAGGATTCTACATGGAAGTAGACTTAATGAAACCTCAAAAGAAAGAAGACAAAATTCAAGATAAATACAATGAACTAGAAGGGATTAAACCTGTTGAAACTAACGACTATATCTACAATGTTTTAGAGATGCATGTTGATTTAGATTTATCTGATTATATTTCAGAAGGTGAGGATTCTTTAGGAATTAAAATTCCATACATTGTAACAATAGAAGAATCTACAAGACAAGTTTTATCTATATATAGAAATTACAATAAAGATGATTCTAAATTCACAAGAAAAGAATATTTTGCACACTTTAAATTTTTACCAGGATTAGGTTTTTATGGTTTTGGTTTAATTCACATGATCGGTGGCCTGTCACGAACAGCAACTACTGCTTTAAGACAGTTATTAGATGCTGGAACGTTATCTAACTTACCTGCTGGATTTAAATCTAGAGGAATGAGAATTAGAGATGATGACCAACCTATTCAACCAGGAGAGTTCAGAGACGTAGATGCACCTGGCGGAAATATTAGAGACCAGTTTCAGTTACTACCTTTTAAAGAACCCTCAGCTATTTTATTTAACCTTTTAGGTTTTTGTGTAGATGCAGGAAGAAGATTTGCATCTATTGCAGATAACCCAACTGCTGATATGAATTCACAAGCACCTGTTGGAACTACAATTGCTCTTTTAGAAAGAGGTTCAAGAGTAATTAGTGCTATTCATAAACGTTGTTACTATGCAATGAAGCAAGAATTTAAGTTATTAGCTAATGTAATTTCAGAATATTTACCTCCTGAGTATCCTTATTCAGTTTATGGAGCAGAAAGAGTTATAAAATTATTAGATTTTGATGAGAGAGTAGATATTTTACCTGTTGCAGATCCAAATATTTTCTCAATGTCACAAAGAGTGACGTTAGCACAGACACAATTACAAATAGCACAGTCAAATCCTCAACTTCATAACTTACACGAAGCTTATAGACGTGTTTATGAAGCTTTAGGAACAAAAGAAATACCTCAATTATTAAAACCAGAGGTAAAACCTATCCCAGAAGATCCTGCAATGGAAAATATGAAAGCAATGCAGATGAAAAGTCTTGTAGCTTTCCCAGAACAAGATCATGATGCACACATAGCAGCCCATTCAGCGTTTATGAGAACTAGAATGGTTCAAATTAACCCTACTGTATACGCAAATCTACAAGGACATATTTCTCAGCACGTATCTTTAAAAGCAAGTGCTGAAGTTCAACAAATGATGCAGCAAAATCCTCAAATGATACAGTTATCACAAGAAAACCCTCAAGCATTCCAAAATATGCTTAATTCAGAGATAGCTAAACGTGTAGCACAGATAACTTCTGAGTTAGCTCAAGCAGAAATGCAAGCAGATGGAGCTAAACAAGACCCAATTGTAATGTTGAAACAAAGAGAGCTTGATTTAAGAGCTATGGATTTACAACGTAGGTCTCAAGAGGGTACAATCAAGATAGAAAACCAAGAAGACCAATTTGAAGACAGATTGGACTTTGATAAAATGAAATTAGAACAAAACGATGACCAGTCAGATGCAAGACTGGAAGTTGCACGTGAAAAAATGGAATTAAATCAAAAGAAACAGGAGAAAAAAAATGGGTAAGAAATTAGGATTAGACAAACTTTATAAAAGTATTGGAGTTTTTCCAACAACAAGTAAGTTTAAGGAAAGATCATTAAAATTAAGAGCAGGAAATCCCAGTAAACTACCTAGTAGTGCTTTAACTGTAGGAAAACCTTTAGTTAACAGTAAGTTTATGGAAAGATCGTTAAAACTAAGAGCAGGTACAAGTGACGGTAAAAAATATCCTACAGCATTAACTACAAGTGTAAATAAAAGTTCAAAACTTTTAAATATAGGTAAAAAAGTTTTGGGTAGAACACCTGTGGGTAGAGCAATAAATCTTGCAGTAAATGTTGGATCGGGTATTGGAATAGGATATTCATATGCTAAAAATAAATTTAAAGGTAAAAGCGAAACTAAAGTAGATAAAAAATCTGCCGGTGGCGAAATGAACCAAATGAATATCAAAGGTTACATGGGTGGTGGAGCATCAAGAGGTTATGGTGCTGCTAGAACATCTGGAATGGGATTACAAGATGAGTCTTTAATGCCTGGTAAAATGGTTAGAGCTAGCGAAGGTAAAGCTGTAAGACCTTATAATCCAAAAGATAAAAAACAAAAAAAAATAACAGATAAACAGAATCCACATTCTTTGTATGATTCTAAAACTGGAAAATTAATATACACTGCCGCTAAAAATGGTAAAATGGTTAAGATGAACAGAGGTGGCGGAATGGATGCAGGAGCTGCTCAAAATAAAGCAGATTTTAGAGCAAGAGTTATAAAATATGCACAAAAAAATAAAGGTGAAGATAGAGTAACTCAATCTGATATAAAAATGGCTGAAAAAACTTTAACAGCAATGAATAAATTAAAAAAATAATGGCTATAAGAACTAATAAAAGATTAACCAGAACTATTCCTCCTTTAAGAGGACCTAATTCTCAAGTACCTCCTGTTAAGTTTTCAAAAGGAATGACTAAAGGTGGGTTAAGAGTTAGAAAATTTAGAGGTGGTGGTGCTGACATGGGTGATCCAGGAAGAGCTCAAGAAAGAGCTGATCGTGGTTATGGAGATACAAGTGGTGTAGACAGAAGTGCTGTTTCGGGGACTTCTACTTATGGCAGAAATGTAATGAATCAAAACATTGCTGACGTAAATAAAGGTTCAGGTTTTGGAGGTGCTATAGGTAATGCAGCTAATTTTGTTGTTGGAAGAGTTTTAGATGTACCAGGTATAGCTATTGGAGCTGTTAAAGGTATAGCAGACAAATTTTCAGGAATTACTAGAAGCAAAACACAAACTGCTAACCAAATAGCAGATTCTTATTCAAAAAATAATTTAAATAATAGTATGAATGACGGTCAAGGAGACAATACTGTTTTATGTGCTGACGGAACACAACCACCTTGTAAAAGTGCTGGAATGGTTAACGGTGGTGAAATAAGAGTAAGAGGTAGTAGATCTGCTATTAGAGGCACAGGTTTTAAAGGAGTCTTTTAATGTGGTTCTCAGCAATTAAACTAGCTGTCCAAGCGGGAAGTCATATCTACAAAAATAAGCAAAAAACTAAGATGCTTATGGCAGATGCACAGATGAATCATGCTCAAAAAATGGCAGATGGTCAAGCAGAGTATCAAGGTAAGTTATTAGAAAGTAGAGATTCAGATTGGAAAGACGAATTTATTTTGCTTTTATTGGCACTCCCAATCGTAATGTTAGGATTTGCAGTATGGTCAGATGATCCAACTCATATGGAAAAAATGCAATTATTCTTTGAGTATTTTTCACAGCTTCCATTTTGGTATCAAACAATTTTCGTGGGTGTCATAGCAAGTGTCTATGGACTTAAAGCAACAGATCTGATAAAGAGAAAATAATGTGGAAATAAATTTACAAACCTTATAATTAATATATAACTATTTTATGATTAAAGGAGATAGTACAGAGTATGAATTACTTACTAAATGGACTAAAGAATTTGATTGCCAAGGTTTTAAATCATGTGAGATCGGAATTCGTGAAGGACTTGGGTCTAAGATTATTATTGATAATGTCATTAATAATTATATCCATGTGGGTGTTGATCCTTACGGTAATTTAAAATACCAACATTACGATGAATCTTCAGAATATACATGTGACTACACAGATCAGATGAGAGATACAATGTTGAATGATTTTTATGCCTATAGAAATGAGGGTAAATTTACTTTAGCTAATATGACTGATGTTGATTTTATGACTATATCAGAACATATAAATTCTAAATTTTCATTAGTGCATTTTGATGGGCCACACATGACAAAAGATGTAATTGCTGAAGCTGTTTGGTTTGCACAAAGATCAGCCCCAGTTACAAGATTTATATTTGATGATTATCCAAAATATAATCTCACTTTAATTCAAGATATTCTTAAATGTTGGGGATTTAAAACAATTGAACAAGGAACAAACAAAGTATTATTAGAAAAAAACAATTAATGGATTCAGAATTTTCAGTAGAAAGATTAATTAATAAAAGATTAGAGGGTTTAAAAGATACCTTAGTGTACTCCGTTGACAAAATGGAACAATTACATTATATTAGAGGTCAAATCAAAGGCCTAGAGTCTTTGCTTCAGGATCTTAAAGACCTGCAGAAAAAACAGGAGCAATTAAATGAAAAAGAACTTAGAGACTTCAAAGGAAGTACCTAAAAATACAGAAGCATTACTCAATGCTTATAAATCAAAAGACGAAATAAAAACAAAAGATACAATCCTAGATGTTAACGAAGTTGAAAAGAACGTAGATCTTTTAGAAAAACTTCCAACACCTACAGGATATAGACTTTTAGTTTTACCTTACGCTGGTCCTCAAAAAACCAAAGGAGGTATATATCTTTCAGACAAAACTCAAGAGACAATACAAATGACTACCGTATGTGCATATGTATTGAAGGTGGGGGATCTAGCCTACAAAGACAAAGAAAAATTTCCAAATGGAGCATGGTGTTCTAAAGGAGATTGGGTAATTTTTGGTCGATACGCAGGATCTAGATTTAAAATAGAAGGCGGAGAAGTTCGTATTCTAAACGATGATGAGATTATAGGAAAGATTAATAATCCGGAGGATATCTTGCACGCATACTAATACATACGCAATTAACAGGAGCTACAAATGGAACAAAACGAAGAAATAAAAAAGTCGCCAGAAGTTGAATTAGATACTGATGGTGTTCAAGACCAATCAATAAATGTCGAAGAACTGGCGGAACCAGTTGAAACAGAACTACCAAAACAAGAAGTTGATTTAGGTTATACAGAACCTAAACCTGCTGGAATTGAAGGTATTGAAGTTGAATCAAAACCAGAGAAAACTAAAGTCGCTGTCGATGATCTTACTGACGTTTCAGAAAAAGTAAAAAGAAGAATTGACAAATTAACTTTTAAAATCAGAGAAGCTGAACGAAGAGAAAAAGCCGCTTTGGATTACGCAAAAAGTGTTCAAGGAAAGTTAGACGATACTAACACTAGGTTTTCTAAAACAAGTAAAAGTTATATTGAACAATACTCAGCTAGAGTAGTCGCAGAACAAGAAAAAGCAAGATCAGCATTAAAAGATGCAATTGCTGAACAAGATTCAGATAAAATAGCAGATGCTAATTCTACAATGGCAAGATTAGCAGTTGAAGCAGAAAAAGCTAAAATGTCAGCTGCAGAAGAAGAAGCTAAAGAAGAAAAAGCTACTAAAGTCGCTACTGAAAAAAGAGAAAACCCAGTAATGCAAGAACCTCAAAACCCTACTTACGCACCACCATCTGGTAGAGCTAAAGGTTGGGCAGAGAAAAATGAATGGTTCGGAACAGATAGAATCATGACTAGTGCAGCCTTTCAGACTCACCAAGATCTTGTAGAGCAGGGGTTTGACGCAGAGAGCGATGAGTATTATAATGAAATTGATAAAGTTATGAAGGATAATTTTCCTCATAAATTTAGTCAACCACAGGAGCAAAAGAAACCCGTCCAGACTGTTGCTTCTGCACAAAGAAACCAAACCGGACGCCGAACAGTGAAACTCACCAAGTCACAAATAGTTATCGCTAAAAAACTAGGGGTGCCACTAGAGGAATACGCAAAATACGTGAAGGAGAATGCAAATGGATAATATAAAAAGAACCTCACGCGAGTCAGAGACTAGGAAAGAAAATACACAACCTAAATCTTGGGCTCCACCATCGAGTTTAGATGCGCCACCTGCACCACAGGGATATGCACATCGTTGGATAAGAACGAGTGTTACTGGGTTTGAGGATACAGCTAATGTAACCAAAAAACTTAGAGAAGGTTGGGATTTCGTAAGAGCCGATGAACTAGAAAGTTCTGGGCAAGCTCACAAATTTCCAATTTTACATCAGGGGCAGTATAAAGGATGCATCGGAATTGGTGGCCTTGTTTTGGCAAGGATACCTGAAGAGATATTAAAATCGCGTGCCGAGTACTTCACAAGAATTACTCAAGACCAAATCACTGCGGTAGATAATGATCTAATGAAGGAACAAAGACCCGAAATGCCAATCAATATTGATAGGCAGAGTAGAGTAACCTTTGGCGGTAGACGTAAAAGCTAAAATTAGTTTTTTAGTAATAACTATATACCACAATCGGGGACTCTTAATTGTAACATAAATGTTTAAATAGGAGAAAACATATGAGTAACGTAGTAGAAAAGTTCGGTCTTAGACCTTACAGAAAACTAGACGGAACACCATTAGTTGGAGCCCAAAACAGATATACAGTTAAGCCCGGATATGCTACAGCAATTTATCAAGGAGATTTGGTTATACCAACTTCTACTGGTAATATTGAAAAGTACGATCCATCGGGTGGAGCTTCAAATGTTGTTGTGGGTGTCTTTAATGGTTGTTTCTATAACGACCCAACAACGCAAAAGCCAACGTATAAGAACTATTACCCTGGTGGAGTTACACCTACTGAAGGTAATTTAACTGCATACATCGTAGATGATCCAGACGCAGTATTCTTAGCGGATGCTGATGCTGTTTTTGCAAGAGCAAACCTTTTTAGTAATTACGGTATAACTAATACTACTGGAGTTACACAAACAGGTATTTCGAAAGCACAACTTGACGTTTCTGTTGTAGGAACTGCAAATACTTTTGTTGTACAAGCAATAGATATTTGTCAAGATCCAGACAACAGTGACACAAGTGAAGCTAATGCGAATATTCTTGTTAGAATCAACAATCACTTCTTTAGAAGTGGAACAGGAGTATAGATCATGGCAATATCACGAGCACAACTAGTTAAAGAACTAGAACCAGGTTTGAATGCATTATTCGGACTTGAATACAATAGATATGAAAATCAACATGCGGAGATTTTCCCATCTGAAACATCTGACAGAGCTTTCGAAGAAGAAGTAATGTTAAGCGGTTTCGCTTCAGCACCAGTTAAACAAGAAGGTGCAGGAGTAGTGTTTGATCAAGCGGGTGAAACTTTCACTGCTAGATACTCTCACGAGACTATCGCTTTAGCATTCTCTATTACTGAGGAAGCAATCGAAGATAACCTGTACGATAGACTTGCAGCTAGATATACTAGAGCACTTGCAAGATCTATGTCTAACACTAAGCAAGTAAAAGCTGCTTCTGTGTTAAACAACGCACAGCAAGCTGCTGGTTTCAACGGAGGAGATGGTGTTTCATTAATAAACAACGCTCACCCACTTGCAACTGGTGGTACGTTCTCGAACGTATTAGCTGTAGCTGCTGACTTAAACGAAACTTCACTTGAGCAATCTTTGATTGACATTGCAGGTTTTGTTGACGAAAGAGGTTTAAAAATTGCTCTTTCAGGTAGAAAAATGATAATTCCAAAAGAATTACAATTTACTGCTGAGAGATTAATGAAATCACCTCAAAGAGTCGGTACTGCTGATAATGATATCAACGCAATCGTTAACATGGGAATGATTCCTGAAGGTTACAGAGTGAATAACTTCTTAGCTGACACGGACGCATTTTTCATTATGACTGATACTCCAAACGGTTTTAAACACTTCATTAGAAGTCCAATTAAAACTGCTATGGAAGGCGACTTTGATACTGGTAATGTTAGATTTAAAGCGAGAGAAAGATATTCTTTCGGTTGGTCTGACCCAAGAGCAGTATTTGGTAACGGAAACTTACCAACTTAATAGCTTAAATACTTAAAAGTATTATTTAAAAGGGGCGGAGTTTACTCTGCCTCTTTTTTTATGTATAATATAAACACTAGATAATATAATTTTGTAGACTGACTAGTCAGACGGTATAGAGACTACAAAATTTAACCGCTATACAGGAGAAAACTATTATGGCAAACACTACCTTTTCAGGACCGGTCATTTCTAAAAATGGCTTTATAGGTACTGGACCAGGATCAACTGTAGCATTAACAGGTAACACATCGTTAACTGTAAACGCTCATGCAGGAAGAATCCTTTTAACTCAAGATGCTGATGGTATTTTTACTTTACCATCAATCAATGCAAATGCTAATGCAGCAACTGCAGGTGAGACAGACTACAACAATCAAAATAACATTGGTGCAACTTTTACTTTTTATGTAGACTTAACTGCAACTGATATTCAAATCGTAACTGACGGAACTGACAAGTTCACAGGGGCTGCTATGATCGCAGTGGATGATGGAGCTAAAAAAGCTTTCTTCCCTGCTGCATCTAATGATGTTCTTTCTATGAATGGAACAACAACTGGTGGAATTGTAGGTTCAGTAATTACAGTTACTGCTTTAGAAACTGCTCAATACTTGGTACACAATACTTTGATTTTAGGATCAGGAACTATTGTTACACCATTTAGCGACACGTAATAATAAACTAGTGGCTCCTTCGGGAGCCACTAATTAGGAGAATTTATGTTTAAAGGCGATATACAAGCCACAAGATCGACAGCAGGAAACACAGGAACTGCCGTAATTGCACAACCTGTAAGACTTAAAGGAATTATTGTTGCCTCAGATAGTGTTGGAGCAGGTTTGTTAGAATTAACAACTACTTCAAACTCAGGGGATACTTTATTTATTGCAGATGTAACTAGTGGAGATATAGTTAATTTTTCTTTTCCAGACGATGGTATTTTATTTCCAAAAGGAATTTTTTGTAAAACAAAAACAAATGTTACAGCTTACACATTATTAACAGATAAATATTCTGGTCCTAATTTAACAGGGAGTAATGGATAATGGGTGGTTCAAGTTTTTCATCAGATCAAGGTAATGCTCATGCAACTGCTACAGCACAATTGGTTGCAACAGGTGGTAGAGCTAGACTAACTTCTATTCAAGGAGAAGGTATTGCATCAGCACTATTAGTTTTTAGAAGTGGTGGAGGTACTGGAGATGTAATAGCTACTTATGGATTTGGTGTAGAAGGTTTAGCTGTTTATGTTCCAGGAAATGGTATTGTTTTTGAAGATGGTATCCACGTTACAGTAACTAACTGTCCAAACGTTTCTATTACTTTTACGTAAAATGGATTTAGAATATTACTCAGATATTCTGGAATTAAAAAGAGGTGGTTCAATTAGAAAAACTACCAAAGGACCTGGAGCCAATTATAGATCTACAAAATCTGGTGCAGGAATGACTTCCAAAGGTGTTAAAGCATATAGAAAAGCTAATCCGGGAAGTAAATTAAAAACTGCAGTAACAGGTAAAGTTAAAGCAGGATCTAAAGCTGCAAATAGACGTAAGTCATATTGTGCAAGATCACTAGGTCAACTTAAAAGATCTTCAGCTAAAACAAGAAACGATCCTAACTCTAGAATAAGACAAGCTAGAAGAAGATGGAAGTGTTAATGAGAGATAATAGAGTAATAGAAAGTTTTTTAAAAAAAACTCAAAGAAAACTAAAAGAAATGAGTCTTTTTAAGTCTTTAAAAAAAGAAGTAGAAACAGGTGCTAACGGCACTCAAGATTACATCATTAAAAAAGGCATAAATAAAGACACAATAGCCAAAAAATGATTTCTAAAATATATTGGTGGCTTGTAGATATATCTATGTATCTTGTGTTATTATTGTTTTTTTTATTAGTTTTGTTAGGCATATATTTTAAAACCATGATAGATAAATTTTGTTATAAATTCTTTGGAACACTGGACAATATCTGCGAATGGATAGCTAATAAAATAGCGGGCAAAAGATGTAAATGTAAAAAAGGAGAAAAATAATGATTAGAAATTTTAAAGATATAGTGATTTTATTAATAACAAGTGGTGTATTATTACTCCTTGGAGTTATTATTATAGGTGACTATGTGGTAGCACTAGAAGAAAATAGACCAGTAGATGAAAGCGTAATTACATTAATGAAGATGTCGGTTACAGGACTAATTGGTGTCATTGGTGGTTACATTGGTGGGAGTAAATAATATGATTAGATATATATTAATGACAATCAACCACTATGCTACAGCCTTAACAAGTTGGTCATGGCAAAAGTTATAAAGTAGATTCTAATTAATATGGAGTGTGCTAGTGTGAACTATTATTTTACAGGAGCTTTAATTATTGGATTTATTATACTAACAATATTAGTGGCACCCTTATGACTAGAAAAACTAACACAGCAATGATAGCATTACTTGGTACAATCCTTATGGGATTAGCTACTTGGACACTCGTCACACTTATAGAACTTCAGTTAATCGTAACCATGATCCAATCTGACTTGATGTCTATTGATAAACAATTTGGAAGAGTGTACAATTTCATAGATTCTGTTAGAGGTAAATAATGAAAAATTGTAAAAAATGTAAAAAAGAATTCGAAGCTAAAGAAGAACTAGATATGTTCTGTAGTGATGAATGTAAACAAGAAGCAATAGCTGATCTTGACAGTGACAGCGATGAATGTTTATCTTGTCAATAAATGAACTTATCTCGTAACTTCACTCTTCAAGAATTAATTAAATCAGACACTGCTGTCCGTAAGGGCATAGATAATAATCCTAATTCAGATCAGATAGAAAAGTTAAAACTATTGTGTGATAATATTCTACAACCCGTAAGAGATCACTTCGGTCCAGTGGTCGTTACAAGTTGTTATAGGTCATCTGAGTTATCAGTTGCAATAGGTAGCTCAATCAATAGTCAGCACTGCGATGCGGAAGCCGTTGATTTTGAATGTCCAGGAGTAGATAACGCAGAACTTTGTGATTGGATCTATAAAAATTTAGATTTTGACCAAATGATTTTGGAGTTTTACAAAAAAGGAGAACCTAATAGCGGATGGTGCCATTGTAGTTATATTGAAGATAAACCTAGAAAGCAGTTCTTGCATGCATTTAAAGAAGATGGTAGAACTAAATATAAACCAATAATAGGAAAAGCGGTAGATTTATAATGGCTATAACAAGAGGACAAATACCAGCACAGATAGACGGTCAACTTAGAGGCGCTAGAAAGAAAAAAGCACCATTAGGATATCATTATATGCCAAATGGAAAGCTTATGAAAAATAGCGATCATGTTAAAAAAAAATCCAATAGCAAAAAAGCTAAGGTCTAGAATCTTCACTTTAAAAGTGATACAATCCAAGAAGTTGTACAACCGCAAAAAGGAGAAGTTATACACTCTCAATGCCGCGGCACAAAAAGGAGAAACAAATGGCTAAAAAAGGACCTTGTTGGCAAGGGTATGAAATGATTGGAATGAAGTCCAAAGGTGGACGTAAAGTTCCTAATTGTGTACCTAAGAAATCAAAAGGGGGTGAAATGGAATATAATGGATCTTCTATAAATTCAAGTATAGACGGAGAAACTATTTCTAATCAATCTTTAGTAAATTATTACAAAGGTATGATCTAGTGAAAGCACAAAGACTATTAATTGGTGGTTTATTAACTGCTGGTATTAGATATGGACTTAAAAGATATGCTAAAGCTAGTGGTAAAAAACTTATTGATTTAGGTAAAGGACAGTCTAAAAAATTTGCTAAAGCAGATAAAGTTGAGGCTGTAAAATTACATGGTTCTACAAAATTAACTAAAACAGATAAAATTAAATTAAATTATTACAGAGATATACTATAATGACTTCATCAGGAACAACAACTTTTGATTTAAACGTAGATGAAATAATAGATGAGTCTTATGAAAGATGTGGAGTATCCACTGAATCAGGTTATGATTTAAAAAGAGCTAGAAGAAATTTAAATATTTTATTTTCTGAATGGGGCAATAGAGGACTTCATTTATGGAAAATTAAAAATAAAGAACAGCTTCTTACAAGCGGAGTAAGTCAATATGCAACTCCACAAGATTGTAGTGATGTACTAGAAGCTTATATATCTACAGGAGCTGGAAACAGTCCTACAATAACAGATGTGTCTTTAACTAAAACAGACAGATCTACTTACGCTGGATTACCTAATAAAGGAGCTACAGGCCAACCTTCTCAATATTATGTGGATAGACAAATAAACCCTCAAATTTATTTGTATCAAACACCTAATGCTGCTACTTATACTTATTTAAAATATTATTATATTGGAAGAATTGAAGATGCTGGAGGATATACAAATACTCCTGATGCACCTTTTAGATTTTTACCTTGTATGGTAGCAGGACTTGCTTATTATTTATCTTTTTTAAAAGCTCCAGAAAGATCTCAAATGTTAAAACTAGCTTATGAAGATGAAATGAAAAGAGCTTTAGACGAAGATGGTTCTAGAACTTCTTTATATATTTCACCTCAAACTTACTTTGGAGATGGTGTATAATGGCTTATGCAACAGGTAAAAGATCTCATGCAATATCAGATAGATCTGGTATGTCATTTCCTTATCAAGAAATGGTTAGAGAATGGACTGGAGCTTTAGTACATATTTCTGAGTTTGAGTCTAAGCATCCTCAAATAAGAAGAAAAACAGTTAAAGCAGATGCGATAGCTTTAAAAAATTCTAGAACACAAGATTTCACATTTCTTTCTGGAGGTGCTATATTTACTACAATTGATTTAACATTACCAGGACAATTTGGTTTTCAGTCTTCTGGAATGCAGCCTGATAATAGTGCAGAACAAAATAGAAGACGACAAATTAATATGAATTTAAATTCGGTTACTGTGGAGATTACATAATGGCTATATCATATGCAAATTTTTTAACACAAATAAGAGACTACACAGAAGTAGATTCTAATGTATTAACGGACACTATTATTCAAGGTTTTATTAGAACAGTTGAATTAGATGTAGCTGGAAAAGTAGATTATGATGATTTAAGAAAATACTCTACTTCTACTTTTACTCAAAACAACAGATATGTAAGCTTACCCGCAGATTGTATGATTGTAAGATCAGTACAAGTTATTAAAGCTAATGGTGATAGATCTTTTTTAGAGAAAAGAGAAACCAGTTTTATTTCTGAATATAATAGTGATGGAACTACAGGCTTACCTGCATTTTTTGCTAATTGGGATGATTTTAATATACTGGTAGCACCTATTCCTGATTTAACTACTTATCAAGTTCAAATTAATTATATTATTGACCCACCTCAATTTACGACAACGAATACTACTTTTCTTTCTGTATATCAAGAAAGCATGTTGAAACACGGAGTTTTAACTGAAGCTTTTCTTTATTTAAAAGGACCCGACAATCTTTACAGTATGAATAAAAGCAAGTATGATGAAGAAGTCAATTCATTTGCTTTACAGCAAATGGGGAGAAGAAGACGAAGTGAATACGATAGTGGTGTACCTAGAGTTAAGGTACCTTCACCATCACCATAAAATTATATAAAGGAGAAAAATTATGGCAATAACAACAAACGCAATCTGTAATTCTTTTAAAAAAGAATTACTTCAAGGAAAACACGATTTTGATACATCATCTGATACATATAAATTAGCAATGTATACATCAGCAGCAACACTAGGTGCTTCAACTGAAAACTATACAACAGGAAATGAAGTATCATCTTCAGGTTATACTGCAGGTGGTGGAACACTTATTAATCAAGGTGTTAAAGTATCTTCAGCAATAGCTATTACTGATTTTGCTGATTTATCATTTACAGGAGTAACTCTTACTGCAAGAGGTGCTTTGATTTACAACACAACAACTGATGGTGGTGCAGGTACTACTGATGCAGTTGCTGTATTAGATTTCGGTGGAGACAAAACTGCAACAGCTGGAACATTTACAGTTCAGTTCCCTGCATTTACAACATCTGCTGCGATTTTAAGAATAGCTTAATAAAGGTATAAAATGATATGGCTGCTACTTGGGGCTCAGCAACATGGGGACAGAATCAGTGGGGCGATCAAGCCGATGCTAATGTATCTGTTTCTGGAGTTAGCTTAACTTCAAGTAGCGGTTCTGTAACAACTACAGAAGAACTTAATACAGGTTGGGGAAGAGCTGAGTGGGGCAACCTTGTATGGGGTGATGCCTACACTGTTCAAGTAAACGGTATATCTTTAACAGCATCTCTTGGAGATGAGACTTCCTTTACAGATATAACGATTATTGCTACAGGTCAGCAATTAACTTCAAGTATTGAATCAGTTACTGCTTTTACAGATACAGAAGTAGATATTACTGGAATAACTTTAAATTCTAACATTGGTCAAGCAACATTTAATAAATTAGATGCTGCTAATTTACAGATGTCTACGGGAATAGGTTCTGTAGATATTGCAGCTGATGGTAATATATCTATTAATGTTACTGAGCACACATTAAATACAAGTATTGGTCAAGTATCAGAAATTATTACAGCAGGACCTGCTGTAGATGGAATAGCAGTTACCATGAGTCTTGGATCTGTTGCAATAACAGCAGATGCAAATTTATCAGTAACCGGTATTGGTTTAACTTCTACAATTGGGACTGCAGTAGCAGACTTAAACCAAGAGGTAGATGTTACTGGAAATGTAGCAACTTTACAACTTGGTCAGGAAACTGCATTTAGTGACGTTACGGTGTCAGTTACAGGGTTCTCTATGACAATGTCTATTGGGGATGCAGACGCTGTATCGGTGGCAGAGGTTACAGGTCAGTCATTATCTGCTAGTATAGGAAGTGTAGCAATTACTGCTAACGCAGACATAAGTTTAACTGGTATTTTAATGAGTTCTAGTGTTGGAACAGCCAACATTACAGCATGGGCTGAGATAGATCCAAATGTAACTAATGTATGGACTGAGGTTGATTTAGCAGCTTAATAATAGTAAAATATAAATTTAATAGGAGAATTTTTAAATGACATCGGCATATTCAACAGATCTTCAACTCGAACTTATGGTTACTGGCGAGAACGCTGGAACATGGGGTGATAAAACAAATACAAATTTAAATTTAGTACAACAAGCTATTGCAGGTTATGAAGCTGTATCTATAGCAGGTGGGGTACAAACAACTAATCTTGCAATGACTCCAGAAACTATTTCAAATGCGAGAAATGCAGTTATAAAATTTACAGGAACAATTACAGGAAATCAAACTGTAACAATTCCAAACGGAATTGAAAAAACATATATCTTAGAAAATGGAACTACAGGTTCTTTTACAGTTGCGTTTAAAACTGTTTCAGGAACAGGAGTAACTTTTGCAACAACAGATAAAGGTTTTAAATATGTGTTTTCAGATGGGACAAATGTAAATGATATTGCATTAGCTTCACCTCCAGGAGGAAGTGACAAACAACTTCAATTTAATGACTCTGATGCTTTCGGTGGAATCACTATGGGGACTACAGGCCAAGTTTTAACAACTGATGGTACAACAGCATCATTCGGAGATATTTCTGGTGGCGCTTCTTGGCAAGCAGTTATTACTGCTGATCCAGCAAATGCTGTAATAGGTAGTGGATATTTTTGTAATACAACAGGTGGAGCATTCACAGTCACTCTTCCTACTTCCGCTGCAATAGGAGACTTTATTTCGTTTATAGATTATGCAGGAACCTTTGATACTAACAATTTGACTATAGCAAGAAATTCACATAACATACAAGGCGCTGCAGCTGATTTAACAGTAGCAACTGAGAGAGCAGGTTTTACTTTGGTGTATGTTGATAGTACACAAGGTTGGCTGCTCCAGAATAATTAAGGAGTAGAATGTCAACATTCAAAGAAATAGCTGGACGAAACATCAGATCCCTTTCATCAGATCCATCTCCGGCAGCGGCTGGTGACATTTGGTATAACTCAACTTCTCAAACATTAAAAGGTCAATTATTAGTTGGTGCGTGGTCAGCGGGAGGTAATCTTGGAACAGCAAGGCAAGCTCTTGCTTCTGTTGGTACTCAAACAGTAGCTTTAGCTTTTGGTGGTAGATTACCTGATAATTCTCCTACAGGTGTTACTGAAGAATACAATGGTTCATCGTGGAGTCCAAGTAATAGTTTAAACACTGCAAGATTTCAAATAGCAGGAGCAGGTACTCAAACAGCAGGGTTAGCTTTTGGAGGTACTCCTACTACAGCAGACTCGGAAGAATATAATGGTACTTCATGGACAGAGGGAGATAATTTAAATACTGCAAGAGGAAGTTTAGCAGGTGCAGGAATACAAACTGCCGCATTAGCTTTTGGAGGAGGAGATGGGACAGAATCTTACAATGGTACTTCTTGGACAGCATTAGCGACTATGAACACAGCTAGAGTAGGGATAGCAGGTGCTGGAACTTCAACTGCTGCATTAGGTTTTGGTGGAGAAGGACCTGCACCAAGTTATACTCTTTATAATGTTTCAGAAGAATGGAATGGTTCATCATGGTCAGAAGGAAATAATTTAAACACTGCTAGACAACAGGCAGGTGGATCAGGTATTCAAACTGCCGCTTTAGCTTTTGGTGGGCAAAATCCTACACGAGCATTTACAGAAGAATATGATGGAACATCTTGGACAGAAATAGCTGATATGTCCACTGCAAGATACGCTCTTAGTGGTAATGGTACGACATCAGCATCATTAGCCGCAGGTGGTAACACACCCTCTGTTACAAACGCAACAGAAGAATTTACAGCCGCCGCTGCAACACAAACATTTACAACAAGTTAAAAAATTATGACAACATACAAAGAAATATTTGGAAAACAAATTAAACAACTAAGCACAGATCCAACAAGTGTTGAGGCCGAGGGCCAAGTTTGGTATAACTCGACTGCTGGTGTTTTTAAAACGGTTCTAAGTGTTGGTGCATGGGCTAGTGGTGGAGCTTTGAATGTTGCAAAAGAATCATCTATGGGAATGGGAACACAAACAGCTGGTTTAGTTGCTGGCGGACAACCTGATAGTAAAAATGAATCGGAAGAATATAACGGAACAAGTTGGACAGAGGGAAATAATTTAAACACAGGTAGAGGTGCTGGATCAGGTATGGGTTCACAAACCGCAGGTCTTGTAGCAGCCGGTAGTCCTTTTGGAGCTCTTTCAGAAGAATATAATGGAACAAGTTGGTCAGAAGGAAATGATTTAAACACAGGTCGACAAAATGTGGCATCTGCAGGAACTCAAACAGCAGGATTACTTTTTGGTGGACAAGGTCCAAGTAGTAGAGTTGATGCTCTTTCAGAAGAATATAATGGTACTTCATGGACTGCAGGAAACGCTATGAATACAGCAAGACTAGGACTTGGAGGTTTTGGATTACAAACTGCTGCAGTTGCAGTCACAGGAGATAATGGTTCAACTAAAATTACAAATGTTGAGGAATACAATGGTACTTCTTGGTCAGAAGTAAATAATAATAGTTTAGGTAGACAAAATATAGGTTCTGCTGGAATACAAACTAATGGACTTATTTTTGCAGGAAATAGTGGTAGTCTTTCTGCAGCAACAGAATCTTATGATGGAACTAATTGGACAACAATTGCTGCAATGGCAACAGCTAGACAAGCAGTACAATACGGAGTTGTTGGAACAGCTTCTGCTACTTTCGCTGCTGGAGGAGAAACACCCTCCGTTGTTACAACAACAGAAGAATTTACTACATCAATATTTTCACCCGTAGCTGCAACATGGGCTAGTGGTGGAAGCATGGCTAACGCAAGAGATCATATTGGAGGAGCAGGTTCAGAATCATCTGGTTTGGCATTTGGTGGAGAAGCTGCAAGCAATACAAATTCAACAGAAGAATATAATGGTTCAGCTTGGACTGCTGGAGGTAATTACCTTTCTGAAGATGAAAGTATTATGGCATGTGGACTTACAGAGTCAACAACTTTAGCTTTTGGGGGAATTAATAATGCTTCTCCTGGAGCAAGACAAGCAACTTCAGCATTATATAATGGCACAGCTTGGACAGCTACAAACTCACTTCCTACCGCAAAAAGAGCAGGTCAAGGTTTTGGAATTAGTACAGCAGCAGTATGTATGGGAGGAGATAGTTCTCCTACTGCTGGTGGTGATACTGTAGAAGAATGGGACGGAACTAATTGGGCAGCAGTACCAACTGCTCCTTTTACAAAAGGTAATATGGGTGGAGGAACAGGAACATTAACTGCAGGTTTAGTTTTTGGAGGAGCTGATCCAAGTACCACAGGAACTACATATGAGTATGACGGAACAAACTGGACAGCTGGTGGATCAATGAGTACAGCTAGAAATCAAGTTAATGGTTTTGGTGGACCTGCAGGACAAACTGCATCTATTTGTGCAGGAGGTAATTCTGGAAGTGTTTCAGCAGCTACTGAATTATATAATGGTACATCTTGGGCTGGGACATCAAGTTTAGCAACAGCTAGACAAGGTTCTGCAAATGGGATTGGGGTAAACACCACTGCAGGAGTTCAAGCAGGTGGTTCAACAGGAAGTTATACAACAGCAACAGAAGAATTTACAGGTGAGATACAAGCATTAAATTACAAAACATTAACATCTAGTTGATAATGATTAAGTTTAACGATATAATAATAACAAAGGAGTAAATATTATGGCACTAAGAGAAGCACTATTTATATATGGTACTGCTACAAACACTGGAAAAGGATTTTTTACCCATCAGGATAGACAAGATTTTTTTCTTCAAGGTCACCCTGCAAACGTCTGGGTCATTGGTTTCAATGAAAAAGGCGCAAGATGGTTAGCTGAAAAGAACGGTGTTGAAAAGACAAAAGTGGAAGCACAAGCTTTAGTGGATGCAGAAGTAACTGCGGCACAAGCTGCGTGGGATTTATTGTCTGAAGCAGAACAATCTATGCACAATAGACCTGGTCCAATAACACTCCCTTAAGGATTTTATAATGGCTAGCTACAATACAATTAAAGGACTAACAGTTAAATATTTATCAGCAGATCCTGCAAATCCAGAAGATGGACAGGTATGGTATAATTCTGGTACAGGTAATTTGCGTGTTGATGGTATGGTTTTAGCTGGATCATGGGCATCTAGTACAGCAATACCAACAGGTAATCAAAGAATGGGTGCAGCAGGTACATCAAATTCAGCATCTTTATTATTAGGTGGAGATAATGTTAGTGATACTGCACAAACTTCTACGTTTGAGGGTAATAGTTCATCTTGGACTAGTGGTGGAGCTTTAGGAACTGCAGTTGCAAACATGGCTAGTTATGGAACTCAAACTGCAGCAATGGCTGCTGGAGGAGGACCTCGTACAGCTAACTCTCAAACATACGATGGAAGTAGTTGGAGTGAAGGAAATAATTTACCTGCAGCAAAACTAGAATTATCTGGGTGTGGAACAACTGCTTCAGCTTTGGCTGTTGGAGGAAGTTTACCTCCTTTTACAGGAACATCAGAAGAATATGACGGAACAAACTGGACAGCAGGTGGAACAATTCCAACAGTTGTTTCAAATAATGGAACAGTAGGAACTCAAACAGCTGCTTTAACAAATACTGGTTATCCTGGTTATACAACAGGTACTTGGAATTACGATGGTAGTTCTTGGACAGCAGGTGCAGCTTTAGTAACAGGTATGGCATTTAATCGAACTTCAGGAACACAAACTTTAGCAGTTTTAATGAATGGTTCATCTCCCCCAACTGGAGATTCTCCAGGAACACAGTTATATAATGGAACAGCATGGGCTACAGGTCCATCAAGAGCAGTTACTGCTTCTAATAGAGCTAGTTCAGGAAGTGCAACACAAGCTGAAACAATGTCAGCAGGAGGTTATCCAAATAAAACTGAAGTAGAAGAATTTACAGGTCCTTCTGTTATAACTAAAAACATTACTACAAGTTAACTTGACTTATAACCCTTAATAGTTATATTTTAATTAACCAAAGGATTATAAATGTCAGAAGAAAAACGAAATATTCATGCACTAATAGAAAAAGAAGCTCCTAGCTTAAATAATTTGCTTGACCCAAATGATGTCAAAGAATTTAAAGAATTAACAGGTGAGCTTAGAGATACTTGGACAAAGAAACAAGTGTTTAGAACTGAAACAGAAATGAGAATGTCTGTTCTTCAAGATGCTAAGTACCCTACAAAAGCTTCTAAGTATTGGCAATGTGTTAGAGAACAAAATGTATTCCTAGAAAATTTAATGAGTCTATCATTTGATGCAAGACGTAATGAAGTTAAATTAAAAAGATTACAAGAAAAATTACTTAAAGAAGAAGATCCTTTAAAAAAAGAATTACTTCAAATTGATATAGATGAAAAAACATATTCTGTTGCTAACATGCAGTTAGTAGCAAGAGACAGAATGAGAGAAATTAAACTATGGTCAGTTCTTAAAAAAGAATTTAATGATGGTTCGTTTGATGACAAAGATGTTAACAGTCATCAACTAGATTCATATCATTTGATCATGAAAAATAAAGCAGAGACATTGACATCAGGATCAAGTCAGCCGGAAGTATTTAATGTATTAGGACAATTACAAACAATCGAGAGAGTTAAAAAATCAGGAGAGATGATTTATAACAAAAAAGAAAAATTGACTAATGACCTCGGAGCCAAATCAGAATAAGAAACTATTTTTTTTAGTAGCACAACCTAGATCCGGTAATACTTTATTTGCAAGTATTATGAATCAAAACCCTGAGATAGCTGCGACTGCTAATTCTGTTACCTTAGAGATAATGAAAGATTTGTTTCTACTTAAACAAACAGATGTCTTTCAAAATTTTCCTGATCATAGATCCTTGGACAACGTATTAGATATAGTTTATGATGTTTACTACAAAGATTGGCCTCAACGTATAATCATTGACCGTGGTCCAGTAATGACAACTGGTAATTTTAAATTAATTAAAAAACATTTTAAAAGACCTTTTAAATGTATTGTATTACTTAGAGATTTAATGGATGTATTAGCAAGTTATATGCAATGGTACACAGAAAACCCTGATGCCTTCCCTAATCGATTTGGAGTACAAACTGACGAAGAAAAATTAGCAATGATTATGAATAAAAATGGTGCTGTTGCAAAAGATTTAGAAGCTATAAAAAATTCATATAACTATAAAGATATGTGTCATTATGTAAAGTACGATGATATGGTTACTAATCCTGAACAAGAGTTTAGAAAAATATATAAATTTATAGGTGAGCCTTACTTTAACCATAACTTTGAAAATCCTGGTGATGTAAAAGTAAATGGTTTAACTTACGATGATAAAATTGTAGGTAGTAATATGCATAAACTATTTGCAGGGAAAGTTAGAAAAGTATACAACCCTTACATTGAAAAAATTCCAGAAAGAATAAGAGAAAAATATGGACACATTAAATTTTAGTATCTGTCCCTTAGGACAAACCGTTTTAAAATATCAAGTACCTCTTGATGTATTTAATATTATTAATCATGTGTATGAAACAAAATATCCAACACTACCTCCAGCTAACAAACAATTAGTAGGTAAGATTGAGAAAGAACATAGTTTATTCTATCAAGGTACAGACACTTCAAAGATGCATCATCACAATATGTTACCAAATAATGTCTTGCAATGGGTTGATAAAACTATGGGTCACTATCTAGATTTTAATAAAATTAAAGACTATAAAAAATCTTTAAATTCTATTTGGATTAATCAAATGTTTCAACATGAATATAATCCAGTGCACGTTCACCAAGGTTCTTTGTACACAGGTTTATCAAGTGTGATGATTTTAAAATTACCAGAATCTTTTGGAGTAGAATATTCTTCAGAACATAATCCAATGAATGGTAAGTTACAGATTATGGGATCAGTATCTGGTCAATTTGCAACGTGTGATTATTCTCCTAATACTAAAGAGAGAGATTTTTATATATTTCCATATGATGTTAGACATTGTGTCTATCCTTTTAATGGGCCAGGATATAGAAGAACGTTGTCTGCAAATATGGATGTAGAATACAACCCAATAATGAATAGAGGAAGGGACTAATGTTAGAGCCTCATTACCAAATATTTAAAAACCGATTAAAAGAAGTAAAGTTTAAAGATATGAAAACATTATTTCCTACAATGGATAAATTTAAAAGTGAAGTAAATCCTGATATGGAAAAAAATGGATTACTATGTCCAATTGTATTAGATAAAGATGGTGTTACTATTAGAAGCGGCACTCATCGCTATGAGTATTTTAAAGATAAACATGAAGCCACTTTATGTTATGTAGGAGTAAATGGAGATGAAACAAAATTTTTTCAATACTTAAATGTATTTTGTTGGAGAAATCATCCTGTACAAAAATCAGATTTTTTAAAATCAATGTATGAGAAAGGACAGATATAATGTACGAAAATAAAATTATTACAGAACCTAAATGGAAGAGTTGGATTATTCAAACGACTACACCTTTATTTACACCGGATCAATGTAATCAAATTATTGCATCAGGTAGAGCACAAAAACCACAAGAAGCACAAGTGGGTATGAATAAACCAGGAGGTGGGACAGATACAAAGAAAAGAGTAACAACTATTAGTTGGATTCCGTTTAAAGAAATGGGACACATGTATCAGGATTTAAATTCATTCATTCAAAAAGCAAACGAAAATCATTTTGGTTTTGGAGATATAAGAGTAACGGAACCCGCTCAGTTTACAGAGTACCCTGAAGGAGGATTTTATGATTGGCATATGGATTGTGATGTGAGCATGCAACATGAACCTCCAGTTAGAAAAATATCAATGACTGTTTTATTAAACGACCCTTCTGAATTTGAAGGTGGAGACCTAGAATTAATGGCTCCCGGTAAATTTGCAAATCTTAAACAAGGTCATGCAATTTGTTTTGCGTCGTTTTTAAATCACAGAGTTAATCCAGTAACTAGAGGTATGAGACAATCTCTTGTTGTATGGTTTGGAGGCAAAGCTTTTAGATGATTAGAGAAGAATTTTTTCCAACAAGTGTTTTTGGTAAAGACATAAAATTAGATAATGATAAGTTAGCACAAGACATTGTTAACTGGTCTAATCAGGATAAAGGAGTACAGAAAACAAATTATAAAGGATGGCATTCTACAACTGATATGGCATCAAAACCAGAGTATCAAAATTTAGTTAATGAGTTAATGACTATGTGTAAAGATATGTTTAAAGAAGAATGGTTAGATAGAGAACCCGTCCTTGGTAATATGTGGGCAAACATCAATCCTAAAGATGGAATGAATCAACCCCATATACATCCAAACTCATTATTTTCAGGTGTGTACTATGTTAAATCAAACCCACAAGCAGGAAGATTAAAGATATATGACCCTAGACCAGGAGCACAAATAGTAATGCCTGCAAGATTAGAAGGACAACCTCCTAAACATTTATGGAGAGATGCAAACCTTGATCCATTTCCAGGAAGAATTATAATGTTTCCTGCTTGGTTATGGCATTCAGTAGAACCTAATCAATCAAATGATTTAAGAATATCAGTAAGTTTTAATTTTATACAACAAGGATTTTGATGTTAATTCATAAAGATAAAATGATGTTTAGAAATTGCAATAAGTTTTTAAATACTGAAAAAGGTAAAAACGCTCAAAAAGATAATGATGGATATAAAAAATTAAGAGATAACATAGGTGAAAAAGGAATGATTAATCCCATCTTGTGTATAGAAGAAGATAATATGTATAAAATATGTATTGGTATGAGAAGATTTATAGCTGGATTAGAATTAGGTATGACAGAATTTGAAGTTAAAGTATTACCTAATGATACTCGAGATTTATTAGTAAAAGAAAAACAACAATATAGGCATACAGATGTTCAATAAATATCAAGTAATCAAAGGAGCACTTAGCTATGAGCTAGCTAATTTTATATTTAATTATTTTCTTCTTAAAAGAGATGCTGTTGAATTTATGTATAAAAATAACATAACCTATGACAATGGTATGTTTGGTACATGGACAGATGCACAGATCCCCAATACTTACTCTCATTATGCAGATCCTGTAATGGAGACTTTATTAATGAAAGTATTACCAGTCATGGC
>Ga0222711_1000083_pt1 | contig 30667 bp, 35 predicted proteins | sample AntAcemetage1699_FD_179814 | JGI IMG/M metagenome (GOLD analysis project Ga0222711, IMG submission 179814) | Saline water microbial communities from Ace Lake, Antarctica - #1699 | ecosystem: Environmental > Aquatic > Non-marine Saline and Alkaline > Saline | place: Antarctica: Ace Lake...
GTTGCACTTAACATTTTCTTTATAAGTTTTAACCGTGAGTACTGGCAGGTCCGCCCCTTTGGCATTGGCGCGGATGTTGTGCTGATTGACGTGAATTCGAGTTTTCATCGTTTCTCCGGATCGTTACGAAGTTCTTTTTCCCATCCGGTCTTAGGGTTTAAGGCGTCATCTGAGTTAAACCCTGTTGGATAGACTACAATTTTTCCGCCCTTGGCCAAGAAAGCGTCAATATCCCGTTGGAGTTGTTGCCCAACGGACTTCTTTTCATCCACTGTGCGTACGGGTGAACGGGGGATGGCGTAGTTAGTCATCATCTTCTTGACTCTCCGCGTCAATTTTCCGTTGTAGGTCGGCTTTACGTTTCTCTTCCGCCTTGTTCTTTTCAAAGATACGCGCCCAGTTCTCCCCGAAAGTTTCTACGGGGATTGACTGCGGGCGTCTTTTGCTGCCTTTGCCTTTGCCGTTATCGGCGCGTGAAAACTTACTCATTAGAAGGGCAAATCCTTATCAAAGTCCCCCAGTGGGGCAGACGTTTTTTCTTGGTAGGGTTCTTTTTCTTTAACCTCAAGGCTCATGTAACTATCGCCGCTCTTGGATGTCTTTATCCATCCAGCGAGTTCCAGCTCTTCGCCTTTGTAGTTCAGCGGGCCGCGGTAGTCGGGCTGGTTGGGCTTGGTCTTCTTCTTGTTGCGGAAGAAAGCGCCGCGGTTCGTGTCATCATATTCTGGCATTGTCGGCAATCTCCATTTCTTCGGCTAAAGCCCTCAAGGCGGCCTTATGTGTTAAATAAGCATTGTCGGAAATCCTGTCTACTTCCTCTGTGACGGCTTCGGCTATCAAGGCGGCCTCACGTGCTAGGTCGTAATGGTTCGTGTGCTTACCGGACTCTACAAGAGCCTGAGCAATCATAAACACGTGGTTGTCAAAGTTATCTTTTAAGGTCATGTTATTCCTCCGAGGAATCATTTTGGTCAGCGAGATATTCATCTCGTTCTCGTTTTCTGTCGAACTCATCGACAAAGTCTTCTTCTAGTGAATCTAAGTAGCGATCTAAATCCGCCATTACGGGGTCTTTTCCCATTTTATACTCCTTGTTAAGGTGGCCCGTGACGTGGGCCAAGCGGCGTGTGCCCGTAAAAAACTAAAAAAATTTAGTTCAAGGAATCTACGTCACAAGCTGCGGGTGTTTAACGAACCTGCCCACCGCCCGCTGGGGCATGCTACGGGAGACCTACCGCTCCCGAAGTTTTAAAGTCTGTTGTCGGTATAAGTATCCAAATATACCATATTCTCCTTGCATCATAGCCCGATGTACTTCAACTAAATGTTCGGCTAATTCTTCCGGGGCCATGGAATTGAGATACATGAGCTGCGGATCGTTGAACATATCGCGCTTAAGTTTATCTAAGTCCATTGTTTTGTCCTGTTCCCACATTCTAATCTTATATAAAACCAAAGCGCAACTTGTTTTTTACATAAACAAAGTATAATCTGTGCGTCTTTAAACCAAGGAGTATAGCATGGCTAAGATGGGACGCCCGGTAAAGTGGCCTCAAGACACGGTAGATCAAATACGGTACGCTAGGTTTGTCGAAAAACGCAAGATAGAGTGGATTGCACTTAAGTTTGGCGTTCCGATAGACACCGTTAGAGATTACATCTACAGAGGTACGCGCAGTGGAACCAGTGAAGATAAATAGGATACACGTCTGCTCTAGGTGCGAAGAGGCTTTTGAGTTAGAACCTTTTTTAGTACGGCTGCTGCAAGAAGAGAACGCTGAAATTGAATCGATCATTTGTTATGACTGCCTTGACGAAATTTTTTTTTCGGAAGAAGGCATCAGCGAAGTTATCCATTGATTAATTCAATGCTCTGCGTGGCGCTGGCAGTGTACTTTGAAGCGCGGAATCAGCCGGCTCAGGGACAAAGCGCGGTCGCTCACGTGGTATTAAACCGCGTGGCGGACCCTCGTTACCCTTCTGACCCGTGTGCCGTGGTCATGGAAGGACCAACCTACGCTAACTCACCAAGCAACCTGCCCGTTCGTCATCGCTGCCAGTTTAGTTTTTTCTGTGATGGTCGCCCGGAGGAAATAACAGACATGGACGCGTGGCGTGAGGCGCGGATGTGGAGTTTATTGGCTATGAATGGCGCGACGGATGACCTGACGTATGGCGCTACCCACTACCACGCGACTTCCGTTTGGCCTTTTTGGGCACCTCATCTGGAGCTGACAGCCTCGATAGAAGATCATGTATTCTATCGAAATCCAAAGCTTCCAATAGCTCCGAGAGTCTTTGTATCTGGAAGATGACCTCTTCTGCGTCATCCTCGTCCAACTCTATTATTATCCGTTTACCCAACTTTTTTTGCGCTCGTTTGTTTTTCGGCTTCGTGTTTAACGCCCAAGAGGGCCCGCCACATTTGCAGCTTTTCAACGTCTTCGCTGTTTGCGGCACCCTTGGTTTCTATTTGCTTTTCCACAGTCTCTAATGCAACCCGGAAACTTTCTTCTATGGACTTAGACACCTTCTGCTCCTTTCTTTAAAGAAAACACCGCATCTCTTTCGTCTTTCTTGGGCAACTCTGTACGGCTTTTAAAATCTTTAACCTCGTCTGCGATGTAGCGCTTGTCTTTGTCGGACAAGTTGGCGTTCTTCCACGCCTCGTAAACAATACGTAGCTGGCCGCTAATAGTGCGCCCTTCTACGTGGCTAATTACCACAATTTCTTGATAAACGTCCTTGGGAAGCAGGACGCTTTTCCACTTTGATGTATCCATATTACACGCACCTCTGTGTGCGATTATATAAGACTTTATTCGACAATGTCAAAATCTCCCCAGCTAGGGCCTATCTCAATATCGCACTTGTTAGGCACCGATATCTTGATGGCGTTCTGCATCATGACCGCAAGTTCCTTGGCCTGTTCCACCGACTTCACGCTAAACGCCAGTTCGTCATGGACTTGCAGCAAAGGCACCGTTCCGCTCTTGTAAACGTCAACCATGGCCTGCTTTGTCATGTCCGCAGCACTCGACTGGATTAGCCGGTTGAGCGCTTTATAGGTGTAGGCGCGCTTGAGTCTTGTGGTAGGCCCGTAGGCGTTCACAGCGTCCTGATACGACATTGCTTTGTTCATAGCGAACTCATCGGGTTCCCACATATGAAAGCGTGCCTTACGGCCTCCCAGAGAGCGCAGAGAGCCACTAGATCTCTTGTCTTCTAACGATCTTTGTACGCCTTGCATCAGTCCTTTAACAAAAGGCACCCGGGCGTGGTACTGCTTAGTCAGTTCTTTGGCCTCGGGCAGCGTTATATCTAGCTGCTCCGACAGGTTAGTCACCCCCATTCCGTACATCATCGCAAGGTTTATCACCTTGGCCTGTTTACGTGGGATGTCCGCCATCTCCGCTACCATCGTATGGAAGTCCATGTCGGGGTTTTCGTTATAGGCTTCTACAAACTCAGCTACTCCGGGCATATCCATGTTCTTATACTCGGCAAACGCATGCGCGTAATGAACCAAGATCCGTGGTTCCTGCTGCGAGAAGTCTACGGCCGCCCACTGCTCCCCCTCTTCTGGTAGGAATAGCCTGCGGATCATAGGGCCAAGCTCCGGGTCGCGGGCCGGGATCTGTTGTAGGTTAGGGTTGTTCATTGAAAGGCGGCCTGAGACGGCACCTCCGCCCTCTGAGCGTAGCTGATTGATGTGCCCATGCACTCGGCCATCTGTTGCCACAAAGCGCAGGATGGAGTCGATAAACGTGCCTTGTATCTTGTTCAGGTTGCGGGCCTCAACGATCCGTTGCGCGAGTTCCGCGGGGTGATCTTCTAGAAACTTCTTAGTGAAGCTTGGAGACCCTTTCTCGGTTTTGGGATAGGGGATGCTTGCGGCATCAAAAGCCTTGGCTATTGAAGCGCCTGCCCAGATCTCTACCTCTTTGCCGGCTATTTCTTTTATGCGCTTGCGCACAAGCTTCTCGCGCCGCATCAGTTCCTGCTTTGTACGCTCCGCCTGATCCACGTCCACGCGTATTCCGCGCTCAGTCATCTCAACCAGACAGGGAAGCAGGTCGGTCTCTACCGTCCAGATCGCCCACAGGTCTTCTTTGTTAAGGATGTTTCGGAAGTGATCCCACAAATCTAAGGTAATCTCCGCATCGACCTCCGCGTAAGGGCCAACATACATAGCGGGCAACTTCCACATTTCAGCCTTCGGATCCACGCCAAACTCACGAGCAGCCTCGGTCAGCATCTTCTCGGACTTAGTTTTACCAAGGTAGTCGTAGCACAAAGCGTTCAAGCTATAAGAGAAACGGTTCTCGTCAATCAACGCCGCAGTCATCATGGTATCGATGATGCGTCCGTTTACGGTAAACCCCATTCTCCGTATCCACCCAAGGTCGTACTGAGCGTTATGCATGATCTTGTCTGCGGGTGAAGCAAAGATCTTTTGCAGATACTTGTTGATGATGCGCTTGTCCATGTTGCCGCCGCCGGCATGCGCTACGGGGAAGTAACCTTTCCAACCCGCTACAGCAATGGCGTAACCCACGACTTCACCGTTTCCGGTAGCCCAACCCGGCCCCATGGTTTTTATGCCCGGGTCGCGTGTTTCTACGTCAATTGCAATTTCTTTAGCATCAAGGATGCCTTCGGGAAAAGGATGCTCCGGTGGAAGCCAGTCAGACTTTGGGGGGAACATTGCCACCTGTAATCGATTAACCACGGTCGCTTCTCCAAGTTTTCTCTCGAAGAATCGCTTCGGAGAAATGTTTGCACAAGGCGCAGTACCAACCAAGCCTCTCGTTGATTTGTGTATTGACTACAGCAGTAGCTTTCTTGTCGCCGCATTTCTCGCAGGTGTTGTAATACATCGGATCAAAATCTTCTTTTTTCATAAGTCATAGGCTCTTGAAAAATCATCGGGATCTATTAAAAATAGATTTTCTTTTGTTCGGGTAACTCCCACATAGAAAACTCGGTGAAGGTCATCTATCTGAGAATTTCTAATCGCCGCATAAGTAAGGTCGGTTAACAAGACAACGTTATCGGCTTCACCGCCCTTTGTGCCGTGAATCGTGGACAGTTTAATACGGGGAACGGCGTTAAACTTTTCTCCTTTGCGCAGTAGAGCCGTAATATAAAGACGATCGTTCCCGGTAATCTTGTCCATGGCTTCGTGCCATATCAAGCTGTCGTCTACGAGAAGCCCATAATTTTTTTGTAAAAGATCAATGGTAAACAACTGGTCTTCGGGGGCGTCTATTTTCTTCATGCCGCGCGCAATATGCACGTTGTTACCGTACATAAAGCTGTACACAACCTGTGCGGCTTTAAGCGTAATGGGGCGTCCCTTCCGCATTTGTTCCCATGCATTTACCGCAATAGAAAGTCTTTCTGAAATGGACCGTGAGCCGTTGCGTTCGAATAAGTATCCATTAGTCTTTAACTGAGCCGCTACGTCGGAGAGCATGTAGTTAGCCTGAGCCATTATTAGCCACGTGCCCTCATCCATATTTAGTTCGGCTATGTCCGACATCCTCGTTACGGATCCTTCTTCTTCCTTCGGTTTATACTGTTTAGGAAAACGACGGTGGATTCTTTTGGCGATGCCTTCGGCAACCCGGTGTACTGACCGAGGTATACGGTAGGATTGACTAAGCACTTCGCTACCCCCGGGGAGGTTGATGAAATGGTCAACGTCTGCGCCTGCCCACCGGTAGATCGCTTGGTCGTCATCTCCAGCACAATACATTCGTTGTGATTTTTTATCGATGGCATGGGCTATATCCCATTGTAGGGGTGAAAGATCTTGAGCCTCGTCTAAGAAACAAAGTTTAAACTCGGGGCATATACGAGGCGCTTCATGAGCAAACATTTCTAACATGTCGGTGTAATCTAATACCCCGTGGAATTGCTTGTATGAACGGTACGCTTCAGCAATATATTCAACTTCTGGCCAAGACTCCTCGATATTAGTCTGGTTATATTCGCTGCGTAGTTCTGTTTTTTTTAAACGTGCCAGATTGATAACGCCCAATACAGGATGCTCGGCTGCCTTGGTCAACGTGTCCCCAAAGTCATAGTGTGGCCGAGTATGTAATTGTACTTTTATCTTTTTAGACAGGTCGTCGAAATGTTCCTTCGACATCAAGTCCTTGTCTCGAATACCAAGCAGCCGGTATGACAAACTGTGCAGTGTACGAAAGTAAGGCAAGTCTTCTTTTTCATCCAAGTTAAAACGGCGAGCGGCGCGTTCCTTCGCACCGCTTGCGGCCTTTCGGGTGAAAGCTAAGAAACCAATTTCTCTAGGGGACATGCCCCCTTCCAAAGCTTGGTCTACGTAGTTAAGTAGCGTAGTTGTTTTCCCTGTGCCCGGTGGTCCAAAAATTCTAAACATTAGAAAGGAGCCTCTTTATCGCTACCGATGTTTTTTGCCTTTACGGACATGCTACTAACGTCATACGCCGGGATTCCCCAGACTCGGACGCTCTTTCCTGCAACCTTCATGACCGTAGACTGACCGTTTATGTCCCGCAGGCGCTGTGCAATCTTATGGCCTTTGTATTCAAAGAAACGATTCTTGTGCAAGTAAGCCGTGAAATCTTTCAGGCGGAAATACGTACGCCCTTCATCTTCATCTGTATACGGACGCCGCAAGATTATTTCTTCTTTATTCTCGGCTTGCTGCATTACCGTACAAAACTCTTCCAGATGGTCATAGAACTGTCCTGCAAAGCTTGCGTCTTGAGACACTTCAACGATAGCGCCGTCAGTTTCAGACATCTCGGTCAACAACTGGTTTATGCGTCCTTCCCACATCTGCTTACTTACACTGCGCGGCATGAAGTTTAGCTGCTCAACGCAAGATCTCTGGAACGCGGCTTGATTCATCAAAGCCTCTGTATCCATTTCCAGCGGCTGCCCATTGACGTCCATGAACCAGACAGGAGGCGTGCTGTTGTACTTGCGCAGGTTAGCGATAGTCGCACCGGATACCGCAGCTTCAATACCGTACTTACGCGTTTTGCATAAGTCTGCATTGCAGTAATCACAGATGGGTGCATCTTTACATTTGTAAGCGTAATCTTTTTTGCCGAGTTGCTTGGCTACAAGGTTCACTTCGTTCAACGGAAGAGGTGGATCAAAATAACGTGCGTTATACACGAGTATCTCTGACTCCCAAGAGTCTGGAAACGCTTTACGAAGGTAAACGCCTACGTTAAACAAACCATTGTTACGCCCGCCCTCGCTAATCTTCTGCGAGCAAAGAGTCTGCAAACACGGCGGTCCATCCTTTACGATGATGTTAGTTTCTTCTTTAGCTACGGTCAGTGACTGTATCTGATCCGGGTCTTGCGCATATGTTTCGTGAAGCGCAAAGAATTCTTCGATCGTACCGGACTGCCCATCATCTTTAATGACGTAACGAAGTCCCTCCTCTGCATCGTAGTACGGAAGGTTAAGAAAGTTACCCACGTCCCCACGTTCAAGGAAGAGCTTGATTTGCTTAGGAAATATCTCACAACCACCGTAGCCCATCTCGGCTGCAATGTGCTGCAAGGTATCTTGAATTTGTTTAGCGCTAATCCAGTCGGTAGTAAACAGAAAACAATGCGCACCCCCTGACTTGCTGCGGCAAACAACAAGCGGGATCTTCATGCGTCTAATTTTCTCAACTAACTCTAGGTGATCAAGAGGGTACTGATCTATGTCGATGCAGCCCCACTTACAATTATTGTCCTCGTTTATAGGTATGATGCCTATCGCATCACCCTTACCGGAGAGGTGTCCTTCCCAAGTTGCGTCGTTTCTGGGTTGTTTTAGTACCGTAGCTTTACCGGTGTTCTTTCCGTTCTGTGCCTTGCGGTCAATTCGATATGTGCCGTATGCCTGTTGTAGACCGTCGAAAATTCCCGCAAATTTCTTTGCGTTATCTGACATTATTTCACCCGAAAAATAGGGGCGCGAACGCCCCCTTATTGTCTACCAAGGAATATCTTGGTTTTCTGCGGCGGCTTCGTCTGTATGCTTCACGCTAACCTCGCCTTTAAGAATGCTTTCGGCGAATTTTTTAGCTTGCACGTAAAGAGTCGGGTCAGAGACAACTTTGTCTAAGCTGATTTCCCAACCGTGCCAAGAACCCTTCGAATTTTCTTCCGAAGTAGTCTTGAGGGCATAGACGTGACTAAAGCGCGGTGGCGTAAACGGACCGTTCTTGCCAATCATATTTCTGCTTTGGACCATAGAGTTCCACTTGCGCGACTTCTTTAACTGCGTTGACTTCATTGCAACCAAGGCAAACTGCGAAGTGCCATCGGGGTTCAGGATGATAACGAAATGCTGATGAGTTTCCTCTAAGTAGCTTCCGTCTCCGCCTGTAACGTATTCCCGGTTGTCGTCTTTACTGCGTTCTGTCGGAGGACGCTTGTCTTCCGGGGTATAGATGTTAACCGGTGCGCCGGAACCTGCGCCACGGGGCATCCATTCTATGAAGCGGCGCTGATATGCGCAAGGTATTACGTTTACGCCATCTTTGCCTTTATACACTTCGCCAGTAACGGTGTTGTATATATCACCGGCTTTGGCATTTTCTAGCTCATCCAGAGTAGGATCCTGTCGGCTAAGAACCTTAAGGAACGGAAGGGCAAGATCGTCTTGTCCTACGTTTTCTAAGCCCACACCGGCGTCTGCTTCGAACATATTCATGTCCACGACGGCTAGTTGAGTAGTAGCTTCAGCTTTTGCTCCGGCTACGGTTACTTCAGCTTTTGCTCCGGCTACGGTTACTTCTGCGTTTTCTTTTACTGCTTCTGCTTTAGTCATAATGATTAACCCTTTTTAATATTAGCTCGTTGACCTACATATGCCCCGAATATATCCATGGGGAACTCGTTACCCGATTCAACCTGATCCCTCACAAACGCTTTAAGAGTTTGTGGGTGGATATCTCTTTTCTGCTCCGGGGAGAACCCGGCTTCCGTAGTAAGTGAGACAAGACTTTCTGCCAGACTTTCTTCGCCACGACCAAACTGACACGTAACAACATTTTTGATAATGTCGTCATAGCCGTTTTCCTTAAGCCAACTAAAGGCTTTGTCGCGGTTATCTACTTTGATATATGCACCGTAGGTAGGTTTAAGCTCTACTTTGGAACCATCATCTAGTTCTATCTTAGAGACGCCTATCTCGTGCAGTAATGCAGGAAGGTCTTCATCGGTAAGTTTCAGCAGGTCTTTCTTAGTTTGCTTAAGGGTGTCCTCAAGTTTTAAGACTTCGTCCTGCTTATTGCGAACAGCTCTTGCAAGCTCTGCAATGGTTGATACGCCGCTGGTATCGAGGGATTCCATAGAGGAAGCTGCGGCTTGATCGGCTTCCATGGTATCGAACAAATTACTCATAATGAGTCTCCTTTCGTGGTTAAAGGACTTTTTAGGCCCTTGCGATGTAAGATATTCTCGCATATAATCTCACATGTCAACTAATTTTGTGGTCGCTATGTATACATTTAAAACAACGCCCTATCAACACCAGCAAGAAGTCTATGACAAATCTTGCGAAGAGAAGTATTACGCCTTGCTTATGGAAATGGGTACAGGCAAATCAAAAGTAGCTATCGACACGATGGGCTATCTATTCGAGAAGAAAGAGATTAACACGGCTTTGGTGATTGCGCCAAAAGGCGTATATGACAACTGGTTCTTGAAAGAAATCCCAGTTCATTTGCCCGAAAGAATCAAAACACTAATGGTTCGATGGCAGCCAAACTTCACTAAAAAGTTTACAGAAGACATAACTAAATTAGCTTTGAGGGAAGAAGACGACGACTCCTTGCACATTCTGGTTATGAACATTGAAGCGTTGTCCACGAAGAAAGGTGCGGCGTCTGCGCTTCGTTATCTGGAGCTTAACCCGGACAATATGGTCATCGTGGACGAAAGCACTACGATAAAGAACCGGGCAGCAAAACGTACCAAGACTGTTATAGATCTTGGCAGAGCCGCTAAATACAGGCGTATTCTGACAGGAAGCCCTATTACCAAGTCGCCCATGGACTTGTTCAGTCAGTGCGCTTTCTTAAGCAGCAAAGCACTTGGGTTCAGCAACTTCTACGCGTTCCAGAGCCGTTATGCGGTATTGCAAAAGCGAACCATGGGACACAGAAGCTTCCAAAAGCTTGTCGGATACAGGCGTCTGGACGAGCTTAGTGAAAAGCTTGAGACCTTTAGTGCGCGCATACTAAAGCGCGATTGTCTGGACCTTCCGGACAAAATCTACATGTCTCGCGTCGTAGAATTGTCAGACGAGCAGGTCTCTGTCTACAACCAAATGAAAGAATTGGCGTTAGCTCAAGTAGCCAATGGAGAGCTTGCAACAACGGCGTCCATCCTTACTCAGCTAATGCGCTTGCAACAAATAGTTTGCGGTCATCTTCGAACAGATGACGGTGAGATACAGGAACTAAAGAATTCTAGGCTTTCTGCTTTGATGGAGATAGCCGAAGAAGTACAGGGTAAGGCCATAATTTGGGCAACGTGGACACACGATATCCAAGCGATAGCTCCGGCCCTGCGCGACCGTTACGGAGACGAAGCAGTCGCAACATACTACGGAGAAACGCCGCAGGAAGAACGGCAGGAGATTGTTACTCGGTTTCAAGATGAGGAATCAGAGTTGCGCTTTTTTGTCGGACAACCTAGAACGGGAGGGTACGGTATTACTCTGACCGCCGCAGACACTATGGTCTACTACTCTAATTCTTACGATTTAGAAATCCGGTTACAGTCAGAAGATCGTGCGCACCGTATCGGGCAAACAAAATCAGTTACGTACATTGATCTTGTGACACCCGATACGACGGACGAGATGATATTAGACGCCCTTCGAAGAAAAATTAACATAGCCAGCACCGTTCTCAATGAAGATTTCGGTGACTGGCTGCGTTAACCACCACTCCTGATTACATCGCTAGTTATATCAAACGGATACATCTGCGCAAATCTTGCCCTACTTTCTGCTGAAGATGCAGCAGGCTGTGGGGCGGGAGCCGCGGGCCGTGGGGCAGGTTGCGGTCTAGCTTGTGCTTGAGGCGTGGGCTGTGGTCTAGGACGCTGCTCAAGGGTAACCGGGTCTCTAGCCAACGGCCGCCGCATAGGCTGATCGAAGTCAGTTCCTCTTGGCTGCATCTGCGCGGTAGGCTCTCCTTCGTAATCAGAGAACTCTAAAGAATCGGTTAACGCACGACCACCCGTGGTCCTTATTACACTTTTTAACCTACCGTATACTTGCGTAGCTTCTCTTTTATTCTTAGTTCGTCTAAGAAGATCCGCCATCTGTTTAGGGTCTTTGGTAGCTTCAGTTATGATGTCCCAAGAACGGCCATACGGTAATTTATTTACTAGGGAATTAAAATAACGCGCACCCGCAGCAGGAGTTTGTATGTCTCCTCCGACCATTCCTAATGCTCTCGTGATTGCCGAGGTTCCCTTAGCACCAATAACTCGGCTTACTAAGCTACTAAGCATAGAGGGGTTGCCTACAACTTCCCGGTCTATTGCGGCGATGTCTCCGCTATCTAACGTTTTTTGAAAACGTTCAGCCGAGTTAAAGAACGAAGTCCAGTTCTTAACTTCGTCGGCCGATACCACTCCACGGCTCTCAAGAACGTTTAATACCGATTGATTTCCGCGAGAGACAGGCCCCATTAAATAGTTACGCAGCTTAACGAAATCTACACCGGCTTCTGTATTTCCTCCAGCGTGACGCCACGCGGAGTCATAAATGGTCTGCTTAAGACCTTCCACCACTTCGGGTTTTTTGGCAGAGTTAGCAAACCTAATAATCCCTACAAGGTTTTTAACTGCGTTTGGTTTAGGCGATTGACCGGGAACGCCAAGCAATCTATCTATTTCTAAAGAAGGTGACTCATCTTTACCTAAGAAAGTTTTAAAAGATCCAATGGCGTCTAACTTGGTGTTAGCTCCGGCTTGTCTTTCTCTAAGACCCGCGAGCATAACTTGAGCTTTAGCCGCGTCTTGAAGGTCTTCAAAAAGCTTAGGAAATTGAGTTTGAAGCAACTCGCCTTGGTTGCGCATAAAGGTGTTTAATGCGTTAACGTTAACTTCACCGGTAGTCGCATTAACAATGTTGCGGTCACGAGCAAGGCGACGCAGGACTACTTCTTCTGCGCCACGCATAGTTCCTTTTAAAGATTCTAATTCAGCTCTTTCGGCTTGCGGTACTTCTCGGATAACAAAGTCTAGTGCGTCATCAAGCTCTTTCATCCGTAGGGACGTGGGAAGACCCGTTGTAGCGCGAAGCTTATCCCCGGCCAACTCAGGTATTAAACGATTGCCACCTTTTGTGTTTTTGGCATACAACGTTCCTCCGAATCCTCGGGTAAATACATCGTTCAGAGACTTGGAGAAAGAGTATGCCGCGTCTAAATTCTTTATTGCATCTAACTGAGCCGGGTTCATGGCCGCAATTTCTTCCGGGGTCATACGGCCCAAGCTGCGCGTTCCAAGATCTTCGCCAGCCGCATTAGCTAGTTTAGAATAGAATCCCGCATCCGAGGCTCTGTTGGAATCGGCGGCACTTTGTCGAGCAAGTTTAAGCACATGCGAACGGAAACCGATCAAGTCTCCGGAAGTTACCTTAACCGCATCGGGTACTTGGTCTGCCGCGTCCATGATTCGTTTTTGAGTAGTGTTTAGTGCCAAGCTTTTCTTAGCCAGTTTTAACGCCGCATTTTTCTGACGGGTCAATGCGGGACGGTTTTCTCGCGCTAAGCCTTGAAATTCACCGCTATCCGCTCGGGCTTCCGCTTGCATCGCCCGAAGTTCATCTTCTAATCTAACCAAATCATCCTGAGTCTGGATATTTCTTAGAGTTTTTACCGTGTCTCCGTCATTACCCAGCGCCTTACCTATGGCCAACTGCAACCTATCGCCGGTTTCATTGACCTGAGACAAGATAGGTAAGGCAGACGATTCAATCTCCGCAATCTCTGCTTGCAGTTTAGCTATTTGATCTATCTGAGCATCATTTACTTCAGGAGCAATGCGCTTAATAAACTGCCTAACAACCGGATCAAAGGTCAAAGCCTTTTCTGGAAGACCCCCGGTCCGTGGGTTTAGCTCATCTAAATAAGCTTTAAGGATATTACCCGCGTCCAACTCTAGGGTCTTGTCTACCTCCCCATAAAGACGCCCTTCGATTTCACGCGCTTTGGTTAGGGCAGTGTTGACCGTGTCAAAAATAGCGTTACCCGCCGCGGCGTATTCTTCGTCGGTAGTGGCCGCGACCCGTGAAGCGCGGTCTAAGGCTCGTACGGTGTATTGATTTAGAAGACCCTCTAGGGCCTTTGTAAATTGATCGTTTTGCATTTTAGACGCAGTGGCTAGGACCGAAGGATCCATGCTATCCATTAATCCGTCAATCATCTTGCTTATTGCGCCGGAACCTTCTCGCGCACGTTTCAGTATAAGAGCCGCGGCTTTTGGGTCACGCTGCATTACAACTTCTTGAAGAGCGCGCAAAAACTCATTGTCTGTTTTTTCCGCAGTGTTATACAACGGAACTTGAGTCTCACCTTCGGCAGCCTGAGTTCTGGCCCTTCCAAAAATAACTCGGTCTTCTTCTGGCAAATCGGAAACTAAGTCGTCTATCAGCTTTTGGAGATCGGGACGCATGTCTTCCGGAGCGTCATCTATTACTTTATTCAAAGACCTAGCTACGCGGTTTAATTCAGCTTCATTACCGCCTCTGAAAGAAGAAATGCCGTTTTTTATCAATTGAGAGCCACGGTTGGCTATAATCGATACGGGGTTAAAAATGCCCGCAGCCAGTTCCGCGGTTAATCTTGCCCCCAATTCTCCGGGAAGAATTGCTTCCGATAGACCTCCTGCGGCGGATATGCCTACTCCCGCAACCGTTTCCGTTGCCAAAGTAGTAAGGGGACGATTTATAGCACCTTCGGCAGCTTTACCGAAAAATCTTTCGGCTTTACCCAAACCACTACCCATGGCGCGGTTTACCGCCGCCGACATTCCGGGGTTATCTCCCGCTGCCGCAAGAAACTCTCCTGCGCCAAAATTAGGTTTTGAAACCGTACCAACAGAACTTATTCCCGGAGCTACTCTTTCCAACGCAGAAGAACCGACTTTTCTAGCAAGTCCTTTGGCCACAAAAGGAGCGGTTGCCCCGCCTATAAAACCAAACGTTTCACCGGCTACTTGGGCAGGGCGTCTAGATGGGGTTAATTGTCCTTCAATGTCCAGCTCTTCTTTTATCTTTTCTTTTCCGAACTCACCAGCTATCGCACCGGCGGCACCGCCTATTAGTGCGCCACCTAATCCGCCAATCAACTTTGGCCAAGGGCCTCCGGGAAGTTGAAGACCGGCTTTAAATCCTTGCTTTAATCCGATTAATGACGCGGGGGCCGTGGTCACCGCAGTAAGGCCCGCTTCTTCACCGAACGCGCGCAAACGACCAATGTCCCTTACGCCTTCTACGTTGTAGGAGATGATGTCGGAATCGGTAAGGCCGGCTTTACGTGCGCCGTCGTAGTCGTAACTTCTACGACTGGATACATGCCTAGCAATGTCTTCTTCGTTAAGACCGGCTTCGGTGGCGCTTTTTATGTCAAACTGAATTTTATCTGGGAAACCGTTTGCCACGAGTTATATCTCCTTGTTCAGTTTAACGACCTTCAAACATTGCGGGGTCAGGCTTATTTGGGTTGAGGGACGTTTCAAAATTCATTACGGCCCGGTCGTAATTTTCAATCAATGGGGCCAAGCGTCGAACGTCTTGTCGTGCCGTAGTAACCTGCGCCGTAGTAAATTTCTCAGGAGTATCCAGTATGCTAGTTGCTAAGTCTTGGACTTCTAACAACTGGTTGCGCATGTTAGTAAGTTTTTCAAGAGTAGTTTCTTCTGTACTTATACCGGGCTTTGCCAGTTCTGCGGCAAGAGCTTCAACCTCGTCCTTTAACGCCCTTCCACCCACTGATTCTCTAACAAAGCGCTGAGTCACGTTAGCCAAAGAAGTTAACTGTGTTTGAGCGTCGGCTATTTCCGAAAAAGGAGCTTCGCGATCCGTTATGCCTAATTCACGGGCATAGGACATACCGGACCTAATCGGATTAAGCACCGTGCTCAAGCCCACTCCCGGAGTTAAATTGGGCGTTTCTGGAATAATCCTTCCCGGAAGTTCAATGTCTTGCTCGGTCATAGGCGCGCTAGGATTTAGCATTTCGTTTACACGATTCCAGTCACTTCCGGAGTTTAAGGCACCACCTTTTTGATATTTACGAACTTCTCCGCCATCAGCAAACGGAGCAGGTAAGCCCCGTTCTTGTCTACCCGCCAAAGCGTCTTGCAACTGACGAGGAATTACCGGCTTCTGCTGTTCAAACTGTCCCGTAGCCGGATTATATTGTGCTTTAGGCGTAGCGTAGTACGAAATAGCGGTGTTAAGCATCGCTAAAGCTTGTGGATTTTCTTTGTCCAAGTTACCTAGCTCAAAGTCACGCATGAGGCCCCTGTCAGAAACCATGTCTCGTGCTACTCCTTCTATGCTATTACCAAAGGTATACTGCGATTTCTGCATTGATCCTAACGCGGCAATCTGCGCTTGATTTTGCATTTGCGCTTGTCGCATAGCTATGTTTGCATTAAAACCCATTTGCTCAAAAGCAAATTGATCTCTTGCAAGTTGTGCATTGACTGCTTGCCATTGGTCGTTCAAGAAAGACTGGCGCGTTTGAAAGTCTTGGTTAAAGCCTTGAACGTCTGCCGCCAACTCTGCTGCGCTTGGGGTCCTCCACCAAAGCATTCCAGTTCCGCCTAAAGAAAGATTCATCTGTTCCCGGGCAAAGTCTAACTGACGCCCTTGCTGTTTTAATTGATATCCGTTTATAACACCCCTTTCTTCTAAAGTGTTTTCAAAATTCGTTTCAATTTCGTTAGCCCTACGAGCTGTCTCTGCGTCAAATAACGTGCGCTCGGCAGCAGCCCTAGCCTCTAACTGAGATAAAGCTTGCTCACCTATTACGCCTTGTAGTTTTAACCGACCGTCTTGGCTCAACTGCTCTAGAGCCGTGCTTATTTCACCTTGCTCAGTCAAACGAGACATAGCGCCTTCGTCTATCAAACCTTGCAGAGCGCTGCGCAATTCTCCGCTCGTTATGATTTGATTCATTTTTTGATCTCCCTGCATTGTCTGCAAAGTTTCTCTTGCGCCTATTTCAAGCTTAGCTATGCGCTCTTGGAAGGCAAGATTGCTTTCGTTTTCGCCTTGAGTAAACTCTCTACTAAGTTGACTCTCGCCCGCGATAAATTGATTTTGCTGGCCTTGGAGTTCGCTCCGTCCGCCTATGTCTATAAGACTTGCGCGTTCCCGTCCTACTTGCTCCAGACGGGCAACTTGTTCTGCTTCCGCACTCTGAAGGGCCGCGACGCGTGCTCCGCGCTGCGCGTCAGTTACTTCTGCGCCTGCGCGCTGTGCAGATTCGGCTACGGGCAACGCCGCACGAGCTATCTGAGCGCCAAGAGGCGCTCCGGTCATAGACTGACCAGTGCTTGGGTCTACGCCACCCGCAAGATTTAATCCTGCCTTGGCGATGTCAAAAAAAAGGCTTGACTGAGCCTGCTTGCGACGGTTTTCGGTGTCACCTAAAAGCTCTTCGTACAAAGGCGCGCGGGCCTCGTACGATTGGCGCACGGCGCTCGGGTCAAAGTCGGTCATCGCGCTAAAGCCCGAAGCTTGAGCTAAGAGGCTATTCGGGTCTCCACCAAGGCGCATTTTTACAACAGGGCCTCCCATGTAGTACTGCTGAACCGGCATAGGCATAGGCTCTGCCGCAGAAGCGCCCATCATCAACTCGCCAACGCCTTGGCCCATAGGAGTAGCCATGCCTTGCTCGTCTTCCATTTCCACGCCACCGGTTAAGCTTTGCATAAGCTCACCAATGCCGGTGTCCATAGCGCCTTGCTCGGTCATCATTATGCTAGGCTGAACTAAAGCCAAAACCGATTCAGGAGTAGAGCGCGCGTCTTCTATACCTACGATACCCGCTAGTTCGTCATAACGAGAATCAATAGGCTGAGAGTTTCCGCGGATGGCATTGATAACCTCTTCCGCAGACTCGGCGCTGTCTAACCCTGTCATCATCTCCTCTACATACGCCCGGCCGTATCCTTCCATTTCTCCCGCAGCAGATTGCTCTGCCTGCTGGACTTGAGCTTGCATCTCTGGCGGAATTGCGGCCATAGCCGGCATGTCCGTGGCCATAGGGGCTGCGGGTCCGCCAGCTTGACGGAAGAGTGGGCGCTTATAGATGTTCATCATATTAGAATCCTAACCCTGCTGTTCTGGCTCCGGTCATTGCGCCGAGGCCCGCGATGCCATAACCCAGAACCTGCTGTGCAGTAGAGGGTTGTTGTACCGCTTGGCTGGTAACCGTGGCTTGCGAGCTTGGCGTGCCACGATAGATGTCCGACAAAAATCCGTACTGTTGGTACGGAGCTGCCATTTGTTCAATGTTGGACCGACGTACTGCATCCAGTTCGGATTGCTGCTGCTGACGATCCATAGCACCAAGGCCACCCAAAGTAGCAATGTCGTTCTGAGTCAGAGTCTGGCCCAACTGACCAAGACCTGCTTGCTGCAAGCCTAACGAACCGGCTTGTCCGGCTATGCCCGCGGCCTGTGTGCCAAGCGAACCTAAGCCCTGTCCTATGTTCATCAACTGGCTTACATCTTGCTGACCTAGTTGACCGTACTGAAGACCTAGCGCACCCATGCCCGTACCGGCGGCTTGCCTACGGGCTTGCGTCGCTTCGAAGGCTTGTTGTGCGGCACTACGCGCTGACTCAAAACCTGCGGCACGCATACGCGCACCAACGTCGCCTTGTTCTTGCAGGATATTGCTCGCCAGTTCGGACTGCATGATGCCTTGTCTAGCCCCACCAAACGCGCCTTGGCTTACAGCTTGAGCGGCTTGTTGGTTTTGAGCCAACAGGCCCTGCTTGGCAATGTCTTCTTGAGTTTTCTGTATAACCTGTTCTTCGTAGGGGTTATAGAACTGCGAAACGTTTATTGAGGGATCGTATGTGCCCGTAGAACCTAAAAGCGCTTCGCCCGCAGCGCGTTGATACTCGTAGGGTACTTCGCGGGTTTGCTGCGCAAGATCACCGGCTTCGGCATAAAACTGTTGAGCCTGTTGAACCGTGGGGAACGCAAAGTTTTCCAGTGCCCCTTGTCCGGCAAGCACCTGATCCACGCCGCCTTGAAGGTACGGCTGGAACGCGCCAACGCCTTGCTGGCCTAACGCCATAGCGGATTGTTCTAGTCCGCTTAGTCCCGCTACTTGGTATGCAGGAGGAAGAGCGGCGGTATTGCCAACCCTCTGGCTAACTAAATCTTGAACATTGGCAAGAAGACCAAGACGATACGCTTCAATCTGTGGATTTTCTTGAACTATCTGGGTTGTTACCGCCATTACGCGACTCCCTCGAATTGTCTCATTACTTGATACATCTTACGTATGCCTTTTTCTCGGTCGCCGTTTCCGGCTCCCTTTACGGCTCTTGCAGTAAACACAAACTCACCGTCAGAAAGCATTGCGGGAATGTCGTCAGAAGTACCCGTGCCCGGGCCATTTATGGCTCCGTTACGGCGCGGGAAATTTCGGCTGTCCATTATTCCACCTTGCGCCGCACCCGCTACTGGGGCAGAGACGCGTCTAGGTTGGTATGCCGCAATAGCTGCCTGAGTTTCAGGAGAACGGGCTAGACGTGTATACGGAACAACGGGCGCTGACGCCACTTGAGTTGTTTCACGTGGAGCATAATTCAGAGGGCCACTGCGGTATAACTCCGGATTTTGTTCCAGAAGATCTTGTCCGGTTACGCCGCCAAAAGGCATTTCGGTTTCTAACTCCGGAGCCTTGAAACCACCGGTAGCGCCTAACACCGCAGTGCCGGCAGCCACCAATGGCGCATAAGAACGAAGTGCTCCGCCGATACCCGGACCCATTCCAGCGGCGGTGTTATACGCTAACGCCTCCTTGGCGGCTTGTTCTTTTGCAGCCGCAGAGGCGTTTGCAAAAGCCTCGGGGGAAGAAAAGAAATCTTTAGCCGTATAACGTTTTGGAATAAAAGCGTCTTTCATGCTTTCGGCAAAGTTACGGCCGCCCGGAGCAAACGCGTCTTTTACGCTGTCTCGGAATCCCGGAATAACGCGTTGACTAATTAACTCGTTTTTAGCCATCTGTCCCGTAACCACGGGGGCCGGAGCCGCAGCCGTGACAACAGTGCTTGGTATTCCAACCGGAGGTTGTCGCATACCCGCAGTAAGCGCTTCTTGGGCCGTGACAGGAGCACCGGACGCATTTAGCGACGTACCCGCGGCTCTAGCCAAGATAGATTCACTCTGTGTTTCGGCTAGTTCCGCAACCATCATGTCGCTGCTTTTAGCTACGTCAGAAATCGTGTTCTGTGCGGCGCTTTGTGCGGCGCTTTGTGCGCCGGGTAGTGCGCCAGTAACGCCTTCTTTAAACCCGGAGCCAAACCCTGTTCCAGCTTTAGCGCCTTGAATTCCGCCCTGCACGCCGCTAAACAACCCGCCAATTGCGCCACCCAAAGCCGCGCTCTTAAGGGCGTCTTTAAGGCTTCCGCCTTGAACTAATGTGCCGATACCACTACCAAGCGCACCGGCGGCAATAGTGCCAAGGCCCGGGGCTATAAAGTTTAAACCAACGGATAAGATAATAGGCGCGGCTTTCTTAATTACTTTGATTACGCCCTTTACGGCTTTTTTAAGACCCCGAGCAAGCTTCTTAAGAAAGAACTCGGGCTGGCCGGTTACGGGATTAATCGAGTTTAGCTCACTGCCTACAACGTAACGGTCAGGGTCAATGCCCATAGAGCGCATCTGTCGAAACAAAGAATCTTTGAGGCGGGGGTTTTCTTCAAACACGGCCATAGGAATAACGGTCTCGCCTTGCGCGGCGTGAACTACGTACGTATCTTCGTAACGGCCAAACTTAGCTAGGTCATCGGCTATTCGCTTAACAGAGGCCACACCGCTGCTAGGCAAAGGTGCGTCGTCATCGGCCCAATCGCCAATATCTGCGGTCAGAAAAGACGCAAGGCCGCCATCCGGAACCTCAAACGGGTCGGGGCGTGAATATACGGACGTTTCGGACATTGAGTCGCTCCTCGATTAATCTGGGCCTCTGCCCGATTTTATCAGTACTTAAAGCACTATTCTACAGCATCTTATCTAAGGTGTGTTAACTGTAACAGACCCTACGCTACCTGTCCCAGAGACCCCTAATGCGTTCGGGGAATAGGCCAAAGTTATCTTCAAAAACCCCTCTTTCTCGTATACGGCTCCGACTTCCAGACCTTGATCACTGCCGCTTTGCAAGTTAGTCAAAGTTATGTCGGTAGCCCGCACATCGCCCGGGTTCTGTATCTGGCGGATCAGGGTCTCATACGCTTCCTGAATAGCCGCAATCGTATCCTGCTGGTATTCCGCAGGCGGGTTAGGAAAATAGACACGGGTAAGTTGTCTAGATGACATTATCTTCTCCCGTCGGGCCTAATATCTACTCTAGGAGTACCTAGCCGCCACTGCGTATCGGTCGTATCAGACTCAACTTTTAACGCAAAGGACCGACCCCGTAACCGTATAAAAGTCTGCTCAGTAAACTGTTCCACGGGCGTAGTGGCTGTCTGCACCACGCTAGAGTTATCACTCTGTAAATAAGCTCCGCCCGGGAAGTTACGGGCCTGCAACGTAAAAGTAGCGTTAGGCGCGTCGGATATAGAGTTTTCAAAGGTCAGATCAGGAATAAGCTTGCTCAAGAACACAAAGTTGTTGCCTTCGCCTATGCTCATCTGACTGCTTTCAATGTAGCTTGTAATAGCGCTAGGAGGATTAGTACTACCGTCGTTCTGACCCGTTTCGTGGTTATACAGATAACCGTCTGTGGAGGCCGCAATCGGGGCGTTAAACAAACCGCGGTCCTGCCACGCGGTTCGAGTCAGAGTGCCCACCGCCCACGTGTTCTCTACGTAATTGAAGACCACATAACGGTCGTTCTCGTTAGAACTTGCAGACGGGTAGAACCACCAAACTTCTGAGAAAGTGCTGTTAAGCGCGCAAACGGTCAGATCTATCTGAGAGTTGTTGATATCGTCAAAAATGTACGCTCTAACCGGGCACGGAAGCTTCTGTGTTTGACCGGTGTAGACGTAGAAGTCCCCGATGCCCATCCAAAACACCTTGTCGTCCACCGCAGTAACCGCAGAAGGCCCCGCAATAGTGATGTTTTCGGCAACTTGCGCCAGACCAAAGGTAAAGGGCGGCCCTAAAAATTGCATAGAGTGCAACGAGATGTCGGTAAACACCAAGACTTGGTTGCGCGTTTCTACCGCGACTATAATTTCGGAGCCAGAACCTACCCGCAAATCGCCCGCAGTATTAGTTACTTCCGCATCCCAATCGGTTAAAGATTCTTGCGACGAGAAGCGTATTAACAATGGATCTTGTACGCCCACGTTGTTTTGAGCATCACACCCAAAAGCAATGATGTGGCGATCCGTGTCGCTGACAAGCACTTGTTTGGCAATAGTAGGAGTGCCCGGATCGGCTCCCGGCAAGTCCGCTAAAGCAACCGCCCTATCTACGCCGTAATCGCTGGCGCTGGTGTCCCAGTAGTAAATACCGCCGTCACGAGCGTTAAACAAAAGGTCTTCACCAAAATTGTCTATGCCCCACAAACGTACGTTGTTTACGGTGCTCAGTGTAGACGAAGAACCCCACGTGCCACGGCCCCAAGTGCTGGATCCCCAGCCGGTGCCCGACACTACTACGCCAAGGCCGGAGTTTATTTGATAAACGCCTACTACCGCTGCACCCCCATTACCGGTATCTGACCCGTCGGCCGTGACCGGCGTAGGGTTAAGCACGCCATCTACAGTAATGCTTGCGATTGTCGATACGGTGCGCGCTTGAACAGTGTAGTTGTTCTCGTCCACGACGTTTATCTGATATTCCTGATTCAGAACATCTGCGGTAATTTGACCGCCAAGAGTGGCTGCACCGCTAAACGTCACAAAGTCCCCTGTAGCCGCCCCATGACCGGTGTCCGCAACGTCAATAGTAGAGGATCCGTTGGTCGCGCCAAACGTTACGTCGCCCGCGGCAGTGGTAGCCCGGATAGGGGTAATGTCGTAGTAGAAGCCGCCTTCGTTAATATAGAACTTAAAACGAGTGCCCACGGCCATGAGCAACGAGCCTTGCAGGGTTACGTAGGAGTGAAGGGCGCGACAGGGCGCAAGAAAGCTGTAGTTAGACCGCCTAGTCCAACCGCCTATTTTCTCGGGGAATCCAAATCGGAACCGGATCTTGTCGGAGTCCGACCAACCGCCTTCGTTAGAATAGCTGGTGTTTTCTTTGTTAACACCGGGTCTGAATTGTAATTTCGCTAAGGGCATTCGCTAACCTCATAATAGGTATTCACCTGTCTCGATCATAGATGCGAGTTCATGTGCGCGGCCTTTAACGTCCCGACTCCACTTTGAGTCAAGGAACTCCTTTGCTGCGAGGGTATAATCTGCCACTTCCATGGCAGCTAATGCGAGTCTGAAACCACGAAGTCGAGTGGCACCAAGGTTAAAACTAATGTCTATAATAGCATCTTTTCGGACATCATCAAGGTCGGTAAACCACGGATATTCCAAAGAAAGCTCTTTAATTACTCGCGCTATGTCGTTCTCAAGCAGGTAATCGACTTCATCATCGAACAGGCCCATACCGGTGTTCGAGATATTCCTACCCACACCGATAGTTTCGTATCCGGCAGAACACAGGTAAACGTGGCTTTTTACGCCTTCATGGCGCTTGAGCATTTCAAGTAGTTTTTCGGTCACTAGTCGCAAAGCTCAGCTAATTCTTTCCAGTCTTGTGCAGTCCAGTTAGAGGTATCCACAGAGGCAGGAAGCTCAACCGTAATTCCGGAAACACTAGCACCAAGGAAAGCGCCTGCGGCGTTAGTGTTACCCTTCAAACAGGCCATAGCGTTGTCTTCGGGTGTAATCTCTAAGCTATTCAACTGGGTACAAGCAGCTAGTGCGTAGCACGCAACACCTAAAATAAGTACTCTCATGAGAACCATCCTTTAATAGACTGAAATGTGCGCACTGGGTAGTACAGAGCGCCTGACTTAAACCGTCCAAGACCTAGTACGCTCAGGGCTTCTCGAAACACCTTGTCCGCCTGCTTTTGGTTCTTAACAACGCCGTCTCCGTGGGTGCATAAATAATCGTGGACCACTGCCGCCTTTCGGTTTTTTGCGTTCGCTACAGGCACTAGCCACCGAAGCAGCTTAGGTACACTCGCCAAATCCGTGCAATACCCCGCAGGCACGGTCACGGTGCGCCCCAGAACGTCGCTATAGTACACCAATGGGGCATGTAGCCGCCATCCACCATCAACGGCTTCCGCAACTAGCGCGGTCTGGAAGTGGCTCATGATACGCACCTAAGGCTTGTTGATGAAACTAAAGTAGGACCCCGTTAGCAGGGCACCTAAGAAAACGTAAGTAAAAGCCTTGATTATGGTATTTGCCGCAGTACGTTTGGCCGAGCGCCAAGAGTCTAAAAGGTCGCGTATTTCACGCATGTCATGAACAGCGTCGTCGTCTTGTAAACCCACGTCACGTAAAGCTTTTTTAGCCCCCGCCTCCGCAGCACGCTGTATCATCGCTTCTAGCTCTAGGTCGTTCATCTCATGGGTCCTCCTACTGCTTTAAAACAAACTAAATAGCGTCTAGGTCATCGTGCGTAATACAGGCGTTAATAGCCACGATGCTGGCATCTTTCACGTCTTTGGCTGTGCTAACGGCGGCGGCATCACCCGTAGCGTCATCTGCTTCAAGTCGAGCCTGCTCGTTGGCAACTTGTGAGTAAGTGCTTTTAGCTGCACCAATCAAACCACCCTTGCGGTCATCTACAGTGATGTCCTTGACAGCATAGACAATCTGCACCGGATCAACTGAGACATCAAACGTATGGCCGTCATAGGACTGTCGATTAGCCGTAATAGCAGGCTTCACTTCAACCGCTGATTTCCAGCCAGACTCGCCCGCAGGAGGCTGCGTGTCCCAGACTTGTGTTACTTCGTTGTTTACTACTTTTGCAAATAAAGACATGAGAGTCTCCTTGTTTTAAGAATTAGTGTTTTGGGTTAACTTGCGGTTATGGCAAGGGTAAAGTCGCTGCCGCCTGTAACCTTTAGCCACGTAGTTAGAGCGCCGACTTGTATAGGGGAGCTGCGCTTAGTAACAGTGCCATCTCCCAGTTGGCCCTTGGCGTTCAGCCCCCAAGCCCATAGAGTTCCGTCGGTTTTAGTGATAATCGTGCTGTATTGACCATTAGCAATATTTGACCAAGTAGTTAGTGCGCCTACTTGCACGGGAGAAGAACGGTGGGTGGTGTCGCCTACACCTAATTGCCCGTCAGAGTTTTGCCCCCATGTCCATACTGTGCCATCAGTCTTAGTGGCTGCTGTGTATTGTTGGCCCCCCGCAACATTTGACCATGTAGTAAGCGATCCTACCTGTACCGGGGATGAGTAGGTAGTGGTGTTGCCTTGGCCTAACTGGCCGGTGTTGTTCTGCCCCCAAATCCAGAGGGAGCCGTCTGTTTTAGTGGCAACGGTGAAGTTACCCCCGCCAGCGATTTTATCCCACGTAGTAAGCGCACCTACCTGTACGGGAGAATTGCGGTTAGTGTCAGTGCCATCGCCTAGTTGACCGTGGGCGTTATACCCCCAAGCGTAAAGAGTTCCGTCTGTTTTAGTGGCTAGGGTGTGGTATCCACCACAGGCAATACTTAGCCATGTAGTAAGTGCGCCTATTTGTACCGGGGAGCTGCGGATTGTTATTGTTCCATCACCTAATTGACCGGAGCTATTCATCCCCCAAGCCCAAAGGGTGCCATCGGTTTTAGTGGCAATAGTTTGGTATCCACCCGTAGCAACCTTGTCCCAATCAGTAAGTGCGCCTACTTGTACTGGGGAAGAACGGTTAGTGGTAGTGCCATCGCCTAGTGATGCTTGGCTGTTTAACCCAAAAGTCCATAGTGTGCCGTCGTTTTTAGTCGCAACTGTGTGATTAGTTCCTCCAGCAACATTTAACCACGTAGTAAATATGCCTACCTGTACCGGGGAGGAGTAGTCAGTTGTATTGCCTTGGCCTAGTTTCCCGTAGGTGCCTTGCCCAAAAGCCCAAAGCTCCTTGGCTAGTGTAGGCTTGGGCCACAGACCTTGCTTCTCGTAGTCTGCTGCTTGGTCTAGCGTCCATATACCGGATGCTGTGCCGCCTTCGCCGTCAACAGGGCCGACAACAGTAGGTGCGAGTTTGGTTATAAAACCACCGGGCCACTTTCCACTCATTTGACTCTCCGAAGTGTCTTCTTCTCGCTAAGGTGTTCTTTAATCTTGGCAAAGGGGGCTTCCCAATCACCAAAGGACTCTTGCCGCAATAGCTTCATTGTATCGTAATAAGGGCAAGTATCACCCTCCTGTGCATAGAAAAAGTAAGGCATGACCGGAATAATCGTCCAAGTCTCAACGCCCATTGCAGCCGCTAAGTGACTGACTGACGTACAAGAAGAGATAACCAGATCACACGATGCCGCTGCCTGTCGGGTATCTTCCCAAGAGTCTAGTGGAACCTGCTTAACCCATGACGGGCAAGCATCTGCGCCTTCATCACGTTGTAAGGAGATAAACTCCGCATCCACGTCCTTTAGCGCGTCAAACATCAGGTCATACGGGAACTTCTTCTGGTGTTCTGCTTCAAAAGCAGTTTGTCCCTGCCATCTAAGGCCAATGCGCTTACGAAAGCCTTTAATTGTTTTAGGCTTAGTAATGTAGGCTTCGCCCGTTAGGTCTTCTAATTCAAACCCAAGAGGCACAATAGCCGACATACCTTGCACGTAGAAATCGTGATAAACGCCCTGACAGCAGTCGTGCTGAACAACCGCGCTAACCCCTTCTACGTCTGTGAATAGCGTAGCCAATGAGCCAGAGCAGGCCACAACGACCTTACAGCCCCTAGCAGCAATGTGCTTGGCAAAACGTACTTGATGTATCTGGTCGCCCAGACCACCTTCGAGATTTAGTAGTACCGTGCCTTTAGACTTGCCATCCCACGGCGGTGTGGGTGAGTTAGGTGCAGCGTTTCCAAAGACCCCAGCCCTTCGACCACGATCCATCAGTTGGTAGCCTTCCTGTATCTTGCCCTGTCTAAGCAGATACCATCCCCGGTTAAACGCCGCTCTATGATTGTTTGGCTCGTCCTTCTCAATCTTCTGGGCTAACTGCCACCCCTCTGCAAAGTTACCCATCTTAGACGCGGCTAACTGGAGGTCTAGGTCGTGTAACTCAGGCGTGGTGCGTGGCTTATCTAACCAGAATTCAGGCTGACAGAAGGCGCTGTAGTGATGCTTTAACACGTCACGAGGGTCTTCGCTGTGCTGCTTGGCAAGTACCGGCTTGATGTCGTGCATACCAGCAAAGCCGTGTATCTCTTCGTCATCCTCTTGGACGCTAGTGCCGTCAATGGCGGTGAAGTCATAATCAAAGTCGTCTAGGCCCAAGAAGGCGTGTATGCGGTCAAGCTGTGCCTTTGGATCAGCTAATAGGTCTTCGTATTCGACTATGCAAAAGCACTCTGGCGCAAACTCGTAACCTGTTTGTAGTGTGATATAAGCTGCCTTTAAGTGTTCCGAGAGCTGCCCTGACTCCATAAACGCATCAAGGTCATCGGGTTTAGCAACACGCACAAAGGAGGCCATGCAGTCTGGTATAGAGCGCACAGTAGCAATGATCTTGGGTTTTTCCCCAATCACTTCAGTCATAGCCTGCATAATCTGCGGGATAGGCCAGCCACGGCCCTTGTCTATAATAACAGGCGCATCAAAGTCTTCGTAGAACGCCTCAATAGTGCCCCGCATAGAGCTGACTAGCGTCTTGTGGTTCTTCACGTCAGCTTTAAGAAGCCCGGTAGATGCCCACGTATTAGCCATCCCATCCAAAGCAAACACCAAGCCCGATGTCGTAGAAACATGGGTCTGCTTATTCTGGTTGAGTATCGCCGCCAGTACCGTGGAACCGGAGCGGGGTACGCCTGACATAAAGTGTAATTGTGCTTTCATATTTATACCGATCTTTTAATTGCAACCCCAGACCTACTCTGGCATCCGGGAGATATTCTAACCCAATTTGTTTCTGAACCAACTTGTACCGGCGAAGAGTAACTGGTGGTATTGCCTAAACCTAGCGCACCGTAGGTGTTGCCACCCCAAGCCCAAAGAGTACCATCAGTTTTAACGGCCAAAGTGGACCGGTATAGCCCAGATAAGTTAAGCCACGTAGTAAGTGCGCCGACCTGTACTGGAGAAGAGTAGTAGGTGGTGTTCCCTGTACCTAGTTTCCCTTGGTAATTACTGCCCCAAGCCCAAAGAGCGCCGTCGGTTTTAATGGCTAGTGCGTGACTTCCTCCGGCTATCTGCGTTGACCACGTAGTGAGCGCACCTATCTGCACCGGAGATGAGCGGCTAGTGGTAGAGCCATCGCCTAAACGTCCAAAACTCCCATTCCCCCAGCTCCACATAGTTCCGTCAGTCTTAATAGCTAGGGTGAAATCATAGCCGCTAGACAGTTTAAGCCAGTTAGTGAGCGCACCTATTTGTACCGGAGATGACCGCTCTGTTGTAGTGCCGTCTCCCAACTGTGACTGAATGTTCTTCCCCCAAGCCCAGAGAGTTCCGTTGGTTTTAACAGCGAAGCTACTAGCGAAATTGGCGCTCACTTCATTCCATATAGTAAGAGAACCTACCTGTACCGGGGAGGAGTAAGTAGTGGTATTGCCTAAACCTAGTTGGCCACTACCGTTGTTTCCCCAAGACCAAAGCGTTCCGTCGTTTTTAACGGCTAGGCTGTGACCATCTCCCGCAGCGATCTTGCTCCAAGTAGTTAATACTCCTACCTGTACCGGAGAAGAGGTGTTAGTGATGTTGCCTTGGCCTAGTGCTCCTGTGGAGTTCTTCCCCCAAGACCAAAGTGTGCCATCGGTTTTGATTGCAAGTTGCCAATACTCGCCTGCCGCAAGGGTATCCCAATCAACAAGTGCGCCCACTTGTACCGGAGAAGAGGTGTTAGTGGTGTTGCCTTGGCCTAGCTGACCGTTGTTGTTAAAGCCCCAAGAGTAAAGTGCTGGGGGCGCAACCGCGCCCGGCCAAGTAAAAGCACCAGCAGCCTGCCCTTGCGTCTGGATGTTCCACTTTCCTGAATACTGTGTCCACCCCGCCCCTGTTGCTAGAGGGTCTAAGCCGGGGTCCATAAACCCACCTTTATTGTCACCTATAGGCATGGTTAGCTCCTGACTAGCTAATTATTTCGTAACTTACGCTGTAGGTGATCTTGCTTGCTGTGCCGCTTGTTACAGAGATAGAAGTGCCTTCCATCAAGTAGATAGCAGTAGTCTTATCCACAACAATCAAAGTCGCATCAGCCGGTACGTTGATCGTAGAAACGATGGGGTACGCTGTGCCGCCTGAAGGAGCAGAACCTTGGGCAACCGCGCCGTTGGAATAAATGCTCACAGTGGTATCAACCGCAGAAGAGCCATCGACGTTAGCCGCGACAATTTGGTTAATCTTGTAGACCTTCCCGCTGCTGGCTGCGTTAGGCAGCAAAACTACTGCGGTATCCACTGCTGGGGTTAGGTAGGTTGTCTCACCTAAAATACTTGTTACTGCCACTATATTGGGGTTTGCCATTATGTTTCTCCTAGAATCCCATTACCATCGCAAGGGCGATGCTTAAACCTGCTGATATGCCGCTTGCGGCGGGTGTGGTTGAAGCCCACGTAGTTCCGTCTGAGGTGAGTAAATTACCTGTCGTACCCGGTGCTACCACTTGAACAGCAGAGGTTCCGTTACCAAGCACCACGTTGTTTGTTGTTAGCGAGGTGGCTCCCGTACCGCCGTTGGCTACAGGCAGTGTGCCAGTAATTTGCGAAGTAAGATCAACACTGCCAAGGGTTCCGCCAAGCGTGAAAGTGCCAGAGCTGGTAACTGGGCCTCCTGTAAGCGTAATTCCATTAACCGTTCCAGTTACTGCTACAGAGGTAACACTGCCGCCTATTTCAGTAGGATTAGCATTAAGTACCGCAGCACCTGCGCCAGCACCGTCGGTAACCACCAGCAGCTTACTGCCACTAGGGATGTCTACTGTAGCGCCGGAACCTTGCTTGATCGTGAGGGTCTGGCTGCCCGTTGTAGCGTTCTCAATCATCCACACCTTGGATATGGTGTTGGGGCCGAGTGTAATCGTGCGTGTAGCGGTTAGCGATACACCTGAGGTAAACTTTAAGTAGAAGCCTCGTGTAGCGTCAGCCGTTGCATCGGGCATGGTGAAGGTTTCATCAGCATCAGCAGCAATCTCTTTCGTGCCGTAGCTAAAACCATCAGTGACAAGCTCCAGATTAGTGTTGGTACTTACTCCCCATGTGCCATCTTCGTCGCCCGTGGTGATTTCTTTAAGTCGTAAGTTGTTAACATATGTAGCCACGATTATATTCCTCTACCATGATTAGGGTGATAATTATACTTTCTCTCGGCTGATTTTCGGGCAGTGGCTGCGGAAAATAAATCTTTAAACAGCCCAAGAAAGCGTCTTTCGCCTTCAGCGTTAATATATGCCCCCCACGATTTGTTGGGCTTAAACCAAGACACTCCCGTTACACCAGAAGTATTAGTACAACGTTTCTTGCCATTACGCGTGTTTTCTGCGTTGGTGACGGTTCTTAGATTAGACAGGCGATTATCGTTACGGACACCGTTAACGTGGTCTATTTGATGCTTGGGAAAACTACCGTGCATATAAAGCCATGCGAGTCGGTGGGCTTTATACTCTTTTCCCCGAATAATAATCCTCTGATACCCGTGACTGCTAAAACACCCCGCTAAACTCCCCGCTTGAGCGCGACTACCCGTAGGTTTCAGCCACGTAAAATCCCCCGTCTCTGGGTTATAGTTCAGTAGTTCTTTTAGCCCCGCCTGAGTAATCATCTTCAAACCCTATACTAGTTTAATGTGCTGCCACCGGCAGCAGGGACGCTTGTCGCGTAAATTCTTGTATTCTGTCGTAAGTTTAGTGCTTCGCCGCAATCTGAGCAAGTGTCGGCGGTTAATTCCGCCTCATCTACGTCATGACCACAATTAGCGCACAGGATCTCAATCTCATGCTTTGGGTCAATAGCGTCGCCTAATTTTACCGCTTTGTTTGTTGTCTTCATGTGTTTTCCTATGCCGCGATTTCTGTCCAGATCGTTCCCGGGTTGGGCACTATCTGACCCCAAATCAATACGTTACCTATTTCGACCGTTCCCTGTACGCCAATGGCGTATACATTTGCATTCGCCGATTCAGTTGTTTCGCCTAGTGCTGTGGTGCCTTGTACGCCGGTAACATCGACGTTTTGCTGCAATAGGACCGTAATGTTGCCAAGGGTAGCAGTGGCTTCTAGCCCTGTAGCGTCGAGAGAAGAATCTCCAATAACGCCCGCATCGCCT
>Ga0222711_1000087_pt1 | contig 30056 bp, 25 predicted proteins | sample AntAcemetage1699_FD_179814 | JGI IMG/M metagenome (GOLD analysis project Ga0222711, IMG submission 179814) | Saline water microbial communities from Ace Lake, Antarctica - #1699 | ecosystem: Environmental > Aquatic > Non-marine Saline and Alkaline > Saline | place: Antarctica: Ace Lake...
GCTCATCCGCAAGCACAACGAACAAGGAAGACGAAGACGACGCGGCAGGCAGTAACCCCCCTCCACCAAGCACGGGGGGGTCGTCAAGTACAAGTACAAGTATGGTAGCGGACCAAGCCCCAGATGGGTCCACCACCACCGTCGACGAGGCAGCAGCAAACATCAACGACAACGATCGTGATGCTGATGCTGTTGCATTGGCGTTTAAGGCATCGGCGGAAGCCACCAACTCATTGACAATGTCCCTTGCAGGTCTTCGGGCACTCGCCGTCATGCAGCTGGCGGGCGGCGGTGTCTTACTCGCCGAGCGTGTGGTTGCGTCGCTAGGATCATCGAAGTCATTTGCTGACTCCAAGGTTGCGGTCCCCATGATGGGCATCGCAATGCTATGCATGGTCTCGCTGTTTGCCATCAGTTCTACTGGCTTGGAAGTCGGCGCAGCTACACATTGGCTTGCACCTAAGATGGCGGATTTTGTGATGATACTCGGTATGGTAGCAGCAGCGGTGGCCATAGTCACAACAATAAAAGGCGGTGTGGCCGTGACAAGGATGACAGACCTTGAACAGGACATACTGGAAGAAGACAGAAGCGGGCTTGTCGACAACGACGGCTATCATAGCAATAATAGTGGGTATGCACAGCATACCAGCCCACTGTTCCATGGAAGGAATTAAAACGGATAGTGTAGGAGGGTTAAACACAATCTTTATCTCTACCTTTACGTAAACATAGAAGACACCTACCTATACCTCTACCTATGAGTGACCATGCGACTGCGTTTGCGTGTGCATGTATATTTATGTTTGCTGTTGCCATAGTGCTAGTGCTACTATTCGCAACCAAATCAGGTGCATTAGGTGTCAATTTCGAAAAGGGCGAACCCACTGCACCCACCACCACCCTAAATCCACCAAAAGCACCAATAAAGCCTAAAGGCGAGCGGACGATGACGATGATGGCTGCATGTGCCCGCCTCGCGGAGGAGGCCACAACGCGCATGCAGCACGACGCCGCCGAGCAGCGGGCGCACCTCCTTGTCCGCCTGCAGGCTTCCCATGACACCCTCGTGGCGGACTCCACCCGAAGGGATGAAATCCAACAGCTTACGCAGCGCGTCAACAGCACGCCTACACCAGGTGCACCAGGGACCGACCCCAAACCAACCGCAACCGCAAGCACAACCGCAAGCACAGATTCGCCATTTTCCCAAGCATCAAAGTCAATGAGCAAATATGACCGCCAAAAAAGGGACACATCAGTATGGCACGTTGCCCTTCGCGGTTTCAACGACCAAGCTGCAGCATTAGGCGTTCACGTGCGGCCCGCGGTCAAACCAAGACTACATGCAGTGGGCGGTGAACGGTGTGAAGACCTCCCACTGTCCAAGTGCAACGCAGAACATTGCAGCATCCTTAGTAGTAGTAGCAGTAGTGCTGCAAGTGCAAGTGATACGCCTAAGCCTGAGACGGTTTGCGCGTCGATCGGGCGTACCACCGCGTGCTGGATTACGCCCCCTACCCGTGCCGACGCATGGAGTCAATGCGTGGGTCCTACGAGTGCGAAAGCGGGGGTGGCATTTGATGACGAGCACTATGCGGCCCACCCGGTAAGTAGCGCTGCGGATTGTGATGGGCGCCTGCAGTGGTGGGCAGCCAAGTGCAGGTGGAAGAAAGGGGAAGCCAAAAATACCGTATACGGTAATGGTGGTGGTGGTGATGCAGCAGGTCCTGCAACTCCCGTGGGACAAGTGGCCGGCGCACCCGCTGTGGTCACACCTGCTGGAGCGCCGCGTGTAGGCGGTCTACCATTGGCAGCCCCGCCGCCACGTGCGTCCGCGGCTTCGACGAAAATGCCGCCCATGTTAGTGCCATAAGGTGTGCCGCCATGCTGGCCTCTTTGTCCGTGTCGTGCGCTCCACGCTGTGGGCGGTTCTGTCTCCGGGCCCTTGCCGTGCCGTATATGTCCACGAACATAATGCGTTCGGCGCTCGTACCTGGGCTGATAAAAAGCACATTCATAGGGTCCAGTGGCAACATAACGTGGCCAGCTTCCGTGAGTGCCTCTAGCATGTCCACGCATGCTTGCTGTACGGCCAACGAGGCCATCGCCACACCTGGTGGCCCATACCGGGCGGCCCACGTCACCACCTCTCCGGTTGGGTACGTCGTGGTTTCGGCGAAGTCGATCATGCGCCAATCTGCGGTCGATCCGTGCGACCACTGCCGCCGGACCCGGGAGGATTCTGGGTGGCCACACCATGCGTACACGGGCCTACGTGGCCGTCCGTGCATGTCTACTTCGACAGGCCTGGAAAGTTTGGTCATCATACGCCGATCTGCGCGGAACCTGCCTTCCCCCCACATCGCCGTCCTCACATATTCGTTGAGTCCGCCGTAATCCGCCGCCAACGGCGTCTGTGCAAGCTGGAACGCCATCACAATGGTCAGCAGCCGTGCATTGGTGCAATGCGCCCGCTGGATATGCCGGATGCTCAACAGCTTGACGTCCGCAGATGCGCCCGTGCCAACAAGACCAATATTTGATGGTGTCAGCGCCAGATGCTTGTAACCTCCCTGGACGAGACTGGCGATGGCACGGACGATGCCGTACTCCACAGCAGCGCTCATGTGCCGACCTTGGAAATGCTGTTCACAAGTGCGGTCGACACGCTCCACTAAGCAGGCAAAGTCCCGCTGTTTGCCATCCACGCCGCCCCGCCCAAGTCGCACTGCGAAGATCTTACATGTCACTCCATCACGGCCCAGTCGGTGCCCACGTTTGAGGAATGTGGTGACGAGCGTCATCTCCGCGGCGGATGAACCGGCAAGCCAATGCACGGTCTGCACATTCCCCCACGGAACGTCATGTGGCGATTGGATCACCACCTTTGTGTGTGTTTTGGTCGCATCCATCCATTCTGCTCTGGCGCGGGGTGCCAGCGATGATGATGATGTCAACATCATCTTGGTAGGTACCCAATGAGGTCTTTGTATGTCGTAATGATTTGAGTCGCATGTGCACATGTGAATAAACACTAATTTTCAAAACGGCCATATCTGGTCATCAGCGATTTAATTACTCTTGCGTATTGTTCGCGACCTTGTCGACCGCCTTAGCGCTGGACTTGGGGTTGATTCTGGCGCTTGCTTCTGCTCAGCTCCTTGTCGTCTCGTAGAACGCCTGCGCGGTGCTGTAACTGGTTCCGGGTCCGATACCGGGTTCGCTACTGGTTCCGCTACCGGTTCCGCTACAGGCTCCGCTGCCGGTTCCGCTACCGGTTCCGCTACAGGCTCCGCTGCCGGTTCAGCTACCGGTTCCCGAAATTCTTGTGGTGCTTGTTCCTGTAATCTCGTGGAACGCCTGGGTGTCGGTACTGGTGCAGGTGGTTCCGCTACGGGTCCCGGTTGTGCTCGAAGTCTTGCGGACCGCCTGGGCGCGTCGTCGTTGTCGTTGTCGTCTGCGTCGTCGTCGTCAACAACTTCAGGTTCGTTGTGGTCTTCAGCGCGCGTTTGGCCCGAAATCGTGAATGGGTTACACTCGGTGCCCTCCGCCCCGTAGTTCTCTCCTTCAATACCGCGAAGACTACACTTCGCCATCGGCTCAAGGTTTGCCACGTCAACTACTTGCAGATGCTCGGCATAAAACCCAATGTGGCGCTTCATGATGTGCTCCCCGGGTGCGATCGACGGAAGACTCTTCTGACCAAACTGCGCTAGATCGGCAAGCGTAACCGGTGCAATAAAATATTGCAACGCCGACATCGCGTGGGGTGCACGACGACCGACAACCCGATATATCTGCGTGCTGTAATTGCTGCCAAGTGCCTTACGAAGTCCTGATTTCTGTGCTTGCCGATCCGTGTAGTTCTCACGCGCGCTCTGCTTTTGTTGCTCCGTTGAGTCGTTGTCGAAGTAGTCGCGCCCTTCTCCTAGTGCAACACGAACAAACGCACCAACATCAATGTCAGCCGTGCCTGTTTTTCGCTTCTTCTCCGAGTGGCCGATGTAGTGAGCCTTGCGGAACTCAACCACCTCCTCGGCGGTTTTCCATGGCTCCAAACCCGGCACCCCTTGTGTCATCATGCACAACGCAAGCTTGTGTGGCGTCAAGTGTGGGGGCATGCTATTGTGTGGAGAGTCGTTGTATTTCGCGCATGCTCCTACCATGAGCTCCAGTTGCTTGGAAGGGTTACCACGGAGTGTACGGTGGTGCACCCCACCAGCGAGGATCATGTCCCTCAAATTGGTCTTAAACGTTTTGTTGAACACCTCAATGTACGCCTGTTGTTGCGGTGCCGCGGGTCGCACGGTATCATAACGCTCCACCTTGTTATCCTGCAGGAAGCGCTGAAACCGGCTCAGTGTCCCTTTGCGCTCAGGCGTTTGATACTCGTCAAACAGCCAGCTGCTGAGCATTTGGCCATCGACGATGGGCCGGATTTTACCGCCCGCCAGCCCAAACTCCGATCCGTTGTCGCTTTGCACTACCTTAGGGCGGTGCGCGACACCTCCCAGTGTTTTGTGCTTCGGTTCGGCACCGCGCGATGGGTGTGTGGCATACACTGCAGCGCACCACTTCAAAGCTTCCTCAAAGCACTTTATGGAATCATTTTCACTTGATGCCTTGGTGCGCACAGGAAGTATCCACGCATATCGAGTGAACACGTCGATTGCGGCAACATACCCACGGTACGGGCTCAGCGAATTCCCATCTGCTGTGGCGTTGCGAAATGTCGGCCACCAGCGGTGTGTGCTTCCCATCTTTGCCGAATCCATTTGCCACTTATCGTTCATGCGGTACACGGGAGGCAGATGCCTTAATGTTGACGGCGCACGAAGGGCACGACAGATCTGCCGCTCTTCTTTGTTGTTTAAAAATTTAGCAATCCGACGACGCGGAATGCCCCAATACAGGGAGTGCACGTATGCCTCCATCTTGTTAATCCCCATGCCTACAGCTACCCCCTCCCCGCGTGGACTACTGGCGTCGCCGTCACCCTCACGAATTACACTCAACGAGCTGCCACTTCCACTTGCGTTTGGGCGTCGGCAGCAGTACAGCTTGTCGAGTGTGCTCTTTATCTTGCTGTGTTGGACAACGGACACGACGAGTGGCTTCCGTGCCCCGGCCGTGGCGCCACTTACCTCGACGTCATACATGGGCACCAGTTGCTTGTGGAATCCGGTGCCAGTGGCATCTGCGACACTTTGCATCGTACTGCGGCTGTACATCAGCTGGCCATCAGTGCCGCCTCCTTTGACATGTAGCCCGGCTTGTCGCAGGCTGTCGGCCCATTTTTCCAGTTCTGTCATGCTGGCGGCACTTGCGTCACTCTTGCTGGCCGACAACACATCGACGACCGCATCATACAGTAGATCCTTCCAGCTAACCCTGTTCTTGATCAGCAATGCCGCGGCACCATCACGCGAGTGAAAGCCACTTTGCACAACGAGAAGCACGTTCGCACGAGTCATTGTCTCACTTGCACTTGAGGAGACAACGTGTTCATATAGACGCTCGTCATCGTTATATACGAAGAGGTCATTCTCCGACTGCAGGATTCCCGAGAACACAGCATGCGAAAGAAGGCCCTCAATCGTGAATGGCATACTGTCGGACGTAAATCGTACATCTGACAACAAAGTTAGTGCGACTCCGGCCTTTACACGATCCGCTTCGGCAAGCGGTCCTGTCTCGTACCGCTCAGTAAAAACTGCATGTGCCTTTGTAAGTTGAAGTCGCCCTATCAGCTGGTCGTCCACCGCTAGTTCGTGGAGATTGTGCAACACCATCGAAAGGAGTACATGATAAAAAGACGCACGCTTGTTAACGTCGCCTTTATGTTTGTCGGTCGCCGACTTGCGGATGAGGGCAAGGGGGCGTAGCCGAACACTGTCTAGTGCGAGAACGCCCGCCAATAACACGGCAATGAGCATATTGGCACGTACGATGTCGTCCATGCTCGTACGGCCATGGTCCAGTACTGCACGCACACCGTGGGGTAGGTGGCTGGTCGTCGAGTCGGGCAGCAGGTCCGGCAGCAGGTCCGGCAGCTTTGCAACACACACGACAAGTATAGCCTTACCGTAAGCCTTACGCAGGGCCGTCACACCCGCCCCCCGTGTGCCGGTGCGGCTGCCCGACCGTGGCGGGTTTTTGGTTCCTGTCCTGAGACGCACAATCGCTAGGCTGCGCTCGTCCGGCATGGTCTCATAATGCGCGAGCGACAATAGGTTCACACGAGTCTCCAGTTGCCGTGCCCGCGTGTTCATGACTACCTGGGGGTCGTCCGCGTCATCCTCATCCGGCACGTCCACGGCCATCTTTGTCGCCACTTGCAGCGACACGCGTTCGTTTTCCCACTCAGACTGGTCACCGGTCTTTGTGCTGCTCGCGACCCACGCGTCCAACTGGGTTTTCCCGGCAAGGTGCGGTTGCAATTTGATATTGTTGATACGCACAATCACGTCGCCGATGGCCATGTTGCTACCCTCACCTCGACCATTCGCATCGCCAGTGCTACGGGAAAAATGCAACGAAATAGCGTCGCGTGGCAAAATGGAAAAGGGCAGCTGTGCCTGTGCCAGCACTTGCTTGAGTGACAACTGCAACGGTTGTTGTTGCTCTTGCCCCACCGCTGCCGCACGCAGGAATCTGTTTTTCAGCTTAACTGTGGTTGGAGTGCCGTCGTGTGTGATCGTAACCGATGTCAACATATCAAACCGGCGAATCCTGTCATTGTCCGGCGCGGTTACGGACAGTGTGCTGTCAGTAAACTGTTTGTGTGAAGGGGGCACACCTGAGAACACGTGGACTCCACGCATCCGCCGACTGACTGCACTGATCACACGCACTCCTTGTAGCGACTGAGGTGACATAACATGGGTGGACGTCCGCGAAGTTGTAACGGAGATGGCTTCGCCGCCATTCCCGAGGAGATCAGCAAGCATTTTTGACGCAGGAAAATCCGCCAGCTGCATCGCGCCCTTTTTTCGTTTGCCGTTTGTACCCTTCAAGATTGGGGCGATGGCCACGCCGTCAACCGATACAGCTGTGATGTGTGCACCCTCCAATAAAGAGCTATCCGCTGGTGCTGCAACTACCAGCCATCCATGCCCGTGTGTAGCTCGTCCGATCACGCGCATACCACCAGCATCGCTATAACGCACGTGGGGTGACTGGGCAGGCGAATTGGCCGCTGCCTGTGTTCCGGGAAGATGTACGCGTGTGACTTCAAGATGCTTACTGAACGTATTATATTCGTACCGTAAACCAGCACGCAGCTCTTCTACTGTCAAGCTCACATCCCTAAAATCGCGTAGCTCAATGTGCTGTTTATATTTTGGAGGTGCTGCTTGTGGAGGCGAAACTGGCAGCGGGTCGGGTGCTGCAGCGTCTGGAGGTGGAACTGGCAGTGGCTCAGCAGGTGCTGCAGCTTGTGGGGGTTGATCTGGCAAAGGGTCAGGTGCTACAGCTTGTGGAGGTGGAACTGGCAGTGGCTCAGGTGCTGCAGCTTGTTGTGGGGGTTGATCTGGCAAAGGGTCAGGCAGTGGCTCAGGTGGCATCGGCGGAGCTGCAGCCATCATCATAGGACCGCGTTCTTGAATTACCCGGCGCTTTGTGGGCGGTGATCTCAAAGATGGGACATTTGATGGCGCAATATCCGGCGGCGGCGTATGCCTTTTTTGCAGCCCTGCCGCCAAGAACATAAGTGACATTATGATGATAATAATACAATACTCAACCCGGATAATTATTTAGCGCGACACATTATGGAATTATATAGCACACACCACAATTTCATGGGGGCCTTGTTCAGCCAGTATGGAGCAGCAGCAGGAAACAGTGCCGTTGTTCATTGGATGTCGTCTGTTATGATTGATGTAGTGTTGATGCCGGCAGTCGCTATCCTACTGTTATACAATGTGTTTGACAGTCGCAAATCTGATTCCAATGTGTTTGTGACTTGCCTGTGGATGGTGGGTGTTCTGTGTTTAGTTTGGGCCATGTCACTTTTTCTAGGCCAGTTTCGACTTGTACTGGTGAAACCAGATGCTTTGACGAACCTCAGTAAGGAGTTTATCACCCAAGCAAATATTATCGCGACCCTTAGAAATAAGTTGGGCGGGCGGTTTGTAGCCGACAACCAGTCTTCGGACAATCTTTCGGAAAGCAAGGAGATGGCAGGCAAAAGCTCACGCGACTCATGATTGCATGGATGGCACCAAGTCGGAGTTTTCATTCGGTGACATCGGAAACTCCCGGTGTTCATTTCCACTTGCATATGTTTTCTCGCCCCCGTAGCCTTGCGCATGGCTGCCCTCGATCCCGTAGCCTTGCGCATGGCTGCCCTCGATCCCGTAGCCTTGCGCATAGCTGCCCTCATCTTTTCTTCCCCCGTACCCGTACATCGCCTTCATACCTTCACCCTTAGCTTTCACGGTCGTGGCGACTTCACCCGAAACGACGAAATTGGCCGACGCAATCACGCCACCACCTCTGGCGGAGAAATCGTGTGTGTGCGTTTCGGTTTCTTTGCCGTCTTTGGGCTTCTCTTCCTCCACCATCTTCCCGTCTTTATCGACTATGATTCCCTCCAAATCACCTGTACCGGCCTTCCAGCCGTTGTCGGCCATCTCCTTTTCAGTTGCGGTTGTCCTATAATACGTCGTTGTTCCCCATGGCAGGCTGCTATGGATGTGGGGGGGGGCCACGATTTCACCCGCAACGTTAACTGATATTCCAGTGTTCATGATGCCGGCATGCGTATGGTAGTACAACCTACCAAGGCTTGTCCCTGATGCCGTCGTTGCCTGCTTGCTCGCGGTGGCAAGCTTGGCTTCGGCCTGTGCGTGTGCAGCCCTTTTTTGCTCGTGCATTCTCATTGTACCGGCGGCTGCCGCTGTCCCAGGCTCCGCCTGTTCGGCGGAGTACTGTTCTGCGGCTGGCGGCGCGACGAACAGAATAACGCCCACAAAAGCTGCCACCTGTGCCATCTGAGTCCACTGAATGAGGCTGCTGCACACATAGCTATAGCTGCCTGCTGCAACTGGATTTTTGGATTTGCAAACCTGTAAGAACGCCGAGGCTACTGTTAGGCCTACAAAGGTGTACAGAAACATACGTGGCCGAGTTTTTTGCAAATCCGGTTTTAAAAAATCTTCAGGTCCATACCCAGCATCGACGACTGTGGCAAGCGTCGCCCAGTTAGCCAGGGACCCAGTGGAGGCGGCATGAACAGAGTTCAATGCAAACTCGTAAAAGCCCCGATGTTCTGATTTGGGGTTCTCCTGTAAAATATAGCTAAAGAGTGGTGTGAGAAAAAGCGTTGCCACGCCAGCAACAATGCGCAACGCATAACGAGCTTTGTGTTGTTGCCTTTTTTGGTCTGCGATACGCAAATTTTTTTGAGCCGACATAGCCCGAGTAGGTTTAAAAGTTGGCTGTTTGTTTGTTTGCGTTTGGGTTCTAATGGTTATGTACGAAAACTATTTGCGTCATAAATATGAGTGTGCGTATAATTAATTATAAGTGTTTATGGTTACCAACTTTGTGCAAGTATGCCACAGACGACAAGTCGTAAGGTACACGACGGCAAACGAGAGAAGTCATACACAACAACTCCACCTCCACGGATATTGGTTGCAATGGTTTTGCGAATGCTACGGATGCCGTGATTGCCAACTGCAAATGCGACGGAGGCTGTAACTGCCGCATCAAATGTAGGCCCTGCCAAGGTACTGTTTGGTCTTGCGACATGTGTGAGCATGCAGATCATGGTCACTCCTCCAAAGAGGGCTCTACGGAGCGTATCTCGCAGGATATCAAGTGACGTAACAGTGCTGTACAAGACACTCGTCGCCATCTGCTTGGTCGCGCTAAACTCACTGCACATGGACGCGGCACATACACTTATTTGGCTTGCGACAATGAGCCCAAATCCCACAGCACGAGACCTCAGAGCTGCAGCGTGATCAATGGCACTCATAGAGGTGGAAATGCTACTGTCGGGGAGGTCGTTGGCAAAAAACTGTTGTCTTGGGTTACTCATGCTCATGGCGAGCACCTCCCTCCCTAGTCCGCAGCCAGCGTAATATAACCCTCCTTTGTCGACGTCGGTTGGGCACAGCACAGTTGAGAGGACGCCGATGTTTCTCGGTGTGAAGTGGTATGTCTCCTGGAGTTTGTGGACCTCTTCAAAGTTACATCGCATCGAAGTCCGTGACATCCGCTTTAGAACAGCGCAACTAACGGACAGTGGAGGTGGGACATCCATCGCGTAGAGACGCGCACTTTGTTGAGATTTGATGGTCGATCGGGTGAGAAACGCAACTTCGCGATTCACGCGAGTGAGTGTCGCGATGTCGGAGTGTAGAACAGCAGATGGGCCCCGAAAGGAGAGAGTGTTGTGCGCATTTGCTGACGTCGCTGACACGATCAATGGAGGCATTTCTGCTTCGTATGACATGACAAGGGGTGTCAGCGAGACGATGCGAAAGGCCGAACGGGTGCCAGATCCTTGCACCCGCATGCGGACCTCGCTTCCGCAGATAAGGTGTCTATGAGCATTGATGAATCGATGGCCGTCGTATGGTGTCACTTCCCTCATCTCTACGGACAGGGCACCCGTTTTAAGCCAATGTGTCGTTTGCTCGCACATGATCCTCGCCTGTGAAGTGTTTTCTGTGTATACGAGCCGATATACGCTCACCTCGCGTTGTGGAAGCTGAGGCTGCCACAGGAATAACGAAACAATATCCCACGCCCCTATGTGGTGTAGCTTCGAGAACATGCTGCTGCCACGTGCTCCCTCTTTGTCGTGCCTCTTCGGTACGTCCTGTGCGTCGTCCCGTTCCAACCAAACGTCTTTAAGAACCTCCGCGCGCTGTGTGTTTGTGCAAACCGCCAGTACAAGCTTTGTGTCAAACGACTGAGAGATGAATAAATCGGCACGTTTAGCAAATCGTTCAATTGATGCAACCCAGTTAGTTCGACTGATGTTGACGCCACTCAAGCGTGCCTCATTCCAGTCACCTATCATCCTTTCGTACGCTTTGTCACATGCGCTCATTTTTATGAAGGACCATCTCCACTTTACCTCATGCAACGACGCTGGCGAAATTGGCGAGTACCATGTCGTCGTGACTTCTTTTGATGAAGTGCAACTAATTTCGTGCTTACGTTTTGTCATGTCGAAGAAGAGGGAAAATGGAGGATCTACCAAAAAAAATGTGTTTTTATCTTAAAAAAAATTCAAAAAAATAAGATATTTTAAGATGAAAAAAAAAATACCATTCACCAAAAAAAAACAAATATTTGTTATTCACTTTTTCGTGATGAGAGAGAGGACGACCTGCATTGGAACATGGGGAGGAACGAACATGACAATAGAGAAAATAGGGGACATACAGTGGGTACAATGTTGCTGTCAAAGATATGTGTCAACGGAAAGGCAAAATACGTGTGAATTGCCTTTCTGTGAAGAACATATTTGTGAAAACGCCGAGTTGGCGCACTTTGTCATGTTATTTCTCTGCGAAGAAAATGGTCAAAGGAAGGAGGTGTCAGAAATAGGAGTTTTTTTTTCACCGAAGTTTGCAACGAGTGGGCGTCAAAAAGGGAGACTTGCGTCAGGTTGGGTGCATTTTGTCAAGAAGTGCAAGAACCTGGAGGAACAAGCCCCCCATGGATGTAAAAGGCAACCACTACTCTCCGTGCACCTGATAAACGAAGAGCAGTGTCGGAGGCTTTTTGTAAGCCTCGCACAGATATCTTTCAAAGAGGTGGGTGGGACCCCCTCGACACCTACACAAACCGAACTGGAAGGCATCCACCAAGGGTCGTCTCCATGTGACATCTCACGTGCGTATCACAAGTATATGCGCCATATAGTGTGGCGACGCATGTCCGACCTGCAGGCCAGTGGAGACCTTCCTCGCTTGGTACTGGCGTGCATGGCAGGCCAACTAGAGCCATATCACATTGAGTGGGACGAACGTACTGTGCGATCGGGCATGGAAGTGTTGAAGCCACATCAGACTGCTGACGGTGACGGAGACCAGCACGCTAATCCATGTTTTATTGTACGGCGACTGCACCTACCGCCACCGATGGAAGCCGTAAACATAGTTGGCAGCACAGACGGCCGATATGTGTTTTGTGGTGATGGTACCACAATAAATGGCGAGATGAACAAGCAACTGCCGCTGCAGCTAATGATTATACGGGACGCTCATCCTATCGTGGAACCGCACCACCCACCAGTGCTTGTTGTTCATCCTGCGGTGGTTATTTCCACGAGCGGACCAGATGAACTTGCGTCAACGTGCAGGGCCCTTGTGAATTGCGTTGCTAAGGCCTCCCCCACCCTGTTGACAGAGATCAACCTCCCGGCCGAGTTGCGCATGTCTGCTCTGCGCTGCCGTGAACAGTGCTGGGCTGAGTGGACGGGCCTCCGTATGAGTAAGGACGGGGCGTGCATCGCAATGGCTATATTCTTTTTGATTCGTGGAGCGCTACTAACGGTCCCCATTACCGACCACACGGACCACAGGTCGATCTTGCTGCCTTGCGTACTTGCACAACCGGAAAATACGCACCCGGGGCAGGTGTGCCTGCTTGTTGTCCCGCCGAATATACCTATCTGCTGGAGGGTACAACACGGAACCGGCAAACGTGAGGCGTGTGTGGGTGTGCGGGCACGAGGCCCAGCAGGCGTGTTGCGGCAACTCTATTTTACCGGGCTCGTAATATAAACACCAAACAGCAGCAAGCAGCTTCAAACTCACACTTCCGCATCCACACGTATTTTTGGCCACAATCCCCTAAAAATCTGATGTACATATAAAAGACAAAGGAAGCAAGAGGACCAAACCACCGCACTTGCACTTCCTGTACTGGTAGCCGAGCCCGCCAATGAATGTGGATTTGAGTACCAAAGTTGGGCCCAACCTTGACCGTTGCAGGGAACTCTGCGCATCGGTGTACCAGACCCGTGAGGTCCATGCGGAATATGTCGCACAATATGACAGTGTGGACGGCCACCGGCGTCGTTTCTACTGTGACTCCCAGAACTCCGATGTACAAGTTGTATGCCAAGAGAGCATGCAGCATGGAATTGAGATCGTCGTTCGCGGTACCATTTCCATATGGGATGTACCAACAAACGTCAAATGCTGGCAATCCAAGATGCCAGCGTGTGGTCGAGAGGACTTTGGCAGTGTGCACCACGGGTTTCTTTCGGCCGCGCTTGATGTGATCAAACCAATCAGAAGCTGGCTGACATCCGCCCCCATCCCCATCAACACTTCCGTGGTGATTAATGGCCACTCAATGGGTGGCGCCATTGCGACGATCCTTGCCCCCATGATATGCGATCTCACGGCAAATTGCGTTGTCGTGACATTTGGATCACCGCGAGTCGGCGACGGCGCGTTCAAGGATGCATTCAATGCCACAGCAGGCATTTCTCATATTCGTGTCATTAACGACAACGACCCCATTGCATACGTACCGATGCTTGGGTATCATCATGTTGGACATGCGCTGGTGATCCCACAACCACCAGCGCAACCACAACAAAAACACCACCGACAAACACACACACAGGCGGTCGATGACCCAACCAGCAGCTCGTGGTGGTACACGTACATGCGGCAGTCCGCACAGTACACAACAACATACATCCATTGGACACTGAAACAAATCCGACATGTCACGGTATACCTACCCACGACCATGGCGCACACCCTCAGCGAATACAAGCTCAGGATGAAGACCTTGCCGGCAGGTACTATCTAGGGCTTTAACATGGCATCATCCACCTCGCCTTTCAGCGTGCAAAGTTGATGCTTGGCCTGGCGTGATACAACTTTCCCCATGTCCTCGCATTTACGCCTCATGTCCATACGCTGAAGAATTCGACATTGGCCGGCCCCCCGTGACATGTACTTCTCTTTATCGGCTATGAGATTTCCAGCAGTCATCGCACCGGTAACCATCGTCGACGAACCAGGCCAAATGGGTCGTTTCGTGAACAGCACTTCGAGTTTTCTGGACACTGCATATACATCATATCCGGGTGTACGGTCGGGGCGGCCGCTTGTCAATGTGTCGATCCACGTGGATATGGCGCACGCAAGATTTGGCTGCAGTCGCATCTGCAACCCTGTCCACACACTCAGCATCAGCAAATACCTGGCACTTGCCTGCCGCGCCCTTGTGCCAAACTCATCTTTGTCTTCGGCATCAACGCCGGACCACGTGTCCGTGAGTGACCCCACCACCCCCCACAAGCCACTACCAGCTTTGCCCCCGAAAGGCCAAACCAACAACGAGGCAGCGATATGCCGGTAAAATCCACTACGGTAAATCTTTAGCCACATTCCCGTACTCCAACGAGCTAGTCCAAGACGCCTCGTCGGTGCGAGTGTGAGCACACTGCTAATTGCGTACATAAAGGCTTGCAGCGGCCTAGCCGAGGGGGAAAACATACCAAGAATAGATACTACCGTCTGCACATTCAGCAAAAACACAGTACACACGATCTCGAGCAGACCCGAAAATAGTTCAGTGACGAGTCCAAGACCATGCACGGAAATCCACAACAATACTGCAGCAGCCCCTGTCATAATTGCGGGAACTCCTAGAACAGCCACAAACCCGCCAAGACCAAGGACAGACAGTGATGAAGCCCAACGCACAGCAGCACTCTCGCCGTACCGAGCGGCGCATGAGCGGGCCGTCAATGATTTGATAGAAATCACAAATCCATACCACCGTGCCACAGCATCCGACCACATTGAGAAAAACTGCAAAGCCTGAATTTGAAAGTTTGGTATCAATGGACTCCAATCGGTCGGAGCGGCATGTCCTGTTTTTGGTTTTGTCTGTAGCATATTCATTAGAAACATCTTCCTACTTGTGCTCTGTAGGGATGGCAACCAGATAAAGTTCATCATCTCTACATTTTCCGTATTAATCGTGGGATCTAGCCACTTAGCTGGTGGTTTAGCGCGTTCATCCAATGCGGGAAGATCCGTTAACCAGCCATAGGCATTCATCCATGATGGGGCATATAATGGTTTTACCCACCCGTCCTTTCCTCCTTTGGCAAATGTCATAACTGCCGACCACTCTTCGTATGCTGTCGGACAGTGCGTTAATCCGTCAAGAGAACACAACGGGTCGACTAGCTGCACAAGTAAACTTCGAAAGGGGCATATAACAAGGAAGATCAAGTCAAGTAAGGCCTCCACCAGCACGCTTGAAACACTTACGAACCACCGAGAGTTATTATCCACCGTACATTGTTTGTATTCGTCGTCCCCTGTTGGCGGTACACTTTTGGACGCCGTGGACTGACTCGCCTCCTGAGCCTGAAGCCGAAGAAAGTCTGTAAGCCTTGGGTGACAGTACATAGCGTCCGCTTCCATGGCGCCATATTCGGATAGTGGTTTACAACCAAGGGGGCACAGGAGCGGAACGGAATACAATGATGACTTTTTGTCGGCCTTGTCTGTTTGGCACCCGGCTTGGAATGCACGACACCCAATAATGGATGCCGCAAACGCACGGCCATAGTAGGATGTGCTAGCTAGCATCTCATCTTTCGTATAAATAAACGGCATCAGCAAACGAATTGAAGGCACTGCCGTCATATACCAAAGAAAGTTCACAAAAGACATGGCTGCGACGTATACCACACCACCGACCCCAACGATACGACTTGAGTCCGCCATTGCCCAATCGAATTCCTGTGTCAAATTGCACGCAGGCAGCCTACGAAGGTCGTTGGATCCATCTGCAGCACCATCACTACATCGCCATGTGCACGACGTCTTTTGCCAATTTCCATCATTTGTAATATCAATGCATGTCCCCGACGTTGTGCCGTCCCCTTTAGCCATAGGTTCGCTTTTCTCTAAGCCCTCGGAAGTATAACATGCCAGACGAAAGTTGCTTGCCAACACCACGGTCGCGTGCAGCGCTCGCAGCAATAGAGTGGAGAAAATACGCACCAAGCCTTTGACGCGCTCAAAGACGCTACCGGTTTTCACCTGCAATTCAAGCCTGGTGGCCAACTGTTTCCACGTTTCGTTTTCGTTGATCTTATTCCACCAAATTAAGGCTGAAGTTTCAACTTCCGGCTGCACTGACATGTCTGTGGACTCTCTTGGGACTGGCACAATCCATGGTATGGGCACAAATTTGTGAAAGATGTCCACTGCCTTTGCGTATGTCAGTGTGTGGAATCCTGGTGTCTCGGCCTTGCGGTGCAGAAAGTAATTGATGTGGTCCGATATAGGAGACCAAGGCGAATCCTTTTTCGTCCCAAGGAGATACTGGTACGTATCATCCGCCGACGAACCCCGCCCAAAGTGCTTGCGCACGGACTCATACTGTCTGTCGCCGGCCATCGAAAACACCATAACGAGCGTGAGAGTGGCTGTCGTGTACAAGGCCATCGCGGGTGGCATAGGCCTCCGCATCCACTCACTCGCGTCTCGTGTGGACACGAACGCGCTATACACCTTCGCGCAGAACGCATCTACTTCGTTTTTCTCTTTATCGGATGATCTCGTGGACTTCATAATTACCAACGCGCGGTCAAGTAGCACAGAAACGCGTCGCATCAATGAGCGGGATGAGAAGCTCGATTGATTTTGATTTGCCTTTCGCCTTGCACTCATGATGGAGGACAGATCGGCCCTGAGCACGTCAAAGGTGACCCTGGATGCCACCAGCTCACTTGAGCCTGCCATGAGCCACTGCAACGCCACCAACCCCGCGTCGAATGTGCACAGCGCCTGAATAAGCAAGTATATAACTGCAAGGATTGCAGCGCTGGAGTCAAATTTTGTTGTCTGTCCCAACATAGCTACCGTCCCAGATCCTTTGGCAAGGTTGCCGCCGTTAAGCAGGCCACCAATCAAAGGCAAGGGTGGCGCACAGTACTTTGCATACTTGTTTAAGCCGTCAGCCTTTACATCATCACCATCACTCGGCCTAACGTGAATCCATTCGCGCAGGGTCATGAAATGGGATGCAATCGCGGTGACCGCAACGTAGATCATGCACCCATCAAGAACGGATTCGGCGCTGTCCGAGATGACAAGATCCGCGCGCGCGACTACCGACGGTAAAGCGTAGAGCATATTCGCGCCTACCTCGGCCGCGGATTCCATCGCATGCGACAGCTTGCGTAGTGATGGTTGTGAGCGACGTGCCGATTTTGGCTGCAGTGTTGGCCGCCGTGGGGACGATGCCGGTGTGGATGGTGGTGTTGCACTGCGTGTCGGAGAAGGAGGGGGTGGTGTGCTGCTGCGTTCGCGCCGCTTGTGCTTGTGCCGCTTGTGCAGTTTGCGCCGCGCATCAGCCTCGGCGGACATCCCCCTGCCGGCCTTCGTCCACATGTCCTCCTCATTCTCGCTACCAGACATTTCCCGCACGCACCCTGCTGTGTGTTTTTATTTAAACGCATCCCCAGCACATTGTGCGCATGCGTGTTTCCATTAAATTGAATCGCTTTGTATCCTCGGTTAGTTTAGTACACAGTTTAGTCTACAATTTCAACCATGAGCGACGGCGGGCCACGCATCATCGACTGGAGGACTATCAACGACGACAACCTGGTGTTTGAAGAGCCCAGACAGAATGCGCACCATGGCTTAACGGTGGGCATCAAGTACAGGGACCCTAAGACAGGCGCCTTGCACCCCATTTTACACCAGACGCCACTTATGCGAATCCCGTTTGGCATCACGGATAAGAAGGGTGAGTATGGTCGCAAGGTCGAGGTGAACTTGTCCTTTAGTAACGGTGGGTATCACTCCACTGTGAACGATGAGGAGGAGACCGTCCACCTCTGGGATGACTCCGACGAGGGCGCGGAGATGAAGGCGTATTTCGAGTGGGTTTCGGCGTGGGACACGCGCAACGTTGCTGCTGCGATCGAAAACACAACGAAGTGGTTCCGCAAGCCGATCAGCCCTGTGGTCATCGAAGAGCTTTACAAGAACAATGTAAAGGCGAGTTCCGACCCAAGTAAGTATTCCCCCACCTTTCGCACCAAGATTCCGACGACTAAGGATGCGAACGAAACGCCTACGAGCGAGTTTTTTGGGGCCAAGAAGGAGGTCATCACAATGAACCAAGTCGTGCAAGGATCCAAGGTCATCGCATTGATGAAAATAACAGGGCTTTGGTTTGCTGGCAAAAGCTTTGGTATGAACTTCACCTTGATCCAACTGGTTCAAATGGGCAGTGAGAAATTCAAGGGCTGTGCCATTTCCATTCCCATGCAGCCTTCGTATGGTGGCCATGCTCAAGATGGGGGTTTCGGTGGATGCCGCGTGGACGACAACATTCAGTACAAACGAAACAACAATCCCGCGCCTGCAGCCGACAACGATGAAAACGGGACTAAGCGGCTCAAGATCGAAGATGAAAACGGGTCATATGGGCAGTGAATGCGCATGCGCACAGCTTCTCACGCCATGCCTACATGTGCACAGCGTAAAGGTAAAGGGTAGAATTTGTTATATAAATTAAAGTCGAATGCATACTTTATCAATATTTTAAGCCATTTTAGTACATCATACACAAACAAACACGAATTATAAACTATAGCAGCAACAGACCAACAATGGCATCATCCATCGCAGACGACGACGAGTTTAACACCGTGGATGAGAGAACCACAGGCGCCGAATACAATGGACTTGCTCCAGCCGACGATCAGAAGGATACGAATAAAGTGCCCCTCGTCGCGATGCAGGACGACTTTCATCGCATTGCCGGCCAGAGTTTTGCGGTGATCTCCTTCATTGATGGGTCCACTTACGCGGGCGCTCGCGTCGACGGGCAAATTTGTGCACCTATGCACCTCTTCAAACTAAGAGGCGTTTTCAGCTCCAAGCCGAAAGCCGAGGCTCACGCCAAAAAATGCCAACAGCTTGACCCATATTTTGACATTCATGTCGTTCCTACATTCAAGTGGACAAGCGTTGGTGCAACAATGGCCAGCGACACGAAGTATGCCAATGAAGAAGTGGCCACTGTCATGGAGTCCTATTTTGAAACAGAGGACGAAATTCTAAGTGACATGCAAAAGAGAATGAAGCTGAACCAGGACGGCGTTGCACGAGCGGAGGAAACAACGCGCGTTTACGATGAAGCCGCAGCCGTCCCCTCGCGATCAGAGTACAGCCATGATGAGGTAGGAATGAACTTTCAGTCAATGGATTTGAAGGAAGCAAGTGACGTACTGCGACAGGCCGTCATGGCCTAAAGGGCGTCGGCATGATGGCTATGACGCCTCCTTCTGGGTTTCGGCTTGAGAGGAGCCCCCGGAGGTTCGTCAGGCTCATGCGACGGAGGCGTCTTGAGGATGCTCCTTGTTCTGTGGCGCTCTTTTGAAGAGGCCGTTGTATTATTTTCTTCTGTTCTTCTTTCTTCTTCTCCTTTCTGCTGTTGGGGTGCCACCTCCTCCACCAGTTTAGGTTGTCTTTCCTCTTTCTCCCAAGACACGTGGCCATGCCCACCGTCGTCCTCGCTGTCGCTTTCACTTCCACTTCCGCTGTCAGTACCCTCACTATCACTTTCGCTTGCGTCCGAATATGATGAAGCGGAGGAGGACGGCGAGATGCCGCCTCCTGCGCCTTCGCTGGTCTCTACCTTCGTTTGTTTGTCGGGTAAAAGCTGCACAAACCCTTGAGAAACTTCGTCTCCCTTCTTGGTCTGTGTGTCGGCAAACTTGAAGAGGCTACTGTGTGTTTGCGCGGTTTCCATCATGCGCGCATGAAGCGGCGCAATCTGATTATACTCTGAGAGATGGAACGCACCCCGCTTGGACAGTACGGGGATTGCGTTGAGGAGCAGGGTAAAATCCTCGGGCGATAGACAGTGGTTAAATGCGTGGGCCATTTGGGCAATTATGTGCTAATGTATTCCGTTGTTATTGATCTATTACCTGATGAAAGAGAAATTTCGGATGTGTAAAAAAACAAATCTTTATATATGATGGTATAATATAACCTAGCAAAGTATGCAAGCTATCACAGAGGCAGCTCGGTTTGTTTCCCATCATAATGCAGGTGAGACGCGGTATGACACAGGTAAAACATCATCACGAGGTGTTCAACCTACAAATGGGATACTTGCGCACCACTCAACACCATATCAGACAACTATACGGGAGCCGCGCATCAATACATCATCCTTACAAATTACTAATCCGCTTGATATTCAAAGGATCTTTCGTGTTGATGGACATGATGAGTTTTCGCCGTGGGGGTACGACAACCCTGTCCGTAGCCGCGTGAACAAGGGCCTCTTGTACGAACCACAGCGTGGCGCACATCCACGCCATGCCACTGGGGCCGTGCGCCCCCCTGAGTTGGAAGAATACGGGTTAAGTGGGATCTCCCTCACGGGAGTATCCACACGTGCATCAAAGGGTGCAAAGGCTAACGCCGACGTGATGACACGAGAGGACTCCACCTATCTAGTAACCAATACCAACTATGGTGGCGAAAACATGGGACAGCAGCTTGCGCAACCTCTTTCCACGGCTTATAATCCGCGACGGATGTATGCAGATACTCAAATCATAAGACCTGCATCGTCCCCTTCTGACATGGCCGTGCTGCTCAACAATCCATTTGTAGCGCGTAACTGGAACTACGACAACCTGCGCAGCGCCATTGCAAACGGCGACGCAGTTGACAAGTGGTAGGGCCCTTAACCATCCATACTTGGTATATATGCATGTGAGGTTTGTCAAAATAATATCACCTCGACTCGTCGAAAATCTAAAAAAAAATCTAAGCTTATATTTATACAGTTATAAGAAATGGCTTGGGAAACGGATGGACCATGCCGTCACAAGCGACAACGCCCTCATGCTGATAGTCCTGCATTTTGGAAAACATGTGAAGAAAGTGACTGGGTAATCAACGGGAGCGCTCCATCTTTCATATCCACTGCGAATGCCAGTCGAGTTGCCACGAATGGTGGGCGGTACAATTTGCGTCAGCGTGTTGGCATCAGCGCGACAAGGTTCACACAGAGTGAGGACTGCGGGTACGAGGAAAACTTTCAAGACCAACTACAGGAAGGAGTCGACAACGACGATGATGACGAAACAGAGTATTCTCCTCTTGAGCCAGGTGTCTCAGCAGAGGATGTAGAAGGAGATATCATCGTGCTGCCAAACGAGGATGACGACGACGTTGTGAGTTCCGATGAAAGCAGCTACCAGGATGAGAGTGAGGAGTCGTCGTGCAACGAGTATCACCCCGGCGAGGGTGATAATGATGACGACGAGGACGATGATGAGGACGACGAGGACGCAGAAGTAGAAGAGGGCGACTTGGACATTGATGGCGTTGATAACATTGACGACCTTGACGACCTCGATCTGGAAATCATTGATGCACTTTTTAGTGGTGATGAACTTGAACCTGAAGGGGACTTACTCTAGCGAGCCGACGTCATTAGCACACAAGCTGACAACGCAAAAAGACCGGCCATGACACGCCACACGTTGAATGCCGCCTTCGTACTATGTAAAAGATTCTGGTAGGTGCTAATCGGTACATATGACACCAGTTTCCACAGAGCGCCTGCGCCATTCATGTACGCCCATGGCGCTAACTTGGTGACCGACCAATATGTTGGTGGCGCAGGTGCTGGCACCGCAACGATGGACGAAGCTGGCACACGAACGACGATTGTGTTCAATACCGTTGGGCCACGCAATAAAGGTACGTACACCACACCAAGTCTGAGTACCAACAAGATCATTGCCCCTGATGATATTGCCACCAACAACATCATGGTCACTGATAGTATTGACACATACGGCCTGGTCACTTGTCTATGTAAACATATATGTTCTTCAATGAGCGTGTTAAGATGTGTAACCTCGTCAGTCCAGTACACAGGATGAGCGCCATAGCGTCTATTCAGCGAATATGAGGACATCACAGATGGGCCTGGTGGTAAGTATGAGAACCAATGTACAGTTTTGCAAGTTTGGTGTTTCTTAGAAACCCCTACATGTGTATGCTCACATGTCAGTATAGCAGATTGTCACGACGCAACTGGGAAACTTGTACAGCGTGGCGGAGCTGGTTAGCGTCTGCAATTTGGGATTCCCCCGAAGAACCCATATTTGTAGGAATACTTTCACGGTTGTACAACTGGCCATCTGTCACGGCACCAAACCCAACAATGTCCCTTTTCATGTACATACCCTCGCGTGGGTCGACACGATGTGTTGGCATGGATCTACCGATCGCACTTGCAACAGAGCTGGTCGCCTCTTGACCGTACACTGCCTCCTTAATATCGCTGTTCCGATTGCGGCGTATGAGAGGCCTGTGGCGCTGAAAACTACGGCCACCGTACGCGACAGTATGGCGGTAACCAATATCCATATCGGCTAAGCTTGGTGCCACTAGTTGGTGTTTCATGTAGTCACTTGGCGCCCCTCGTGTTACACGATCAAACACTTCGGCGTCGTCGAGGTCGGGGTTGTCAGGGTGTCTGTGGCCTACAGCAGGGTGCGGGTCGTAGTCCATTGGATGTAGATTCCCAAAGATGATGTCATTCCTCGTGGCAGACATCGACGCAGATGTACGTGCAAATGCTTCATGTGTCGCGCGATGTTGAGGAAAAAAGGCTTTATTCTGATCGTTGGCGTTGTTCACGGAAGGGAAAACGCCGTCCGAGCGCGAGAATGGCATTGAAATGGGGTCCTCGGCACCACCAAGTCCAACGCCACGTGTGTCCTTCCCTTCGAACATTTCAGCAGTCATGTGACCGACGTCCCAGATGTCGATGTTGTAGTCGGCGTTGTGCGCAATATCATGTGTGCTGTTACCTCCACCAATGTAGTCCCCAATAATGTTTGACGTTGGAGTGGACATGATGCTACCTTAACGCTTTATTCACAATAATGAGAAACGAGAAAGATAAACTATTTTTGTCGCTACCATACTATATACGAGACACGATACATTTAGATCCATGCTAGAAAATGGTGATTCGAAATGGAAAGATAAATGGCAAAAACTCGCGCAGCACGCTGCCGCATTGCTCTTGTTTCTATTCCTATTTTTCTGGCCCGGCTTACTTGCATTTGAAACACCACAGAATTGGTACGTACCACTCTTGAGGAGTGAAGGTGTAGTAGATGGTGGTCTTTTGTTCGTATTGATGATGGAAATGATAGTAATAGTTTTGCTCGTTGTGATCGTGGCCATCTTGACCAAGAACGATGCACTCTTTCCACGCCCTTCGGCACCGCTAGACACTTCTACTACTACGCAAATCTAGGCATAGCGAAGTGCGCTTGGTGCTGCTCTACGTGCCGTGAGCGCATATGTAGGAGAACCTCGTGGTGTTGGCGTTCGATGACTTCCTGAAGTTGATGCACGTACTTATGCAGCGTAGCAATTGCCATCATCTGGCGCAGACCAAGAATAAATACTGCCAATGCACATCCTACCACGGCCAATGTAAGTTCGTGGCCATCGTAGAACGCCGTATACATAAAAGGGCGTCCATCCTTCAATCGCCGCCCAACCCCCGTGTATGGCGGCGATGCCTCCTCGTTTTCCTCGTCAGTGTGAGCGTGTAAGTTTCCAAACATGTCCTCTTGTGGGATGTCACTCATTGTCATGAATCGCTTTTTTGATTTTGGCTTTTCTGCTTTGATGTACTCAATCATCGTGGACCGGTTGCCCGCGGTGATTTTCTTTGCCTCCTCAAGTTCTGCGGCAATCTTCGCTTTGGTCATATCCTCCTCCAGTTGTCGCTTTTGACGCAGAAGTGGAAACGCATCTTCGAGCGAATCGGTGTAGTGAGGTGCCATTTTTTAGTTTATTGTGTATTGTGATTGTGATACATAGTGAAGTGATTTTTTAGGATGACACTTTTACATGTAACTTTTAAAAAACAATCTGTGGGCCGGAACCACCATCAATTGCGGCGTGTATGTAGCTAATGTTGAGAATAAATATTGCTCCAGGTGGGACGTACGCCAATGGGATGCCATCGCCGTCGGTTAGTCGAATCGTCAGGCTGTGCAGGTCGGAGAGGGTTCGCTTGGTGGCATTGTGGTACTGTGCAGCAAGGGCACTTGCGTACGTGTCCTCCTTGTGCGGGGACGCATATGTGAGTGCTGTCTGGGTATCTGGCACAACAAATGAGCGCCAGGGTCCCATGGGTGGACACAGAACACCCTCGAGCTCAAGTATACGGATGTGCACGACCCTACTCGCGACACCTGCGCTTGGGTCGGCAGTTTCAGGGTGCATCGATGTCACCCCAAGCGCAACTTGCGTCGTGTCGTGTTGAGTTCCAAGTCCCAACAATCGACAATGAGCTCGTTTGCGGTAGTGAATTGATTTCACAACAGAGCCGGAGCGATTCACAAGCTGTGTGAAGCCACCACCATCCGTACCAAACAGAATAAAAAACATATCCGCTGACGATGTTCTACCAATGTCTAGAGTTGCAATGATATTGTTCACGGTCCGGCTAACGGCTGATGCGTATTGCATGGTGGTGTACAGGCCATTCACAACGGTCACCAAGACATTCGATGTGCGGTAGCAGTGTCCAATTGGGTTGTTGGCCGTTTGAAGCGTGTACGAAGTATCCCCACAGTGGATGCTGTGCCCATTCACCTCGTTGGGCATGGCAATCTGAGTCGGTTTGTCGTCGGCGTAGACGGCATCCTTGCCATCGAGTAGTGTGTCATAGTATAGCGGGCCAGGATTCCCACCTCGTCGCGCTCGCAAATATATCGAGTAAGCGGAACCATACACACCTGTGCATTCATACTGGACACCACCCACCTCAATATTTTCTCCCATGGCTGCATGTGGGAGTGACCCTTGCGTTGATATGCCAATGATGCCATTGATGAGACAACCGCTAGCGGTCCACTGCGTGTCATTAACAAATAGAGCTTCTGTCGAAAGTGTGTCTGTGTTAATGTAGCACGGCCGTAGGACGAAGCTGATGAATCCCATTCGGTCTTTAACTATGTCAACAAGTGTTGCTTGTGGTTTGTGGTGGTGCAAAAGCATGAAGACCGACCCAATGGATGGCTTCACACCAGATTGCACCAAACTTGGCAGTAAAAGCAGATGGTCACTTAGTCGAGTCACAGCTTGAGCAACAGATCCCCTTGCCGTTGCCATCATTGGCACACCAGCCACCTCCTGCGCTGTACGTGTATGATTCAGCTCCACAGAGATTATGTCTTCTTTAGATACATCGATCTGTAGGCCGTTGATTTCCACCGACAGCATAGGCGGTGACTCGACACCGAGATACAGGCTTTGACGTTTAGCTGTGCCGATGGTGCATGCTTGCGACTCCCGAAGAATGCTGCTGAGGTATAGGCGGACGCCGACAATCTTTTGTGTATCGACCTCCTCTATATTTTGTGTAAAGGCCACAGTATATGATTCAACACATCGGCCCCACCGAAGAACAACACTGTCGTCTGGGGTTATTGTGGCTTCTGGTAAAGTGTCCAGCTTGATACATATGTCATACTTCAGTGTGATGCGCACTCCAAGGGACGATCCTAGAGGAGCAACAGCTTCGTGAACCCTTGCGGCTTGTGAAGCAAATTCCGTGATCGTTTTGGTGCCTACAGGCGTTGCAGTGAACAAAATAGTCGAGTTTGTGGCGTCGTATACGATACTATCTAGGTCAATGTCCTGTACAATACCAACATGGATTTCGTCGTTATGACCTTTGAATACATTATTGCGAATGAGTGGCACAAGGCACTCGTCGAGTGACACGTCGATCACATTCGAAAGCTTCTGCAGCAGGGTGATTTTGAAGTCATGAAATACCGGTTGTTTGTGTGGCCTATCCCCGAAGACAGCAACCACTTTCCTTTGTACACTAAAGTTTTGCGGGAGCATTGGAGCATCGTTAACGACATTGTATTCCTGCTCACCAATCAGCCCAACTATTACGCTGTGCTTTTCACTCAAAGTGCGAAGGATGTCGTTTGATGGCATATGTCAAATCAAGACATCATTGTGTTTTATTCAAAGCTCCTTTTTGTAGCATAATGCACACAGTAAAATATTATAAACAGGCATACTACAAAACCCAAATTGTGTCTTATGAACGAAGAAGCCTCAAAATTCCGTCGACAATGGAGCTGCTTCAAAACGCAAGTCGCGCAGTGCAACCTGCACCAGTTGCGACGCCCGTATCAAGCACGTCCTTTTCCACGGACGCACGTGATACGTACCAACCACGAGATGACGTGGACGGATACTCAAGTGACGGAAGCTATTGCACCGATGCAAGCGAAATCGACGCACTACGACAACGTGCTTATGTCGTTCTTGAGAATGAGCGAGTTGTTGCCTACGGCGCACTTCAGCGAGTGTGTGAAAGGACTGGTATCCCAGCGTTCGTCCACATCACGAAAAGCTCGGACATAGCCGACATTCGAGCGGAAGGCGATCGTATCGAGAACGAGGTGGCAGTGCGGCGGTCTATCAAATTTCAAAGAAGAGCACTGCTTACTGTTTCGTCTGGCGTGGAGTACATGCACAACAAGAGCCCTCTCCTTAAGGGCCGCCTGACGGGGTGGGGTGAGGCGATGCTTGATGGGATTGACGACTTTGATGTTGTCTTTCGACGCTTACATGCGAAGCATGGACCTCGCATTTCTAATGGGAGACCAGCGAAGGAAATGGAGCCTGAGATTGAATTACTCTACATGATAGCCTATAATGCGTTCACATTTTCCGTCTCGCAAAGCATTGCGAAGCTCACGGCATCACCAATGGTGCAGCAAGGGGTGCCAGGTGACGCACCGCAAGTGGATGACGCAATGGCCATGATGCAAGCTCGTGTGCGGGACGCCAAATCAGATAGCGACCGCGTGCGACAGTTCACCGAGCCATCGGGGGGGGGCAAAAAGGGTGCGGCAAATAAAAAGGGCAAGAGCGAGCGAGTGATGCAGCTGTGAAGAAAAATAAAAAAAGCGGCATGCACAAAATAAAACGCTAAAAAGCATGAATAAGTTACATGTTATTTTTTACATAATGGCACGCACACGGACACAGCCGCCGCCGGCTACTGCTTCGCTGTACATGAAGTGTCTTCACGAGGGAGGTGTTACGTGCTGGTGGTGCAGCGAGAGATGTGAAGGCCCATGCGTCCCCATGCCTACACGGGCAGAGCCACCGTGGGGGCTTGTTGGGTTTTTCTGTTGCGTAGGGTGTGCGAAAGCATATATGGTCCACAGACGCTTGCCGGTGTCATATCTAAAATTATACGTTCGTACATATGCCGGCATCCCATTCTCATGTCCACTGCCATGCTCGCCACCATGGCAGACACTAGAGAAGTATGGGCCTCCGGCTGGTGTTTTGACATATTCCCAGTTTCGACAAGCCGCATGGGCACCGTTACCAGATTTATTAGACCAACACCATGCCACCACTGCGCCGACACGTATGGCACGCCATGACATGGAAGAGCTCCAAGAACTGCCAAGAAAAAGCAGACACAACGAACGACGACCAGTGCGGCCAAAGAAGAGCAAGACCGTTGCGAACACCCGCAGCATTCAAAACAGTAGCATAGATAATGTAGATGTAGAAGTAGGATCAGGTCCTCGTTTGTCTCGTCGAGGACCGAAGCCAACGGGTGGTATACTATCTTTCTTCACGCACAACTGATACAGCTGATGGCGGCTCGTAATCGCCATATGCCTCAATAATGGCTGCGCGGTCCATCTCCGATGTGTGCACAGCAATATGGGAGTCCATATATGCTGCTGCCATCATGTGTCCACATACATGGCACGTGAACATCTCCGATTCAAGCATCGCTCGTGCAGGTTCATTTACCGCATGCATTTGTGCGACCACATGCAACTCATGGATTGCCTTCTGCAACAATGGAAACGGAAGCGCATCGAGCCAGTTGGAGAGGGCAAGCTTACTCGCACAAACGCCTTGAGCATGCACATGTCCACCCATGCAAAACCCGCCAGGAAGTGGCGGAATTCGGTGCTTTGCCATTCTGATACGATCATACGCCAATTGCCGTGGCACCATAAAGGAATCCACTGAAGTTACCATTAGTAATATAAGTTTAGTCACAGCTCAAATATGCAAAATACTTACCACCCACTACTTTACTTAATGTCATGTGTGTATAGTTGCCCAATTTGAGATATGTTTACGATATGTCACAGCAAAACTTTAAACTTTAGACATAAATGCTAAAAGCGCGTCACATGGTTGAGGGACTTGTCGCCCAAGGGGGGAAATCTATCCGTGGTAGCACGATGGGGGATATACTGCCTGTGATTTTGGCGGTAGTAGCCGCATGTGTCATCTATGGCGGGCGTCACATGCAGCCAGGATCAGACCTGAAGCTGCTTACCTTTATTCTCCCACCCACTATACTTGCCCTCCATTTTAGTAACAGCAGACAAGACGAAAAAATCAACGACTTGTACCGTCGAAGCGGAGAAGGAAACACAGCCAAGCACACGTCGCAGGAACGCTTCGTTGTACCTCACCCAGTCCATACTATGAATGCCGAAAAGATGACAGCTACACGCGATGGTGGTGCACGTGCCGGCGTCCACGTGCATGAGAATGTACGGGGTAACCTTAATGGTCATATTGGCCGTGATGCTGTAGCACGCGATATGCAAATGACAACCGATCGAATCGAGCAGCACACACATACTCATCCTGGTGTTCGAAACTCCAATGGGTACGCACCAACGAGGCTGGGGGAGGCCGAGCTTATTCAAGGTAAGTCTCACATGGAGGACAATGCATCGTTCTACGCCCATTCCAGCACCGACCGCTCGCAAGAGCGCACGAACATGCCAACCGGGCATGTCTACAACCGAGTGCAGTCTGCGGATGCGCCAGGTGCCATGCAGCTTTCATTGGCGACAGACAACGGGCAGAGGGTACAGATGGACTACACGAACCACTCCCCCTCCGCCAATGGAGCCGGAAGGGTGGCACCACCACCACCAACCCCTCAACCCCCGAAAGTAGACGCATTGGCTCGTCTGTTTATGGACACTGCAGTGACAGGTGACAAGAGCGAGACCGAAGTCGAAGGCATGAAAGAGGGGCGTAACTAGAACTAGAAATCGTAGCATAGCATATATATGTGAATAAACCGTGCATGCACAATTATCGACGCGCATGTTATCAATGATCAAACTTAAACTTCAACTTAAACTCAAACAGTATTGTTATAAATGCCCCAAGACCCGCAAGGCTTCTATGGGCCTGTGAACCGGTCGGACCGTGATGGTGGTGATCAGCAGACCCAAACTGATTTTCCACACCCAAGCCGGCAGGTATACCTCTCATTTGCTATGTGTATCATACTTTTCGTTGACTCATTCGTACGCTGGACAGAAAGAGATGGGCAGGAGTGTGCCTTTGATTGGCCAATGGCGTATTTGAGTGACCTTGTGTTCAAACATTCGGAATCTTTGGGGGCATTTTCCCCCGTTGCTCAGTTCAGATACGTGTCGGACTATTTCACAGGGGCGTCAGCAAAGGCCGCAAAGGCAGCCAAGGCAGCCGAGGCAGCACTCGTGCAGCAACTCGCAGACAAAGAAGTGGCAGCAGCGGCAGCAGATACAGCTGCGGAAGTTCAACAACAAATTGCAGCACAAATGATACAGGGTACTGCAGGGGCGGTTGCTGAAGCCATAACATCGGCTTTGCCGTCTTTGCCGAATTTGCAGAGTTTATTTGCGTCCTAAGCTGCCTGTTTGCAGCACTGTTTCGCCTGTAGCGCGACGACCTGGGCCTGCAGCGCCTGAATCGCACCGATCAAGTAGGCGGTGAGGTCGCCGTAGTTCACTGCAAGGTGGGTATCAATGCCCGACGACTCAGGTGGGGACACATCCTTGACGATCGCAGGGGCCACTTCGCGCATTTCCTGGGCAATCACACCGACACGCGGGTCGCTTGGGTTGCGAATGAACGCAAATGTGACAGGCC
>Ga0222711_1000095_pt1 | contig 28848 bp, 21 predicted proteins | sample AntAcemetage1699_FD_179814 | JGI IMG/M metagenome (GOLD analysis project Ga0222711, IMG submission 179814) | Saline water microbial communities from Ace Lake, Antarctica - #1699 | ecosystem: Environmental > Aquatic > Non-marine Saline and Alkaline > Saline | place: Antarctica: Ace Lake...
CCTTTCTATACACTCGTCGAGAAAGCATTGGAGCGCGTTGGGGGCGTTCGGGGGTCGTATCTGTGCCTGATGATGAACCCTGTGAACGACCTTCAGCTGGATTTCAACATCGACATGATGAGGGAAGAAGACCGCGACGCGTTTGTCACGCACCACCTCCGACTCCATCTCCGCCAACAGGCGAACGCCATCCGCAAGCAGCAGGCGGCTGCCAAAGGCAAAGGCGGCAAAGGTGGTGGCGAGGTGCACGAAGTGGATGGTGCAGCAGCAGATAGTGCGGATGGGGACGGTGTCCTGCACGAGGAGAACGAGGATGGAGTGGAGTTGGACTCGGATGCCATCGAGAAGGAGACTAAACTGGCGGGACTCCCAACTATGATGCTGTGCAAAATCGACAACGTAGTGCACATCAACCTCGAAACGGGGTCAGGGCAAATGTTTGTCAACCCGAACGTCCCAGTCAGCGACTGGTTTCGATGCGCCAACCAGATCCTGGCGGACCAAAACAGCGAGGAGAGGCTGGTGCCCTACGTGAAGCAGGCGTGCTCGAACGACGTGGTTTACAGCGCGGTGTGCTGCACGGTGGACGAGCAGGACCGCTGGAAGGAGCTGTCGCAGTACGGCACCAAGATGGGCCACGACGCCAACAAGGTGTGGGAGGTGCTGACGAACTACACAGTTGCGCTCCTTCGCAGCAACGCGGAACGCCAAGTGGTCGACATTACCATGTTCAAGGACCGCATCCTTCGTGGTGTGCTTTTGGGGGGCGTTGGCGTTGACGAGATGCTTAAAGTGACAAAGCGACTGGACATTAACTTGCTGTAATCACTGAATGACCACAGCAACTAAATGTAACGTAAAAAAAAACATATTCAGTGGTATGTATATACACACGCACACACCAATAAAACATGAGCTCGAGCGAAGTAGCAGCAAATTTCGGCAATGCGCTGGTGGTTGCTCTTGTGTTTGCTATATTTGCCTTTCTTATCGTCCAATTGGAGAAACACAAGAAGGGAGCAATACTTGTCATGCTGGGTTTAATGGGCATTTGTGTTGAGATGTACACTTCGTGGGAAAGTGCCAAAGACGGAGGCAGCCTTACAGGTTACTTTTCGAAAGGAACAAATCTCTTGAAGATTTGTGTCATAGTGTTGTCGATAAATAACGGGCGCCTTCAGCTGTACCCAAAGGTTGCTGCAAAAACGAGCATTGTTGTACCTGTGGACGAAGGCAAAAGTGCATTACTTGGCCCAGCCCCTTACATATAACACCGCAACTTTGGCCCTGGACGGGCATGCATTATGTGCGCTTCGGATCCGGGATTTCCCGTCCAGCAAATGAAAGCCGACCCTTGGGTGGTGGAGTACTACGATTGGCTGCAGCGGCGCACGACTCACACTTTGCTGCTTTGGCTTCGAGTGGGACACTAGACGGTAGAGACCTGCTCCCTTCAACTGCATGTTGCGCAGTTCATCGATGGTATGTCGCACCGCCACCGCTTCCTTAATAGCAGCACCGAACCACGAACGGCTCCTCGCCTGCATTGGCGCGTGTAAATTCGCTGTGTCGAGATACTGTGCGTACGCCCGATCCTCGACCCGTGCGTCAACCACTTCCATAAATCGACGTGAGCGGCATACGCCTTTCGGGTGTGCGACTGAAATCGATCTTGGGGGTAAGGGAGGGGCCGTGCCGTTGGTTTTCCTGGTACCTGTCATCTGCTCGTGGAATGCGTAACCTTTTTGTGTGTTTGTCTCGTATGCCTTCATCACACCGCGATTCCATGCCGATGGTACCAAAGATGTTTGGTTGATTGGGCAGCTAAGGCTGCAAGAGCATTCCGGCGTCTGTTTGAACGTCATTCGTTTCTCGTGGTGCACATCGAAGTTAGGGTAAAGTTTGGAAAGGTCACTCGGTGTCATCCCCATTTTCTGTGCCAAAAGTGCACGGCTTCGCGTGCGGCAAGCTTTTTTTTTTGCTTGTACACACGCATGGACCTTTTTACCGCATGCGGTCAGCTCTCTTTGCTTATTATGTTTGGACTTGAGCTGCATGCCCGACTTCCCACTCATGTGTGAGCAACATTTTTTTGTTATATTGCCCCCTGCACTTTTTTATTTTTGCGGATGTGACACAAAGCCTAAAAATATTGACCTTATCATTTTTAATGTGGATAAAATCAATGCAGCAGTTTAATCCCGGAGCTGAGCTTTCCCTCGGGGCAACTGTTGTCGCCGTAGTCGCGGCATGGTCATGGCATGTCCGAATGAGGTCGATGCAGTCGAACGAATCCAACGAAAATGATCTACATGAAAATGTAACGCCCCTTGGGGATACCACCACAGCTGGTGACCGTACAGCAAAACGTTTAGGTGGCGGCGACGATGGCAGTGGTACTGGTACACAGGCAGTTGACGTGGAGGTGCCACAGCAAGTCAGCGAGCCGATTGTCGCAGTTCAACCTCCCGACAATCTACAAAAGGTGCAAAAAGAGCGTGAGGCGAGAGCTAGACTGCTACAGGACCTCCACTCGCAGCTGGCCACATTGAGTGGTGCACGCGCCGATGGTTGGAGTGCAATTTTCGCTCCACTTCCATCGTCAGAGACACAGGAGCAAACAGAATCGGCAAAACGTGGAATAGTTGCACGAATTCGACAGATTGAGGCTATGTAACACATCTTGTATGTAAAACATTGTAAACTCATATTTTTTCACTAATAATATATAGATAGAAACGCTGGCGTGACTTGGTTAATGAATAACTTTAGTATGCGGACTGGCAAAGGGGAACACGCTAATTGCATGTCAGCACAGCAGGAAAAAGAGTGCAAGTCGCAGATGGAGGCTCTTGTACTTGTATTTGCGCAGGACGCTGTCATGCTTGCGGCGTGGTACAAATACGAAAATAGTGTACGTGGGGTTGTCGATGTAAAAACAATAATGAAGTGCCTGAAAGCACGAGCAAGGGTAGGGGTGCTTTTTGGTGGCGAGCATCTCCAGTTGCGTGTCGGCGATCTTGTTCATCGCCTCAACGAAACTGTACCAACGTCCGAACTGGAAGGCATTGCGCTTGCCACACAGCTCATGCACACTACTGATTGTCTAACAACAACCCCATACATGGGCAGCCCTGAGTCTGACACTGCACGGCATAACACAGTGGTCACCTTGGTAGATCGACTATGTGTGGAGTACGACGCATGGCAGCCCACAGAACTACTCGAGCAGTGTTTTAAACTAGGAATCGACAAAACTTTTTCACGCCACGCCGAGGAACTACGGTAAAACATCAAGTCTGCGGACTAGTCGGTCGATATTTGAAGTAACAGAACCGGCGTACGACTTACGAAGTATACTGGGGAGACTCCCTAGACATGACTGGCCAAACGAAAAGGTGGTTCCTGTGTCCTCAAACATTGCACCCTTCGTTCGTGACCACTCGTCGATAATCATCTGTTCCATCCCACTATTTTTTATCAAAGCGTACGTGACAATGAGATGCGACAACGAAAATGGTGGTATGCCAAGCTGGCGAGCATACTCCGTCTCTGATGCCGGGTTGTGCGCCCACGAATCCCATATGTCAAGTGCGGTCTTGTCTTGTAGTTTGTACATTTCGCACTCGCCGACATTCTCCTTGATGAATGCAGTAACCATGCCATCTCCTGTTTGGATGCTGCCTACCAGTTCATGTGCGTCCTTTGGTACCCATATCTCATCGCTGACACTGTCCTTGGAGCGGCGGCAGAGTACAACGTTTCCGTGAGGAGGTTGGTGCCACCCCCGACAGTGCGGCGTGTGGTCGCTGTCAGTGTACGAAATCACCCAGTGTCCGGTGCTGTTCTCCATCGTGAGCCCGTGAGCTTCCGTCCATACTGTTGTTATTGACACGGCCTTCTCATCCGCTGTCTGTCGTCGAGCGCCATAGACAGCAGCTGCATCGCCCTGAAGTGACGCAATCTGCTCATGTATCATCTTTTGAGCGAGTGTCGCCGGGGCAATGAATGCGTTTGCGAGACCACCCGCTTGCCAAACGCCTGGCCGGGTGCGACTTCGAAACGCCTCTTCTGGCGTGTAGGCGATGAATGTCTTGCCATCGACAGTATCCAACGATGGCGGCATGATCTTCTGCCTAGGTGGGCATTCAAAATCCATTCCAACCCACCCGACGCATTCTCCCCACACACAGGACATACATGCAACGGCATGTGATGCCCACTGAACTGGTGCCACCGCCAGCTGATTGCAGACACCGCACAGAAGCATACCCGTGGAATGAGCGGGCTCACGATATGCCACCTTGACAACGCCGTTGGATTTCGTCTTCTTTGCTTTCTTGCCGACACCAACCCATGAGTATCCTCTACGATCGAGGTTGTCGGGTTCGGTTTCTTCTGGATTGGGGAGCCATGGTAGTTTGAGGTACTCGTACACACCACGGTGAGTCGAAACATCCATGCCATAGGAGATGAACAGGCCGTGGCCCAGTGTGATCTCCACCATTGAAAGCTGCTCCCATACCTTTTTTGCGTGGTGTGACGATGGAAGGGATTCCAATACGGACAGCATATGGAAGTACACTTCCTGGAGTGCGGTAAAATGATGGCTGCTTGCGTGAATTCGCGCATGTGCCGCCTTGGTCACGACCGCTGACACGTCTATGGTGGAGGCGAGAATTGCATGTGCGGCGATATCGAGTCTTGCATCGTCGACGCCATCCCAAGTTGGCGGGGCAACATCCGTAAACATGGCAGACACCTTGTGCTCCATCGCACGAGTTCCAGTTCCACGTGCCGAAAGAATTGATGAAAACTGAGTCAAACCCAGACGATTCACAAGATTAATGTCCCCATCTGCGCACATTGCAACACAAAAATCCGCTACAAGAGCCAGTTTCTTCTTGTATAAGAGCTGTGCGTACCCATAGAATTCACGATCTTTGTTGATGGGGTGCAAAGCTGCGGGCTCGATTTTCGTGCACAACTCAACGTCCGCCCTTGGCAGTGATTCGACCACTGAGTGGACGATCTCTGGCGATTCGAACATACCCCATGTCCCTGTGGGTGGGCCACTGTCTCCACTTGCTTCCATCCGATTTCGTTTTGAAACTCGGATCGCCTGCTTCATGGCGAACGTGCCACGTCGGTTCAAAATTCGTTTCCATCGAAGCATACCAGGTCCATCCGCTCCGTAGGAGTCATTCATGGATGGATTCAATGGAGGTAAAAGACACTCCGGGTACTCAGCGCCAAATAGGATCGTCTTGATTCTTCCAACCGCAACCTTCTTGATTTTACCGCGTTCGTATGGACCAAGGCATCGGCCAACGATATGTCGACAGCAGGAAATATCGACCCCAAGTGGAAGATTTTCTTTAGGCCTATCGGAGCGCAGGACCACACCCCCGCACTCGATCAAGACAGTTTTGCCATCCGCACTTACGCGCGTCATGATTGGGGAAGGCGCACACCATGCTAGATGGGGTTGCAGCATATGCTCATCTGCGTTGAGCTGGCGTGCCGTCTTGTCCTTTCTGGTGACGCACGCCACGCCGGCCTTTTTGGACTCGATTTCCGTACGCTGAATATGATGGAAGTACAGTCCATCCATGATGACACGCCTGGCGTTAACGTCCGAATCGTCCCCACAGTAAAGAATATCACCATGTCGCTTTCCTGGTCCGCTTTCGGCGTGAAGCCATGCGACGAACTGCCGTTTACAAGATAAAATCCGCGCGCAATATTGAGTACTCCGCGTGCCGTCGGCTACTTCTGCGACAGCTGACGAAATAGCTTCCATCAGCACCATGATTTCTAACACTTGGAATGTAAATTGCTTCATTTGGTAAGAGAAGAATCCTGTCTTGGAGTTGACCCTTCTTGGGTTATCAACACAGATTTCCTTCACCATGGTGTAAAGAGGATTTCCAAAAACATTAGCAATAGTACGAGATTCGTGGACCTTTTTTGAAAATAGGCGGACTTCACACCATCGTCTGCACCAGTCTTCAAGTACCCTCAGTCTGTCTGTGTCGCCCATCGTGCTGCACATTTGGAAAAGTGACCAGACTGACGTGTACAGCCCAGGACACGCATCTACCAATGCCACAGTTTCTAAGCGGGCTGTCTCCTCCCGTTTTGCTTTATCCTTATCTCTTGGCCTCCCTCTTCTTTTTGAGTCCTGCTCGTCTCCACATACTTCACCGCTTTCATCATCTGTACCTTCCTCGGTGCGGTTACAAACATGCCGTGTTATCGCGCCCCACTCCTCCGATGAAACAGCCCCAAGACACGCTGGCTTTGACAAAGCCTCCACCACGCCTGCCATTGTCAGATTTCTACGCAGAATCACAGCCCGGTTGTATTTTAACTCTTTGCGTATGTGGGTGTATGGGTAATCATAAAAATAATCAAAACTTGGTTTTTTTTTTTACAAATTAATATTTTTAATCATTGCGCGTAATTTTTTTAGTTTGTCAGCGGTGCTCCTCGGCCCTCTCACGGTGGTCGTGATGTCGTCGAAAATAGATTTGACATCAGCCGCGATCAGCTGTCGTAGTTGACTAATTTCCTCTACGACATTTTGAAGCTCCACAACCAAAGCCCGGCAGGAATCTCTCTCCTTCGAAGTATCAATCAGGCACTGTGCCAATGTTACAGTCGAGGACATATGATTGGGGGCTAACGGTTGTCGACTCTGCGCTTCACCAAGTAGCGTTTCGAGCGTATGTGCAACAACCCCTGCCAGTATGTCGCGCGCCTCGTGCATATGACAGTCATCCTGTTGCGGAGGTGCATGTGCAGGCCCTGCATCACTTTCGTGTATCATGTAGTTGTGCGTCTAGAACTATGCGCGCTTACTATCACGTAGTCTTTTTCGTAACAATCACACACGTATATGATGGTATTGCAACGTGTTATAAAACAATCCAACTTTTTATGCGATTTTTTAAATTATGCCAAGCACACCAAAGAAGAAGAAATCGGAAAAGAAACGAGGTCGGCGTAGTAGGCCGGACCCTATCACAGACAAACCTCTATCCCAATCAGTGAGAGATAAGCCGATTCTCCCATTGCGCAGACACCACAACGAACCCGAAGGGGTGATGCATGGATTGGCAAGTGGTACAATAATGGCAGGGACCGGAGCACTCATATCCAGTGCAGATCCGGCAATTGGAGCACAACTTACTGGGTACGTCGTCGTCTTTATGATAATTTCAATAATGACAATAATGTTAACGGTGCCACCGGTACATGGGTATGTGAAGCCGACTACTACAGTCCGCATATTTACATTGATCTTCACGCTGATCTTTGTGATTTCCGTTTTGGCCGGCGACCAAGAGGATGTCATCAATGGTCCAATGCAGGTCTTGAGTCTCGGACGTGGCAATGGCTCGCTCCTGTTGGGGGTGTCCTTGTTCACAACAATCTTGTACTACCTAGCAATGTCCATCGCAAGCGTATCTCATGAAGGTGCTCCCATCCACAAACTCCTTCAGTTCGTGCAACTTCCAACCGCCATCTCCGCAGCATCGTTTCTTATAGCAGCGGCGGTAAATCCCTACATCTCCGACGCATCACCATGCGACTCCGATTCGGGGTCGTGACTGTTATCATCGACCGATGTATCTTCGGGTGCCTCAGTTTGGCGGCAGTAGATTGAGCGCGCAATGCCATCCTTAATAACTACATCTCCAATATATACGACACCATCCGTGGCGCGACATAAGCGGACAACCAATGCATGACCATGCAGCTTTATGTTTGCCATAATCACCATCTTGAAATCCATGCGCTTCAAAATATCATTGGCATCGTCACTCCATTCATCATCACAAATGTCATCGTTAACACAAAATACAACAAGCTCGGTTCCATCACCAATGTCACGAAATGCAACGACATTGGCATCACCACCAAGAAAGCTGCCAATGATGCCACGCGAGTTACGCGTAGATGGAAGCAGTACAACTGGTGAGCACATCCCAGATGGTTGAATCATGATGGCACGGCGGCTGCTCATCAAATTTAACTCGTACATTCTGCGACTGGATTGGCGTAAGTATCGCATTCTCTTTGTGTATGGCCTCCGCCTCTCAAAAGCCTGTGCCCTACCATGCATACGGTAAGCCTTCTGTTTTTCGTGCCGCGCACTTCTTTTCTCGCGACGCGTCACGCCGTCCCAGAATGTATTCATAAGCAGCACGTATTGACCGTCCTTCTTACGACATGCCTATATCCAATCAAAGCCACATACATGTAAACGCAAATCATATCTGCGAAGGCACCTCTGTCAATCCCGCTATGGAGAGAACTTGTCTTATACATCACAGAGGTGGGTGGTTCTGGGTAACGCCGAAGGTCGCTAGACTATGTGCATGGGACACCATGCATCATTGTGTCCAGAAATCGGAGCAGTGGCTCCAGCGCAGAATGCATCGGCTGACAGCATCACAGATTGCGACGGCAATCAGCATCAACCCATATCAGACTCGCGACGCACTCATCAAACAGTACGCAGGGGTCAACATAAACAACGCCGAGGTATTTACTGGCAATGAGGCAACAAGGCACGGAGAGAAGTACGAGGATGAGGCAGTAGAGAAGTATGAGCGGTTACATAACTGTAAAGTGATAACGTTTGGGCTCATGCCATTCCTCAAACATGACGACAAACACTTCCTTGGCGGCAGTGTTGACGGCATCACGACAGAAGGGAGACTAATTGAAGTAAAATGTCCTTTTCGTCGTAAGATTAAGGATGAAATTCCTGCTTATTATCTACCACAAGTGCAAAGCATGATGCACGGCTTTGGGTTAGACTCCGTGCACTTTATCGAGTATGTGCCGGAAAGTACATGGTGCCCAGGACAGATTATGGTCCATTTGATTCCCATCGACAAAGGCTTTATGGTGCGCCATATGGAGAAGTTGCTCGATTTTTGGAGTCGAGTCCAAATGTGCCGGATTGGAGCGGACGAGCTTTGCTTCTCCGACAACAAGCCCGTGGTTACACGCAAGCGGAAGATCAAGACGACGGGATCTTGCTGGATTGCACGCGACTCTTTACGCACACGCACTAATAACTAGACTCTGTTGTGAAGAGTAGCATGGTGCAGGGCGATATTTGCCTGTTCCTTGTCGTCATACTCGTTGTACATGCGCAACCGGTTAAAGTTGTCATCAGAGTTAAGCGTACTGCCTGTCGGAACTATCGCGCTGTCCAGTAGGGGTGGGGGGTCCATTGCCGGCAACGGAGTCCCTTTGCGTCCTCTCTTGTACATGTCTTCGAGCCACTCGGATTGTGTTTTGTTTTGATTGTCATGATGCAACAGTGCACTTAGCTGGTCGCCCTGTGGGATGTACTCCATATTACTGCTGATGATTGCGCCCACTGGTAAGCCTTGGAAGAATCCAGCCTTAGGGTATGCCCACACGTCCGATTTGCCTTCAAGTCCAAGAGGGTGGTATCGCAGCGATAGATCCAGATTCTGCCTACCTTTGAAAGTTGTGGCTCGTGGCCTCTCGTGGTCCTCCGTCTCGGTGAGGCGCATCAATGCGTTTGCGAAGTCCACGACGCCGTTGTGCGAGTAAACCCCACGGTTGTTAAGCATGGCATCAACCGCATCCACAGTGCTCTCTGCCAGGGTGATTCGTGGGGCGAAAGCAGCAACCTTCGGTGGAATGGGCGGCGGCGCCGATGGTGCCGTGCCTACTGTCCCCAGTGGAAGTTGTTGTAGCCCTACAGGTGACGTGTCATCCCCCCAGTCAAACTGGTTGCGCGTTTTTTGCGGCGCCAAGGACTGGAACAAGGAAGAATCATCAGGACGCGTCACCATGGTCGTCAGAGGGCCATCCTCCTCCTCTGTTGAGGTGATGCCATCACCATTTCCCCATCGAAATGTGGGGAGGTTACCTACATTGCTGGAAGCAAACATATCTGCGTCCTCGACACGACTGCGACTCAGGTTAGCTCCCCTCTTCACCGTCGCCATGTCGATTGGCGCAAGGCCGCTGCCGTCTTGAAACTTAAACGTGCTGTCATCACGAACCATAGTACCGGATGTCTGCTGGAACAAACTTGCATCGTCAGCACGCGAATCACCCGTAAAATCGGCACCAAGCTTACTGGATGCTATGCCCTTAAATTTAGCGGAGGCTTCATCGAAAGCTTGCGCCGTTACCCGCGTGCTGGGGAATCCGCCTGCGTAGTCCATTGCAGCTCCAATCGAAACGGTGGCATCACGACGTGCTTGGACTATGTCATCATCTGGCATGAGTAAATTCGTGCGTGTCCCGTCCATTTCGTGTGTCACTTACGTGGTGTATAGAAAAAAATGCAATCGCCATTTCGTTCTATGGCACGGCATCGTCAGAAATATGCATGAGGCATAACCTGAGTTTCCCAAGCTGGTTGATTAAAATCTCAATCACAAGAGGGTAGTCTTCTGCCAGGTACATATTACAAACGGGGTGAAGAGCGAGTGCTTTAGCGAAGAGCGCAAGCCGGTGGGTGTGGAAGTTCGCGCGAATGCAGTGTATGTGTGGTCGTTTGCTTGGACGGTCTATGGATTCTGTGGATGCGCCCAGTGTAACCCTCGCTCGGCTCACAAGCGAATCCGAGCTTTTCACTGTAAATGATACTTTGGGTCCCTTTACCTCAATCGTAACGACTTGGGCAAAAGGAAACACATTCGTACACATATGAGTCAGGTGCTTTGTGTTGAGGTGTAGGACATGATCAAAAACCTTTTCCACGCCAGGTGTTAATCTTTCATGTATCCTAGAATCGCCCATAGGAATACGATAGACAGGAATTGTATATGATCGGTTCACACCACCGTTGCCACTTTGAAGGCATAATTCCATTGTAGTCGACGCAGAATTAGACTGTGTGCCTATGTCGACAACGATCGTGTCGGTGATGTTAGCAGTCCGCAGGAGACCACACAGAAGTGGCAAGCTAATGAGCACACATATAGGGTCACCGTCGACTTCATATTGCTCAAAGCGAGACGCATCCAACTGGGCAGTAACCAAAACAGACATTGAGAATGCAGTCTCGCGCAGGTATAGGCCTTCCTTCCGAAAACATAGCACCGCCTCGGTCACAATTTCACATAATGAGTCAAACATATATACAAACGATGACGTCTGCCGTGTACGCATGCGCACCATTGACATGGTTTGATGACTGTTGCTGTTGGTTCAACGTTGCATTCATGACAGTACGGTATATTGCTTTTGTCGAATTGCAAGTATGGATTCTACGACAAATGGCATTACAGTCATCAAACGTATGCGGACATGGTAAAACACCATCGGCCGAAACTGCGACAGGCTGACAAACGAGGCTGGCGAGAGGCCCGTTTTTTTGTAACAGAGCACCTAAACGCCATGTGTGTAGCGCATGGTATAGACACCGAGTCCACAATGCATACGGAGTACACAATAACGGGGAACGAATCAACTACGTACTTGTACGGCATCATTGCGACTGCAAGACACATCCGCATGCCCGTTGATGTTTACCTGCATTTAAGGACTCATGGTGCTTTTGCATTTGCAAGGGAAGCACTGAAGATGAAGGCAATTCTTGTGTGATATTGGCCAGAATAAATAGACATAAAAACTTTCGGTGTCTGAGTTGTAGAACAACCCACATCTTACATGGTGGAAGAAAGACTTAAAGAGACATTCCGGGACGTGATCATCGCCAAGGAAGAATATGATGGCATCGCCGAGACGGCAAAGCGGAAGAACGCGGAACTCAAGGAACTCAAGGCCCAACTTTTACAGCTAATGGACGACGCTGAAATCGACAAGGCCAACTACGACGCATACAGCGCGGCTGTGAGCACTTCGACCCGCAAGTCAGGCTACACCGCAAAGAACATCCAGGCAAAGCTTTGTGAAGTTGGCACAACAGAGGCAGAGGCAGCGCGACTAACAGAGGCAATGAATGCCCAATGTACTGTGGTCCAGAACACGTTTTTGCGACTGCAGAAGCGCAAGCCAAAGAAGAAGACGAAGGCCGCCGCTGCCTAAAGGTCCGCATCAAGCCGCATGAGTGTCTTCCATCCATCGCCATCAGCGGTCTCAAATTGCAGCCCCCCGGTGGTGTCCATCCGCACAACCCTCCAGTATTTGATCGTTGTAGAAGAGTCTGTGGTGTCAAGGTCGTTGTCCGTGGCAGCCGTGGCAGCACTACCACCAGCCGTAGCCGTACCTGCCGCCGTACCCACTGCTGCTGTAAAACTTATGCCACTTGCAGCGCCACTCGTGCTTGCTGAAGTGACGAAGCTGGCAACGGCGGCACCGGTTACTGCAGTTACGGTGTTTGTGCCTGTCTCCTGTTGCTCTCCGTCCGCCGGTCGAAAGGATATTCCGGCAATGCCAATACTTGAGTCAATGGTTGACATATGATATGTGCGCAAAAATAACAAAGTTGAGTTTGATACATATTTATACACAGTTTATGAAATATTCAAATGCCACTAAATCACCAAAACTTTAGCCGATGACACCTTACATCCCATGAGATTCTCCGCATTGCGTTGTCGTGCTGCTTGTCGAATGGCATTCATGCACACACACTCATGAATCTCGGGAAGTAGATGTGCCCCACAGAATAGCTGCTTGCAGTGACACACAAATAGGACAGATGATGTCGCCTTTTTACACAAAAAGCAAGACTCGCGTATTGCTTTCACGCGTGATGGCCGACCCCTGCGAAATACACGTGTGTCTTTGTCCAAATTCATGATCATGCTGTATAATTAGTGGTCGCATATTCTATGCAGTTATGAGCTCACACGTGCAGCGGCAGATGAAGCCAGCATGGCACTCGCATACAACCCCCATACCATGTAAGGATTTTGTTTCTTTATAAGCCTTCCACTATGGTACGCTTCACTATATCGCATGGCTTTGTATGCATTAAGATACACACTGTAAAGAATGGCATCCTCAGTGGCGCCACCACCTTTTTGTCTGTGCAGAAGAACTTCCTGTTCCGCCAACATGACGTCAATATATCGTAAGTCACGATCAATGTTCTCCGCCATAAGGTCCATAGTTTTCAATATTGTGGTGTGATTTCAAGATAGGCTCATTTTACACAGCTCAATCAAGGAATGAAATGAAATGCATGCAACATTACAAAAATACCGACGAGAGGAGAACGTCGGCGACGATCCATCCCATTGTGCCCTGTGCAACAGGGTCCCACACAGACTGGATGCCACCCGTGTTTGCCGAAGATGTGTCGTTAACGGCCATCTGTAAGGTAAGCAGGTCTTTCTCACACTCGGGCCCATCTCCATCGCACCTTCCCCTGATCTTTGACATGTTCCATACGACGGTGTAGTAGCTCATCAAGCCATAAAGTACGCTAATAACTGAGACGAAGACGATCGCTTGCAACGAGCCGCCGAACAATTTGACCATAGTTCCATAGACTGAAAGGGCTGTATTTTTCGCTGTGATGTCACCGTCTTTCAATTTGGTTAAGAGCTCGCGAAAATCAGTACCTACACTTGTTACGCGCCCAATTTGGACCCCAAGGTCTTGTTGCATTGATTCCCACCAGAGTGTGGGAGGTGAACACACAGATGATAATGTGTTAACACCGTTGGCGTCAGTCAAAGTATCCACCTTTGTACGGCACCGCCATTTTCGCATTGTCCATTCCTTGTCATCATTTTCGTTGAAGAACCCACGAATCCCAAGATTGGTCATACCTCGTGTAATCACCCTCTGTTCACAGGGTGGTTTTGGTTGACCTCCTGCAGCCTCGTCGCTGCATTCGTTCAATTCAGCCGCGTACCGTGAAGTGGATCGATCGGCTATATTCCTCAGTGAATTAGATAGTCCAGCGCGACGATACATGTGCTCGATTACAGTAAGAGGCTTCGAAATAGTATTATCCTTTTCATCGCCACCGATTGCCGTACGAGAAGCCACATAGATCTGCGAGAGCAGCTCCGCCACCAATAGCGTGACCCATACCATAATAGCACTGTATGCCGCTCGTAGTGGTGCATGTGACCTTAGTTTAAGCTGCAGCATCCCATAGAAAGCCCCTAATTCGTCCATTGAATCGCCAAACACATCAATGGGATCGCCGTTTGCATCCTTCTGGCCATTTGCATACATGGCCGCAAGGCCTGCACCTGCTACAACCGCACCCCCAGTAAACGGAGCAGAGGCCGCTGCGGCAACCCCTGCCGCAGTTAGCCCACCAGCAGTTAGCCCACCAGCAGTTAGCCCACCAGCTGCAGCGGCAGCAAGGGTGTCAGGCTTTACGGGCCGATATTTCGCCGCTCTGTTTAATGCACCTTTGACATAGCCGCCTGCCTTTGTGTCTGCTCTATCAAAAATGACAGTATCGCCAAACTCCCTTTCATCGGACTTGTCTCGGCGAACCATTCCTGCCAGTTGAGTTGATACCAACAAAATTTATTTTGGTGATTATTTTAGACATACACAACTAAAGAAATGACATCCCAAGGAGTGACTGGGCGATGACCCACCCCATGGTGCCAGCTGCAAGTGGGTTCCATGCAGTCTTGTTGGTTCCTTGCGAGGTGTCCTGAAGCTGTGCTGACAGTCTCATCATGCGTTTCTGACAACCTTTGTCGTCATTGCAACGACCTTTAACCAATCCACCATAGTACCTTCCAGTTGCGTAGGATGACAAGTACACAATTAGAGACAGAAGTACGAAGTACAGCCCTGCCAAGATTGGATTCTTAAACGCTTGTTTCCAGTCGAACTTGGCATCAGCGGCACTGCTAACGTCATCTCCTGCCGGGGTGACTTGCATTCCAAATACAGAATTCGCGGTCTTATCCAAGTTAACCATGAGGGCATCTCCATAAAACGTGTACCAATGTGTTGGAGGTGAACATGTCCCATTGCCGGCGCCGTCATCTGTAGGCAAATATACACAGGCAAGTGGCATATTTGCCACAGGGCTGGTGATGCGTTTATTCTCGCAGGATGCCTTGTCTCTTTGTGCGCCTTCTACGAACCTGCACCTTTGCAGACCACTTTGTAACTCGTCGAAGAGGATGCCAGTACCATGAAGTAGTAGTTTGTCGCCTGGTTCATTTCTCATGGTAAATGTCTTTTGACTAACGAAGCCAAGCCATTCATTGAGGTCAAAGACGGTATGCGATTTAAAATAGGTTAAGACCTTGGCCCTCTTTAGAAGCTGGTACAGGTACACCCCAAACGTCGCCATAGCAATTGAAAGCCAGAACATGAGAAGCGACTGGCCAGCACGAATTTGTGCGTTGTGTCGCACTCTCATATCAAGCTGCCCGTAAAACGCCCCGAGTTCGTCAACCGAATCCACGATACTGTCCCCATGACGTCCTGTCATCATCGTCGCAAGATGGCCTCCTGCTGCAGCGCCAGCAACTGCTGCGACAGGGCCCATAATGGGGCCAGCAACGGTACCGGCAATGGTTCCACCGACCGCGGCACCGACGAGACCACCAGCCAAAGTGTCCATGGAATAGTGTTTGCCGTCTGTCATGGACAGCTTGCTGCCAAGTTTCAGCGCCTTGTTCCCAAGCTTATTGTGCGTTTTGCCCAACCACGTTTGGGCATTCATGAACTCATCTTCCTTCAATGGGGTTCTGCTCTGTGATTTCTTCGAAGGCATGATTTATGATTTAGGTGGCCCACTTTTTTTGAAGACGCAATCGATCGCCAGTGTCTTTGCCATCTAAATAGTTTTTTTTTGTGTGTCTTTTTTTAATCAATCAACATGAGTAAGCGCGCACTACATAGCGATGCACTCAAGCTCGTGCGAGATGCACGCAAAAGAGCAAAGAAGAAGCATCTTGACATGACACTCATAGCGGACGACATTACATTGCTTTACACCCAACAGCGAGGGTTGTGTACATTATCCGGCAGGCCGTTAGGATTCGGACGTGTATCCCGCAACTCAGCCAACGCAGTGTCACTTGACCGCATTGTAGCGGGCGAGGCATATTCTTTGCCAAATGTACAACTGCTTTGTCGGTGTGTAAACAATGCGAAATCCACCTTGTCTACCGAAGAGTTCGTGCGTATGTGTCAAGATGTTGGCAACTGTTACGGAGCTACTACTGGTCGCCGATCGAGTCCGACATCTGGCCTGTCGGCAGTGGCATCTTTGGCATCGGATTGCTAGGAGTGGGATTGGAGGGGTCCACCATGATGTTGCTTTGTGATTTTCCACCGCTCCACTCGTTCCCCATGCTTTGATATACCATTCTGCTCGGATCAAAAGTGTGCATGTCACGAAGGTGCTGCTGCGCAGGTGAGGTGCCGAAGCCGCTGTGGCGACCCGCATGGATGGCCGTTGTTTTGGGTTTGACGACACCAGAATCCAATTTGGCCAACAGGTCGGATAAGTACATGTCCTGCGCGTATGGAGCATAGGGCGCCGAGAACGAGTCGGATTTGTCACTGAGTGGAATGCGCACGTTCTGTGGGTAGCCAATGTAGCCCGTGGCATCTTGGCGTGATGCACCATTCTTCGTCACTGTCTGTGTAAGTGGTGCATTCTCAAACACACGTGGGTTGACAGCTAGGTTTAGCTGGAAAAATGCATCCGGTGGCGCCGATGAAGACATCATGGGTTGACCGGCACTAAGAAGGCGCGTGGTGGCATCCTGCACTGCAGTTGACATCCCACTCATGTCGATGCCAACACTGCTTGGGTCCGCGCCCGCGAAATCGGGGTGCTGGAAGGATCCAAGCATGAGAGGGATGGTATTAGTGCTCAAAGTGCTGCCTGAATTGCGCATCTGAGACTCAATCGATTCGTACTTGGCGTCCTGTGGGTAGTAGTTGCTACTTGACTCAAGCTGTGGTTGGCGACCAGTTGTGTCCGACGATCGGCCAATCAAATCATCACCGGGGGTGAAGTAGTTTGATTCAATCGAAAGCATACGCTTTTCGGTGTCCTCCTTCTTCGTGGATCCCTTGTTGATGCCTTGTGACTGTGCAAATGCACCAAGTAAAGCCTGGCCAGGTCCTGCGTCGGCTGCCATAGACCGCAACTGGCTCTGACCACTACGCTGTGCGGGAGTCATCAAGTTGGTGTCGTCCGTTGAGAAAAAGTTTAGCGACGGCGCAATCGCTCCATCAAGCTGCTTCGTATTCTCAAATGTGTTTTGCACTCCCGCGAACCCCTGCTGCGCAAAAGCACCAGGCGATTGCCCCATTCCTGAAGACATGGATGGGTAATCTGCGCCTTGGGGCCCACGAAACCCCTGTTGCGACACACTAGGGGGGCCACCTAAGTAATTCGACATGGTTTCATCACTCATGGATGGCAACAGCAACAAGCACAAAAAAAACTACTTTCTTCAACAGCTATTTATTAACCTGGTGCTTCAAATCGGCTAGTTTAAAACTAACACATAAAATAACATACACCACAAAAAAACTAAACTAAAACAGCATCGCGTACAAAACAAAAGTCACAATCACCATGGTGCTAAATTCCATAGTTTTTTTTTTAACAAAGTGAAACTATCACACGGATGTAACCGATATCAGCATATGGTACAATGGCGACTACTGTGTGTGTTGGCATTAGTCATATTGGCATGCATCATTGCCGCGGTAGCAGTATACTCGTCAGAGTTGCAGCTTGCAAAACATACGCCACGTGAAACTAAAACATCCCCTTTACCATTCATATTGCGAGAGGAAGCAAAGGCAGATTCTGTCATAGACATCAGTATCCTAGGGGCTGCGGCGGCGGCAGATACGAGTCTTGATACTGTTGGCATTGGCCATACAACTTTGAGTGCCGCTATTGCAAGTGCTGGTCGCGCACGTGCGAATACGTCAGCGGGCGAGGATGGATACACAAGCATGTTTGGTGGCTTTACTGAGTTTGCTTGTTCGACACGGGACCCCTTAGCGTCCGGCTTATGTGAGTTTGTCGACTCGGACACGATCGGGTTAACTTCGAGTCACGACCTTGAAACGAAAGCACAGTTCAAAATCAAACCCCTCTCAACGGGCGAGTGGAAAAACGCGAATTTAAATGTATCTTGGCGTCATGATGGACGACGCCATTCACGGGATCACAATGGCATCATCACTTCAAAAAAAAATGATCCCGCTAATTCTGTCATAAACGCGTGGGGAGCATCCAACGCGAATTACTTTGCCAAATTCACGGCGGTGGACATGCTCATGCTCAATGACCACCGGCGAAAGCACATCATGCCGGCAGGTGGCTTCATGCTGCGCAACCGGCAAAGCGGATTATGCCTAGCCTTGCCTGATACGGAGAAGGGGGTGGTCACGTTAGGTCCATGCAAACCCGCAATTTCGAAGATGCGTACCCTGTGGCGCTATGATCATATGTCCGGTAGGCTCATGTCAGCACACATGCCCGGTACGCACACGGACATATACACCACCGGGGTGTGGCGCTCCGATGCGTCATGTGTTACAATCTTTGACGGTGAAGTCGACAACACGACTATTGCAAAAGATAATAAGGAGGTATATAATAAGATGCTCATGCACATTAGCGGGATTCCTTGTCTATCATGGTCGAAGAAAGACACGGACACTGCAATTAAGGCACAAACGTTGGCCCCACCACCGTCCATTGCGAGCCCCCGAACACAGTGGTCGTTTGATACAGCCACAGGGGGTACAATCCGGTGGCGCAATGATAACAACCTGTGCCTAACAATGGTACCGCAAGCAACAGGGATGCCCAAACTTGCAGCAAGGGTGTGCCCATGGGATCGGGAATACAGTGCTTACGACAACTGGGATGTGGTGCGGCCTACAAATCCTGACCTAGTTGAGGTTGAGCTTCCTATGGTCGCATCAGCATATCACGACCATCCAATGCCATTGAGTGGTATGGTGCGTAACTATGAACATCTGCGTCATATGAGTCGCATTGTGGGTAAGCAAATGAAGACGCCGGGGATTTTAGCAATGCGGGTTGATGGTGAAGATGATAAAGTGGTCATGGACACACTGCCGTCCTGTGCGCTTACATCAATTCTACAGAGAGACTACGGCAGCACCATGTGGCCTTTAGACCATTCTAATGGGCCGTTTGGCATCCAAGATACTGATATATGCACCATGAAAAGCAATGGCGACACAGCAACAACCATTACAAGCAATGGCGACCCGTGCGCAGCGTCCAGGGCAGGAGGAGGGTTTCTTGATTTCAAGACATATGCCAATAGGTGCCTCAAGGAAGGTCATCTCGACGAGGTTCCTTTTGGGACAAATAGTGCCTGGTATGTCCATTCAGATGCCTCTTGGTTGCGGGCCTGGCTCGTAAAAAATGCCGGGTTCGCTTCGTGGACAACCAAGTGTGCATCTGTTGCGGAAACCGTTTTCACCCAAACAGGAAAAGCGTGGTTCCAAGAGGGTGAAAAAAAAATGCAATTAGGGTTTGACGTTGTTAGCACGTCGCCATTTTGTTCGCTGGAGCCATCCAAGTCAGAAAACACAATCGCATTCATTCATCCCAAGAATAAGGACATCAAGAACCTACCATATACGTGGCGTGACAAGAAAGGCCAAGGTTATGATTTCTATGGGCAACACGCAGATTTGGTCCCACCAACACCTCTAGGGGACATTTGGGTTGACTACTTTGAATACTTACATGATGAACCTGAAGTATTTCGTGGATATTACGTGCCCACACCGGTAATAAATGGTTATGGTATTGATGGGAATGGCAAGACATACAAGACTCCGGGTGGTCGATGGCCTCGGTTCTTTGACGCACAGCTTCCGTTGTCAGTTGATCCTGATCCAATTAACTGTTCGAAGATTGGTGAGGTTGTTGGATATGAGTGGATGGCGCGTCTTGGGTTGGGAGCGAAATTTTGGAGTAATCCAGGAAACTTCAACGTCACTGCCATGGGGCACTTTGACCTGAATACAGTTGCTCCCGATATGATGTCGAACTCAACAGACATGAAATCCACGGTAAGTCGCCCTCCTGTTATGGCGGCTATGAAGACATTAGGAAAGGGTGGAGGCGCTGCACCTCTTGAGTCGCCAGAGTGGGCGCCGCTTGGATTCTGGGATGCAAGGACCAGTGGCGGAAGTGACACATACAACTCGCCAAATACACCATGGGATGCGACCGCCACCAAAAAAGGTCGCTGGGCATTCACTAACTTCATTACTGTTACAAGCGATGACGACAATACAGATAAACAAAATATTGTTGGCACAGCAGAAACATGGTTCAAGTCACTATTGCAACCTGGTGTGGACTATGCAATGCAGGATCCAAGGTGGGGGGGAAGGGGTGGGTCTCACGAAAGTCCCGTGCGACCCTACACGAAGGTAACAAGTCAACAAGCGTTACGTTTAAGCCACAACGTGGTAAAGGTCCGTCTGGCCGATGTCAGTCCTACCGCGTGTCGTCGATATTGTGATGTGTGGGTGGCACCGTCGTCCGAAACCGTCAGTCCCACCACCGTAAGTGAAAGCATAAGCGACAACAACTTGCTATCTCGTGCACTACAGGAACGTATTCAGCCGCATCTAGCAGACGACCCGCTTCTTAATCATCGCCAACCCAACGTCTGTCATGGGTACTCAACACACCCGTACACAATTCACGGTAACCATCGATCGGACTGTGTTCTATATACCAACATTTCAAAGCCGGGTTTGCAAGCAGTTTTGCCAGCGGCCCTACCTGTGTCCATTGCGTCAGCTGTGGTAAACGAAAGTGGCGCAATGGCTTTAATTTCAACTTCCAATAGTCCAGTGGCGTATTGGACCACACCTGCAACACCTGCCTCCGCGGAGGCCCATTCTAGTCAGGCAATTGAGGCAAAGTGGCCGGCGGCGAAGACTGCATCTACGTTCATGACCGCACGTCTAATGGACAGGGCGAATTGGAATCTTGAACACTGGGATGCCGCCAAGCAGGTTGTGGGACGGTGCTCGGTTATACCGCCGAGGGACCTTACGTCACATATCATAAAACAAAGCGGCATGAAAAGCTACAATGGGTTGTTTTTTGCCTCCACAGACGGGACAGTGGCCGGTTGTGACAGGGCACGTCATGAGTGGGAGGCATGGTTCGGAGACGCACCCAAGGCTTCTACCTCCTCAACGTGTGTCGTCGTACCTCCAGCGCATGCGACCTGCCACACCAATGAGAGCTTGGACTTCCTTGCGCGGAAAGGCCCATACATCATTAATCTTCCACCAAATGCAAGTGAGTCAGATTGTGCCGCAGCTGCACGCCACCATGAAAGAGCATGTGCACCAATCCTTCCGGCCATTCATGCGCCGTGGGAATATCACTACAGCTTGCCTGCAAAGTGGGGGTCGATGACTCGTTCCCGACCAGCCGATGAGGCGGATGCGTGGGCTCTAATGCGCGCATGGCCTACTGATTCGAGCGGCCCGTTCCGTAATATCGCCCCGCCCGGTACGTGTCACATCATTCCGCCCGCGGACGGTATTGCATCGTGTGAAGGTGGTGCGCCCGAGCTCGCCGGCGGTATAATCAGTGTCAAGGACGCCAGCACAGCGCGCCAATGTGAAGAAGCGGCATCCGCAATGCGCAAGCGATGCACGCTGCGTGTGCGTGACAGGCCCACACCTGCATGCCTCGTCATCACGCAGCAGACTATGAAGTGCGAAGATGATGCAAGCGAGTGGCTCAACACATCCGTGCGATCGGGTGGATTTATGGCAAACTTGGCAGGTGTGGAGTCCGATGGCGATCTCGGGTGCAAGCGTATCGCCGCGAAATTCCAGCGTATATGTGAACGATGGGAGTACGCAACGTCCGCAGCCGACGGGTGGGGAAGCATTCTAAGTGGCGATGGGGCTTGTAAGGTCATACCCCCATCGGAGACATCCCCGATGCTTGACCAATGTAAGAAAGACATGAACGAGGACCTTTCTTGGACGGGGTGGCTCAAGCCGGCCAAGCACCACTACGCCATGCAAGATTACGCCCTGCCCGAGGTGTTCGATTCTGCCGACGCGTGCACGCAGACGGCGGCGCGTTACGCCCAGGCGTGCAGCCCTCCCTCCCCTCCCTCAGCTGCTGCTGGCACCCCGCCTGTTGTCGGCAGCACATGTTTTGTCCTGCCCCCTGATGGTGCTGTGTGTGGCGATGACCTGATTTCACGCCACGGTGGGTTTGTGGTGCGGTCGGCGGGCCTTGTCGGTGGCGACTGTGCCAAACATACGCGACACGTCAAGAACGTGTGTGAGCAGCGGTCGTCTGCCGTGAGTAGTCCAGTTCTCAACTCCTGGGACTACAAGTACTCCGCGTCTAGCGAATGGAAGTCGTGGTGGAAACCCATCACGGCAGATGAAACTGTGGATAAGAAGGCCCGAGTAGATCTGAAAGCGTCGTATCACAAGCTTGATGCCGTTCGTGTCACTGCCGGCGGTAAAGCAACCCCACACATAGGCAACGAGGCGAAAGAGGAAGAGGAAGTCATGCTCGACGGCACCGACGCGGAGGTGGCCGAGTGGGAGCAGACCCGTTTATGGGCGCATGTGGCCGAACGCCTGCAAATTGACCGGGCGTCGAGCAGTATGTCGCGTTGGCGGAAACTTGCGCAAGTCTCAGCACATGGTGACGACGACCCGTGTGCACAGCAACTCGACCACACTGCGGAAGGTACTCATGGCAGCAGTGGGTACCACCTCGTGGGGACGTTCGAGTCACGTGACCTATCTCACACATGCAGCATTGGCGGAGATTGTGTCCTCGCCCCCGACGTGAGCATGATGGGGGCAGCCGCGCCGGCAGCTTTTGACGCGAACGTCGTCAGCGTTGCCGCACGCACGTCATCGCGCGTGGACTTCGACAAAAGTATGCGCGCTGACCAGCCGGTATGGTGGAAATGGTTTGCGCGCTCCGGTAATGCACCAAGCGGCAGATACTTCACCCACGCCGGCCCTTGCCCCCTCGGGTCCCTCCCCGTTGCGAACCCCGACACATGCGAGTCTGCTGTCCGACAGCTGAGGCCCATCGAGCGACAGCATGACGCGATGTTCGTGCACAGCGCATACGACTTCGGCGGGACGAACGGCCTTGACAACTCGAACCTGTTCGTTCCAGGCGGTTGGCAGTGGTATCTCGGACACTGGGGGGCCGATCTGGCGCACACACGGCAATTCAACGACGTGGCGTTCATCGACCATAATGCGGGGGGGCGTCTTGCATGGGATGGGAAGGGGAGGGGCACGCCCCACAGCAACGTTCAGCTCCACGGAAGGTATTACGCGCAGTCCATCTACAGCATGATCCTGGAGATGGTGCGTGCACCTGCAGCGGACAACACGGTGACGGGCGATTCACGCTCACGCCATCCACGGTACTCCATGCCAGGGCGGTATGAGGTGGCACCCGTGGCGTGCTCGGTGCACAACCCCACATGGGATACATACTTCGTGCCCATGGGGCCACAAAAGGCATACACGCGCAAAAATACGGCGGGGACGAGTGCCGACCATAGTGCCGACCGTGTGGACTGGGTGGCCTTCTCTTCCGTGTGTGAGGCTACTGCCAACGATGGGTGGCACAAAGACACCTCGCTTGCATTCCAGCAACCGGGGCGGTCCCTTGACGACATGCACGGCGTGTGGGGTGGAGACACGTCACTCAAAGAAGCCAAGGCCACGGGCGTTAACGTGCACCGGTCGACGTGGCTGACACGTGCGCTTAACGGCAAAATGATCGGACCCCGATTTCCGAGTAACTCAATGGGACCAACGCTTAGGGGTACTGATTTTGATGGTCCCGGTTCCAAACGGTTCGTAGACGAACACGAACGCATGCGGTTTGTACGGAAAATCCCACAGGGCTGGGAGGCGTTCCTTTTGGCGCCCGAGCTACTTGCACCCAAGGAGGCGACCCGTGAGAGGTGTCCAGTGGGTAACTGCTTCAAACGAGTCAACGTAAGCGGATCACCCAAGTCATTGCCGCAGATGACACTGCACAAGCAAACGTACTGCACAGAGCGGACACGCTGCATCGTGATGCCACCAAACCACACCGCCGCCACATGCCCCGCCGACAGTAGGGTGAACGCGCTGCTGGCGAAGCAAGGGTGGTTTGACGTGGACGCGTACGCCGCCGGAATTGAGTTTGGCGTTCCAGTCACACCGGATTCCAACAACATTGCGCGCTTTGATCCGGAGGTTGCACACGACCGATGTGAGAAGCTCGCAAACACATGGGCCGGTAAATGTGGGGGGGGTGCAGGCAGCGGGTGGGGGTACAAACTTGCACCGGTCACTGAATCCGACTGGGACCGCACTATCCTCGCGCCGTCCACAGCGCAGGCACGCGGCGCCGACGAATGGTCGTGCCACATCGTCACACGTCAACCAATCGCTGCCGAAAGCCCTTGTGCCGCAACACTAGGGCCGCTACTTAAAGTGGACAAACTTGGGCATGCGATCTACCGTGCGGACTTCCTACGCAACCCGACGGCGGCCAGCTGTGCGGCGCTCGCCAGCTCGCTTGGTAAGAACTGCAGCACACCGGCGGTCAATACGTTACCAGCATGTGTGGTCATCCCCACGGTCACGGTTGGCGCTGTGTGCAAGAAGAGCGCAGATTCTTGGCTTGCGAATGCCGCAAAGTTCCAAGTGCCGTTTTTCGGCTCACCTGGCACGGCCGCCCAGTGCACCGCGACCGCGGCAGCCTGGCAATCCGGCTGTATGGGGAGCCAACCGGCGCAAACTCCTTGGAAGTCACGACACTTTCCGGCGGCGGAGCAGGGGTGGTCGAGCTTTGTGCTCCCGCCCGCAGCACCACCGATACCGGTACCGGTACCGGTACCGGCTGCGTGGCGTGGCAGCATGCGTGACATGGCGGTGGCCATATACAAGGGCGGCCAAGTGAACATGGCGGCATGCCAACAGGCGTGCACGGACGAGGACTGGTGCGCGGGGGCTAGCTACAGCGAGTTCACGCCGGCATTTCAGTGCGATTCTCGCCTTGCGGCTGGCGCCATGGATGTGGCATGTCGAAAGGGCGCGGTGAATGCCCGACATGGAAACGGCGTGACGACAATGGTGCGCGCGAGGAAGACAAACATGTGTTTGACAGTCGATGGCTGGACACGGTCTTCCAATGAGGAAGCGAAGAGGAACCACGTTACCAACAAGCTCCTGCTACAAGTGGCAGATTTCACGAACAAAGAGAGTATGCAAATGGTCAACGCGACTTTGCATATGGCGCCGTGCAGTCGGTCGAACAGGAACCAGCAATTCTTGTGGGTGCCAATCTCAAAGGAAGCCAACATCGGCGCGCTTCAGTTTGCGCACAACAATAGCGACATACACCAAGACATGTGTCTTGACTCGAACTGGGGTGCACACCTTGAAAGTAAGCTCGACAAAAGGCTGCATCCGTATAGCAGACCACTGCTCCGGCCGTGCCGGGACGGGGGCAGGGACCAAAGCTCTCCGAGCACCATACGAAAGGAAGCGCGAAGCCAAATATGGCGCTTCAAGGCCGCGGCTACCGATGGCGGTGATCCGTTTCCGACGTTCGGGCACTTGCAAACAGCCACCTCGTCGTCCTCTGACAGTAACAGAACAGACGGATGGTGCATGTCCGCCAACAGCGATGGGAAACGAGACAAGTCAGGTCTGCCGTTCATGGTGCACTATCCCAACACGCAAAACGCCAAAGACAACGAGGAGAGTTGGGAGCTCATTCAGCCGACGCCGGCACATCGCAGTTGTCGGTTACTTACCACCAGCTGGGCGTCGGGCGGCGGGTGCGTTGCAATACCAACGATGACGCACTTCAGTAAGGACTTCGGGCAAGGGGCACTTCCCTGGTCTTTTATGAAAGGAAATGAAAATAGGGAGCAATCGCAGTATTTCTGCTCGCGTCCACGGGGCACACCTGCGGTCGAAAACCTGCTTGCGAGCTCTCCCACGGAGCTCCGTTACTGGAGAGAGCTGCTTGTTGGGTCCGACACAGGCACAGGAAGTGCCATGGTCGACGTGCTTGAAAGTATTCAGTACGGCGCTGCCACCAAAGACGTCTTGCAGACAGCATGGCAAAAAAAATACTGGGACAACGTCAAACGCGCCTACAAAATGTACAACAACCGCACGGCTGTTTTCGCCCGCGAGAGCCCCGACTTGTGGTCCCACTTGTCATGTGCTCCGTCCGCCATCGATAGCGCGGTGGCGACAGCCACGGACAGGCGCCTGTCCTTGGTTCGTAACTCGACCGCCGGGCTGCTGAAGGCAGGCACGGCCACACCAAATGATTTGCAAGCACAGGTGGAAGAGTACCACTCCAACACGTGGTTAAATACACGAAGTTCGTTTCTTGATAAGTTTTCCACTCCAACCGCCGTGTTTGCCGCAGGCTTTGGAAGCGGTCCCGAGGACTCCACTGCAGTAGATCCGTTGAGCGTGTTCCTTCCGTTTAGGTACCCGTTTGGGCAGGCGGGCGACGATGCGGGTGTGGCCGCGTACAACAAAGACCAGCAGAAGGCATGCTGCGAAGGCCGCTATGCGTCCACGGATGACACTCCGCTTGATCGCACTATGGCGTTCCACGTCCGCACACCAAAGTCGGTGTTCCGCCTCGGGGGTTGGGGCTCGCTCGCATCATTTATCATGCCGCCAGCGTTGGCCAACAACGTCATCTGCAACCCTAGGTCGACATGCAAGCAAGAGTGCGCCGAGGTTGTAGAAGGCAACGATGCCTGCACGTCGATGACATTCGGCGACGCAACGCTGACAGGCGGCAGCGGGTGCGCCGACTTTGTCGTTACTGAGCCCATGAAACCGCACAGGGTAGATGTCGAGAAATGCCATCGGTTCAATGCAGTTGCCAAAGCCGGCGGAACAATCTGCCGTGCATCGTTTCAGCCATTTGCGGCTGGTCAAGGAGTGGCCAAAAATCTATCCGACAAAATGTACGATGAGTGCAGCGGCGGCCTTGACCGCATGGATCGCATGGAGCCTTGGAAAGCCGTCTCATGCTTCAAGTATTGCCAGTCCTACTGCAAGTCAAACACTGATCGTGCCGCTTGCGAACCAGGAATGACAGTGGCGGAATGCTCGCAATCCATGCTAGGGGGGAAACCTGGTTTGTCATATCTTAGGTGTGACCCAAATAACAGGCAAAGTCCGGGGTACTGGTGCGATGAGTTCGCCACGAAGTTCTGCACCGAGCATAAAGGCGCCAGGCAATCCTTGGCGTGTGCGTGCTTCCAGTCTCGCGATGTCACCACAGGCGGAACAGCAAACATTCCCAAATGTGGTAACGCTGCATGCGGCTCCAAGATAGCATACCAGACGCTTCACACCAAGGTAACGCCATGTAACAGCTGCAACATCATTGTGGCGCAAAACAACTGTGTCCGCATTAGCGACAACACATTCGAGGGAGGAGGAAGTTTGAGCCTTGGATCTCTTGGGGGTCAAACCCAGAATGTGGACTTGAAGGGCGCCATCGGATGTGGAGGCCACGCTGGGAACGAGGATAACTTTGTGGAGGCGCGCGAGGCAATCTTCCATGAGTTGCGCCCATTCCGATGGAATGAGCCTGATACGGAGACTTATGTCAAAGCAATGGTGGATGTAGGTGTAACAGGTAATATGTATTATGAAGCAAGTGCAAGTGCCAAAGGCACATATAATGTTACGAAGCTACAGCCAACTGGGTGGACGGGCCTGTGCGTCGACCACATTGCCCCCTTTCCAAATCAAACTCTGTCGCTGGGAACTACACACATGGGGTGCAAGATAAGCATGTCGGGCGCCGAAAAAGGTTGCGGGGTGCCGACTCCTGCAGTGTTCGATGACTTTGCAACAAACGGCGTGCAGGCCTTTTCGTCCGCAGACTGCACGAAGCGTGCAAACCACCATGGTAGGCTCTGTTCAGCTGCCGATGGTGTTGTAAAGGGAAGTTACAGATCTGCAGGTGGCGGCACGTGTGTGATTACACCTCCCATCGGTGCGCCAGTCTGCGTCAAAACGCCACACCTCCCGCGTACCATGTTCGATGCATGGTACTACACCGACGACACCAAAATACTCGGTAGACAAGATTGCGACGCGTATCGCAACAAGCTTCGGGTTGATTGTGGTAACGGCTGGAAGACAACGGAGTCTGACTGGCAGCCGAGCGAGGAAACACTGGCAAACGCATCATGTCGGCGTGGCATGATACACGAGATTGACGCCGGGGACACGTGGGATCGATCGAACTCGGTGCTACGCTCGATATTTGATCCTAAGGTGTCGGACGACCTTGAGTTCCGCACACCGAGCGAGCCAAACAACAAGTTTGCACGTCTGTGCGCCGCACTATGTGAAAACAGTGAGCAGTGTGTCGGCTTTGAGTGGGACAAACGGATACTACATTGTGCATTCTTCTCGCACGGATCCGATGTCAAACCCAAAGAAGCGGCGAAGCCGTCGCCGAATAATAATGGTGGCGATGCCACAAGCACAACAAGCTACAGTAACAGTGCAAGTAGCATATCGCCACCATCCGTTGTCACACAGATATACAATAGTGAATCGGATGCATGGATGACGTATAGCGCGTTGGCGGCCGCAGTGGCTGCTATCGCTGCAGCGGTGTTTGTCTCTCGCCGTGGTACGGGTACCCCGGCAGAGAATCCTGCAGAGACTGCATTAGTTAGTATGCAGCCGCCGCCAACAACACCTGGGCTGTGATTGGAGTCTACGCGACCACCTGGGCTGAGATTGGAGTCTACGCGACCACCTGGGCTGAGATTGGAGTCTACGCGACCACCTGGGCTGAGATTGGAGTCTACGCGACCACCTGGG